>JGI24723J26617_10003707_pt1 | contig 10923 bp, 7 predicted proteins | sample Cruoilmetagenom6_FD_26617 | JGI IMG/M metagenome (IMG submission 26617) | reverse complement strand
ACCAGCTTCGGCAACTTCTACTACAACGCACCGGCGTTCCTGAAACAGTACCGGTGTTTCTTCTACAACATGCCCGGCTACGGCCAGTCCAGCAAATTAGTGGTTGAGGCGCCGATGTACAGCTTCCACGCCAGCGTCCTCGCTGAATTCATGGACCTGGTCGGCATCCCGCGAGCGCACCTGGTCTGTCAGTCTTTCGGCGGCTGTGCTGCCATCAAACTGGCGATCGATCACCCTGAGCGCATCAATAAACTGATATTGATGGGCGCCCAGCCGATATTTGGCGGGGTCATTGATCCGCTGAAACTCATGAGCAAACACGCCGCCAACATTATCCTGGACTACTACGGGGGGGAAGGCCCGACCCAGGAGAAGATGCGGCGCTTGCTTGCCGATTACGAGATGCACGATGACAGCAAGCTCACTGACTGGACGGTAAACGATCGCTTTGCCAACAGCACAGACCCGGAACTGCTTGAGGTCGCACGTACTCCAGGTTTCATGGGGCAACCCGAATCTCTGCTCGGTGACTTGCACCGCAATGTCGTACCCACCCTCTGCCTGTGGGGTTTGCACGACTGGTTTGGCGGTCCGGACGTCCCCCTGCTGTTTCTCAACCAGTTTGCAAACGCTCAGTTGTTTATCGAAGGACAGGGCGCCCACCACTGGCAGACGGAACTACCCGAGCGCTTCAATCGCGTTGTACTCAGCTACCTGAGTGAATAGACCATATGACCTCCCGAACCCAACGTCTGATCGAGTTATGCGTGTCCTTAGGGCTGACTAGCGGATTGCTCGCCGTTGCTGCCTTTTATCAACCCAAGGTGGCCCCTCCGCCCATCAGCCAGCCCGCGCAGGTGTCAACCGATCGCTACTACGGCATCACCGCTGCGCAGGGCAACACCTGGGTTGTAGGCGACGGCGGCAAGGTGCTGCACTCCATCGATGGTGGTGAGACCTGGACAGTGCAGCGCGGCTATGGGCGCCCCGACTTGCAGGCGATTGCGGCCTGGGATGCCAAGAAAATCATTGCCGTCGGCAATGACAACCAGATCATCCGCAGCGAGGACGGCGGCCAAAATTGGTTATCTGTCAGTGAGGTCCCACGGTCTCAGTGGAACAACAAGCTGCTGCAAATCCACCTGGATGATAGCGGCACGGCCTGGGCCGTGGGCGCCGGCGGTGCCATTTTGCGCAGTGCTGACTTTGGCAAGCGTTGGGAACCCATGGTGGAGATGGAAGACATCACCTGGCACGGGGTGAGCAGCTGCGATCACGGCAAGCTGCTGATTGTAGTCGGAGAGTTCGGACAGATTCTCTCCTCCAGAGACGCTGGAGCCACCTGGACGACTGTGCCGAGCTCCACAGACATCACCCTCACTGCGGTTGGCCTGGACAGCGCATGCCAAGGCCTGGCGGTTGGTTTGCAAGGAACGGTGCTACGGCTGTTCAATGGCCGCTGGCAACCTTTTGAACCGTCTGGGATGCATGATGCAGCGGCTTCCGTGCACTGGTTCGCTGTGGCCGCAGCGGACAACCGCTGGTGGATCACCGGCGAGCACGGCGTGCTAATGCAGATTGACCTGCCCGAGTCCACGGCAGGCGTGGCGCAAATCCAACGGCTTGAAACCGAATCGAGCGCAGCCTGGTTCACCGACATACAGGTGACGGACGACAAACTACTGGCTGTTGGGGACGCCATCGTTGGCGCGACCCCAGACATCCCCTCTCTGATATCACGGCGATAGCCGAACTACTTGGGAAAAACCGACTATGATAAACGCATTCGCGCAATGGAACATTCGTCACCGCCGCACCCTGATGGCATTGACCATGTTGATTAGCATCGGTTTTCTGTGGAGTGCTACACGCCTGGAAATTGGCACTGAGTTCTCGGACCTGCAGCCAAGTGGCCACCCCTACATCGACACCAACAATCAATTCAAGTCGGGCTTCGGCAGTGAAAATCTGGTCAGCATCATGCTCGAAGTCAGCGAAGGGGATTTGTTCGAACCCGATGTGCTTGCGGCCATAAAAGGGATTACCGACGGGCTACGCAAGATACGAGGGGTGAACCCCCTGCAAATTACCTCGTTGGCCTCGAAGAAGCTGAAATCCATTCGCGCCTCCACCTATGGCATCGAATCACAGCCCATGATGTGGCCCGACCTACCCTCCACGCCGCTGGAGATCGCAGAGTTGCGCAGCCAGGTGATTGGCAACCCGCTGGTGCATGGACGCTATGTCTCGCGGGATTTAACGGCGGCACTGATCACCGTCGACTTCTTCGATCACTTGATCGATACCGAATCTCTGGTCAACGACTTGCAGAAACTCACCGAGCCCTACCGCTCCCCAACGCTGCATGTTCGCGTGGTGGGAGAGCCCGTGATCAATAGCCTGGTGCTGCAGAAATTGCCCGAAACAATGCGCATCTCGTTTATGATCGTGGGCGCAGTGGCGGTGCTGCTGTTGCTGGCGATGCGCACCTTCCGGGGCATGGTGTTGCCCCTTACCGCAACTCTGGTGTCAGGCATTTGGGCGCTTGGCATTGTGTCACTTCTCGGTTTCAGCTTGAACCCATTGGCCATCGTGATCAGCTTCGTGGTCTCTGCCCGAGCACTCTCACACGCGGTGCAATTCACCTCTGCCTTCGAGCAGGAGCGACTGGCAGGCAATCTGGAGCCGGAGTCCGCTGCGGTCGCCGTGCTTTCCAAACTGTTCCGCCCCGGAATGCTGGGCCTTGCCACCGATGCGGGGGCGATTCTGGTGGTTGCCGCCACGCCCATCCCGTTCTTGCAACAGGTGGCCCTCATCGGCGCCATCTGGATCGGCGTCATGCTGTTCTGTGTTCTGACGCTGGTTCCCTTGCTGCTGTCTTGGGTCAACGCTCCGGTCGAGCGGGCGCGGGTACAGGTATGCAATCGGGATGCCAACGCACTCATGGAGCGTGGCTTGAATCGAGTCGCCGATGCCATCAATCACCACCGCGGCCCCAGGGTCGTGCTGGGTGCGTCGGTGTTGCTGGTACTGGTCACCGCTTACTATGCCCAGGGCATTCAAATCGGGGATGCAAGCCCTGGCTCGACGGTATTCTGGCAGGATTCGGACTACAACCAGGATGCAGCGGCCATTACCAAGCGCTTCCTCGGTGCCGACCACCTGTTCGTCGCGGTGGCAGGACATGCGCCAGACACGCTCAAGGAACCGGCAGTGCTGCAACACATGTCGGATTTTCAGAGGGAGATAGGGCTGTTCCCGGAAGTCGCCGCGAACGTCTCGATCGCCGATATCGTGCGCCAGGTGAACGTCAGCCTGCATGAAGGCAACCCGAGGTTCGCAGACATCGGCAAAGTGCCAGAGGTCAACGGTGAGTTGATCTACACTTATCTCGCCAGCTCCGACCCCGGTGACATCGAACGCTACGCCGACACCGATTACACCAACGGTGCCATCCATCTGCTGCTGACGGACAAACGCGGCGAAACGATTCGCAACGCCATCGCCCGGCTGGAAGCGTACATCGCCGATCACCCTCTGGACAGCGCGCAATACCAGCTCGCCGGAGGCGTGGTGGGGGTCATCGCTGCGGTGAACCAGGTAATTCTGTCGACCCAGGTGCGGAGCATCGCCCTCGCCCTGTTGGTGCTCTTCCTATTCTGTGCCCTCGCCTACCGCTCACCTCAGGCGGGCTTGTTCTTCCTGCCCCTTGTGCTTATATCCAACCTCAGCACCTTCGCATTCATGGCCCTTTATGGAATTGGCCTCAACATCAACACGCTGCCGGTGGCGGCGCTCGGGATCGGGCTCGGCGTGGACTACGGGTTTTACATCGTCGACCGTGTGCGCGAGCGGTATCTGGTGTCTGGCGATCTGCCCGACAGCGTGCGATTCGCGCTCGCCACCGCAGGCCGCGGTGTGCTGATCACCGCGGCGACCATGATCACCAGCATGCTGTTCTGGTTTGCTTTTTCTTCCTTGCGATTTCAAGCGGAAATGGGATTGTTAATCGCGCTGTGGATGGCCGTTTCCGCGCTCACCGCTTTGGTGTTAATCCCAGCGTTGATCCTGATGTTCAAGCCGAGGTTCATCATCATGCAGCCACCCATCGAGGCCAAGAACGCACAACCACTGGCGATCGCGGGCGCAATTTTATGAGCCGCCAGATTCAGCGGGGAATTAAACGGAGTAATTAAGGAACACGGTCCGATCGGAAAAAAGCGGCTGACTCCTGTATAAGCCCTGCTGCGCGGGGAAATCTCAAGGTTAATCATCTCTCCACACCAGCGTATCGCTTCCCCGGCGGCCATCTTGAACGTTTCAATCAAGCGCTGAACTTCAGCACGCGCAACCGTGATTGGTTTGCCGACTTCACGGCATAAAATCTGCGCCAGATCCTCTCTTCTCCGTTCGAATTCGTCTACGCAATGCATTAGAATATTAGCCCTGATATCGGAAGAAAGCCGTGCCATCTCAGGTTGCGCCAAGGCAGCAGCGCTTATAGCCTGTTCCATAGCGGCGCCATCAGCAAGCGCCACACGAGCCAGTGGCTGACTACTGAACTTATCCAGTACTTCAAGATTATCATTGGGTTGGCATGGTTCACCGGCCAGATAAAACGGATATTTCTCGATCATCGCTGTTTTTCCTCGGGTTTCATCGTTCTGTTCTCCAATTCTACACAGCAGGAACACATCATGTCACAACGTGCCTTGGCTATTCTCTCCGGTGGACAGGATTCCACCACCTGCCTGTTCTGGGCGCTCAAGCGATTCGGTACAAACCATGTTGAAGCGCTGACCTTCGACTACGACCAACGTCACCGCATTGAACTCCATAGCGCTCGGGCCNTCGCCGCCCTCGTAAACGTACCCCATACCATACTGCCCATTAATACCTTCGCCGCTATTGGCGGCAACGCGCTCACCGATCCTGGTATTGCTCCATCCAACAGCGACACGCCATCCGCTTTGCCCAATACCTTCGTTCCCGGGCGTAATCTTATTTTCCTGACCTTTGCCGGAGCCTTTGCCTACCAGCGTGGTATCACCCATCTCGTCGCCGGAATGGCGCAAACCGATTACAGTGGTTATCCGGACTGTCGTGAAAACACCCTGGAAACGCTGATGCAGGCGATCAATCTTGGCATGGAAACCGAATTTACCCTCCATACGCCCTTGATGCATGCCACCAAAAAAGAAACCGTACTTTTGGCGCAAAACCTTGGTGCTTTGAAATCCATGGCCTTAACCCACACCTGTTATGAAGGGTTAAGACCGCCATGCGGAACTTGTCCAGCCTGCCGCCTACGCGCCAAAGGATTCACCGAAGCCGGGATCAGCGATCCCCTGCTCGATTCGCCGATCCCACAAATTATCCAGCCAATATCATAATCTTACGCGCAATAGTGATTGCGCAACAACCATCCTCTCAATAGGAAACGAGACCTGTGTACAAAAGCCATTTTTTTCTCATGCTGCGTTACAAGCTATATCAATTCATCCCTTGCTTGTGAACCTCGGTTCCATTCATGAACTCGGTTCTTGCGTTCCTTATCAGTGGTTAATAAATTGTATTGGGAATACATCATTGGTAGAATATATCTATATATATCAAAGACATCTTTAGAGGAGAATCGATCAATGACCAGTGTATATGAGCGTATTGGTGGTGTGGCGGCTATGGATAAAGCAGTAGATATTTTTTACGCTAAAGTGCTTGCAGATGATCGCGTCAATCAATATTTTTCTGGCGTTGACATGAAAAAGCAGGCCAACAAACAAAAAGCTTTCTTGACCATGGTTTTTGGCGGCCCAAATAATTACACCGGTAAAGACATGCGCCGAGGACACAAACATCTTGTTGACCGGGGATTGAATGACAGTCATGTCGATGCGATCATTGAGCTGCTTGGTGGTACCTTGGCAGAATTGGGCGCAGATCCAGCCGACATTCAGGAAGTTGCTGATATCGCCAATAGCGTTCGAGATGACGTGCTGAATCGATAGCTGATCCTGGGATCTGCTCGCTTATATCATCGATGAGCAAGCGAGCCATAAGCGCCAGCCACTGCGTGTATTCCTCTTTGCCCGCGCTGTATCAACGCAGGCGATCAGTGTGCTGACGCATGGCTCCACAGTCGTCTCGAGGCAAGCCATTGAATATTGCTGTTAAATAATGATGCCATGATCAAGCCAGTAGCTGTTTTCACCAAGCGCTGCGCTGGTCAAAGTATTAAAGCGCAAACTAACGTCATTTGGATTACAACTTCGGCCCGTTGCCGTTTCCACCCGATCAACCTTAAAACCCTCCGAACCTCTTTTATCGCGGCGCAGACTCACGCGCAACAGCAGTTCGTCCTGTGTCTGGACACGCCTGCGTACCTGATCGTCGGCAAAATCCATGGTGTATAAAGGTGATCCGGCCCAGCGCTCAACATTCAACTGTCGATAACCCAGCTGCATCAAACCACGCACCTCCAACATAGTATCCTGGTGTAATTCATAATCCTCATCATCCAGATCCACATCTGTATAATATAGATCTTCATCCTTAATGATGTGATCTTTATCCATTAAACCGATATTCCTTATCGTTGAATAAGGAATAAAGCGATTGGAGTGCAAGAAGAAGTTGGTCAAGCGTCCTTGGCCGAGCATACACAGCATCGCTCCTACCGCCGCGGTTGTCTTGGGATCGGCAATCATCCCCTGTCGGTTAAACGGATACCAGCCCCCAACTTTGTATCGACTCAACTTTATGATTCGATCAGGGGGCAAGGGCAGCAAACTTCGCACCACAGCTTCGATACCCGGCAACTGAGAGGGGCGCCCGGTAAGGAGCAAAAGATCGCAATCAAACAGATGTATGATCTCGCATAATGCGCGCAGTGTGCGGCAAACCGAAACGCGGTTGGTTAAAAACAGCTCGTGCAGCGCGCACAAATCGATGCTGACCGGAACATTGAGCAAGTCAAAATCTGGTTGCTCCTCAGGTTCATGACGCCGCACCAGGCTGGTGACATGATTCAAGAGGCGTTGCGTCGGCGGCGATTGATCAGCAATGAGATCCTTTAAGGGGAAGGTTTTCGCGGGTGTCTGTGAAGCCGGATCAAAATTTTCGTAGGCCTTGAGTATAAACAATCCCGCCGGATACATGACCTGAATTGCCAGTTGCTGGCGCATGACCTTATCTTCAATGGTTACCGGCGCAGTACCCATCAAATGCGAGAGTACTACTTGCGGATGTTTGATGCCATGATGCATCAAGGCATTGCCGAAAGCCGGCACCAGCGTGGCCTGAATAAGCTCCAGCAGTATATCGTCGCCCGCAACCTTGAATCCATCGCGAAAGCGCTGTTTGGGATCAATCCCGACATTGCCGCCCCGACCTTTGTCAAGGCAGTAATCATTAATCACCAGATCGGTGGTTCCACCACCGATATCGATGGTGGCAATACTGATCTTGCGCTCTTTCACATCGGGTCGGGGGCGAATAGTAGTGGCGATAAATTCATCGGCCCGCCCACTAAAGTGGTTATCTATTTCACTGAACAAATAAATGATCTGAGCGCACGTAGCCTCGTCCCATTGCACTTTTATCGCCGGATATGGCGGCCATGGTTTGTTATCGGGATCATCGACGGGCACATCCTCGCCATGCCAGCCGAATGCTTTCCAGATCAGACCCATCGCCTGTTGCATGCGTTTTTCGAATATTTCACGCTCGGGTTTTGACATACCCGGCGGTACCGTCAAGATGATGGAACGCAGATGTCGCGGCATGCCGGCATTAGGCATCTTTTGCCTCTGTGCAGCGCTGTTGATCTGGCACAAAGTCTGCGCCAGAACTTCTGCCAGCATGAACATCATCATCGAACTTCTGGAATAACGGGGAGTGAAGACGGGAATGCGTTCTTCTTCAGGCAGTTCGTACAACGCTTCCCCACACGCGTCAATCAGATTGGTGAAAGGAGCCGCCACCGCCGGAAATTCATTCAAACTACTTGAAGCGCTATTGAATTTCCATCCTGGTTCGTAGGGAGCTTCATCCCACAGATAGCGTTTGGGGCTTGATATGCCCGTTGCGCCTTCATTACCAGTTCGTCTGCCACCGAGAAAAACGGATTCCCGCCCAGTGCGGGCGATAGTAGGCCAGAGAAAAGCATCGGATCGACCGCTGCGGAAAGCCCAGTCGTTTTTACCGAAATTAGCCTGGGAAAATTCCACCCTACTGACAAATGGTTCCGCATATACCCAGTGTGGCTGGGTCAAATCACGCAGTTCCAATTCATAGCGCAGGCCCAATGGGTCTTGATGCGGGTGTTTCTCCACCAATACCCCGCAGGTTCGAGAATTACCCACATCAAGCAGCATATCCACCTGTATCGGCTGCAACATATCCTCCGGTGCATTGCGTAACAGCTTGATTTTAGGCACGCCAGCATATTCACCGATCACAAATAAAAGATTGAGATAATGGGCAAATGGCTCCAGATTTTTGATTCGGCTTTCAATCTCATCCGGATAAAGGCGCAGCCGTTGTTCCGCCAATTCACCATACAACTCATTGATCCATCCTTCGATCCATGGTTGTTCGCTAAACCAGCCGATATGATGCGCCCGATAGGCGAAAGCGAAACAATCGCCGGTCTGAACATCCCGATAAGTAGGCGCCAGATATGCCAGATCATCCTGATCCTCAAACACCGTGGTATCAATGGCCAGCACCAAGCGATAGCTATGTCGATCCGGATCTTCGGCGGGATCAACAGCCACCAGACGCGCCCGCGCCCATGTGGTCGGGCCTTCACCATAATCTTCATGTGGTCGGGCCTTCACCATAATCTCCGGATTCGTATTTTTTCAACAACGGGATCGGTATCCAGATATCATCCAGAAGGCGCACGGAATCATCCACATTGACGGTAATACTCGAGCGCAGCGCCGTTTCCGGTTGTCTCGGGTGGACATGACTGTTCCGGCGCTCATCATATTCAAGCCGGGCCAAAGACCGGTTGCTTTCCTGGACTACAAATTCCCCGGGCATGCACTTGCGAAAATCCTGCCCCAGGCCAAAATCAAGAAACTGCACGCCCGAATTGCTGACCAAGGTCACAAGATCATTAAAATTCACCAACTCAGATAGCATCACTGACCCCAAGGTTATTGCTGTTTTTCGGGCGCCTGAAACAAATCCACAGAAAACTGCTCTCCACTGTCATAATAACCGTGACATTGCGCCTGATTGCCACCCCCCGTATTACAACGAACCGTGGAGCGTTTGAAACGAATGCCATCCTCACAGCGAATGTCATCCTGATCCTGCAGCACCAGCTCATCACCTTCTATCCTCGCCGATGTCGGGCCTATGCATTCCACCCCATCACTGCGGTAATAGTGGGTACTACCTTCGCCATTCTTGAACTCGTACCCCACCCGAACTTGCCGCCCGGACCGATCCATAAGCCCGGTATCCGCATACCATGTGCCATCAAGAAACTGCGTAGCGCCGTTTTTCATCGCTTCAGAGGGAAGCTGCAATGGTGGCCCTTGTTGCTTGATGTCGGTCCGGTCATGCGCGCCATTTTGCCGTGGCGTTTCTCCAGCCCCGGTTTCCTGATCCAACTCCGGAGCTGGCGGAGTAAAATCCTCGTGGCGCGCCTGTTGATCGCCGAGCTCCGAATAAGAATCCGCCGCTTCATGTGTCATCATATTTTCGTTGCGATCGATTTTCCGCTTGATATCCTCATCTGTATGAAGGCTGGAATCACGATGCTTCGTCCCGGAATAGCGATACCTTTCATCCCTGTCGATATTCACAGTCCGGTCGTTTTGATATGTCGAATCTGAATTTCTATCCATACGAGTTTCATCCAGCGCTGTTGAACGATCCGATCCGGTCTCATCCAACTGAACATGCTGAATTTCTTCTGTGGGCGCAACTGCCCGCTGACTACGCGCAAACAGCCACCAAAATAAAGGTATCAGGAGGAGTAAAAGCAATAACAATAATAACAGGCACCATGGGAAACGACGTCTGGATTTAAGCGGTAGCACAACAGATTCGGCAACTGCCGGAGCAAGCGGCGGTATAGATGCTTTAGCAGCCATTGATTGAACTGGCAACAGAGAAATGGAATCCCGATCATCTGCCATGTTACTGCCATGAAATCCCCAGAAAGCAATCACCGGGTTGCCATCGACCAGATAAACATGCTCATGACCAGGAAATTCGGTGATATGCCGCAGTAAACGCGCAAAGGTGCGTCGGTCACTGTTGGACGTTTCCATCTCAAGCAATTGATCCGCATGTTGCTGTATGGTTCGGCGGATATCAGCCAGAAAGGACTTAGCCTGATCTCTTTCTTCATCGGTTGCAGCCGACCATGGTACGACCACGCCTTGCATGGAAGCGTACCAGTCAATTCGGCTGCCGTGCTCGTTGATTTGCGGAATGGCGAACACATCAGCCATCTCATGACCCATTTGTCGGGTAATAGAGGCGCGTAAGCGCGCAGCAGCCTGATATACCGGCTGGCCATCAGCGCCCAGGGGGCGAAAACGCTTGAGATCGCCGCTTTCGAGGAGTATTTTTTGCGTGTCTTCAGTCATGGATTCCCGGATTAAACTTGAGGAAGCTGTTATGAACCACTAATCATCAACTAAATGTTCGTAGGAAATCTTCAGGGAACCTCTGATCAAGTCTGGGCGAAGCTCAGGCGTGGTTCATTATGTTCAGATGCGAGACGACAATCGTGCGTAATAGCAGGGCTATTGCAAAGATTATCAACAATGAAGTGGACATAAGGGACGCAAGCGGGTTCGACTTCGCTCACCGCAGGCACCGGGTTCATAATATGGATTAGAGCTTCCCTGGATGTTGGAATTTTTATTCAGCAGTGCATCCCGAATTATATCGATC
>JGI24723J26617_10003703_pt1 | contig 10937 bp, 9 predicted proteins | sample Cruoilmetagenom6_FD_26617 | JGI IMG/M metagenome (IMG submission 26617) | reverse complement strand
GGGAGTTTTGCTGCAAGTTCCGCCTCCTCGATAACCTCATCGGGAAATTCAAACGGAATGCCGTGTTTGTGAATCGCAATCAGGCTGAATGCCCGCGGGGCCAACGGATCGCCCAGAATTTCGGTGACTTTCACGCTGGCGCGCGGCCCCCGTGAGGTTGGCTCTGCCAATACCAGCTTGCCAGCTTCGGCCTCATTCAAGTCTGAAACCTTGTAGGAATGCCGCACGCGCTTGTCAGTCGGTGCAAGCCAGGCCTTGCCTGCGCCGTCGATTTCAATGACGCCAAGCACCTGGTCTGTGCGCACGGCCAGCTTTTTCATCGGGTATGCGCGCCAACCGCCTTTGGTTTCCTCGGTGCGTGCGAGAACCCGATCGTCTTTTTTGAGCGCCGGTCCCTTGCTTCCTTTTTCGATCAGTCGCAGCCTTGGAGGCGGCGTAGCATCATCGGGCGACCAGTTATCGGGAATGGCAATTGCATCGCCGTCCTCGATTTCAACGACACGCAAGACAGTCACTTTAGGGACGCCGCCCATGCGATGATAGGCAGTCTGCTTGCCGTCGATCAGCCCTTCCTCTGCCATGTCCTTAAGGATTGCCTTGAGCTTGATTTTTTCCTGACCTTTGAGCCCAAAAGCGCGTGCAATTTCGCGTTTGCCCGCTGTCTTGTCCGATTGCTCAATGAATTCGAGAATCTGCTTCTTTGTTGGCAGGCCGGGGGCGGGTCTGGGCTTCTTTGCCAATTCAATAGGCCCGCGCGACATAGATGCGTTCGACCGCGGGCTTGCCGGTGAAGATGCAGGTTCCTTCCACGGGAACACCATCGCGCGGTGTATTGCGCAAGGTGAGCTTCAGCTCCTTGAGTTGCTTGACGACTGCATTGAGTTCATCCCCGCTCGGACGCGACCAGCCAAGTTCGACCCAGCCGGGATAGCGACTGTCTTCGCTGTAAAACGCAGCGAGCGCATCGAGGCTGTCGATACCCCGCACGATGTTGGCATCGCGGCGATCGCGTGCTTCAGTGAATAACTTGGCCTGGATAGCTTCAAGCAGCGACGGGGCCTGTGACGTGAATCCTTCGCATGTGTGGCTATTAAATTCGACTTTACCGTTTTCGTTCCACAGGCTGTCGCGCCGGATCATGCTGATCTTGCCTTCCGCCATGTCCCGTCCGCCGATCTCAAGGATCAGTGGCACACCCTTTTTCACCCAGCCCCAGCGCTTTTGCGCCACCTTGCCCGGCCGCTTGTCAAGCAGCACACGGACCGGCTCACCGAACGCATGTTGCGCAGCATTGGCGGCGCGAAGTTCCTCGCAATATTCAAGCAGTGCAGCATCCTCGTCGTTGTCGCGCAGCATAGGCAGTATCACCACTTGGTGGGGTGCAATCTGCGGAGGAACACGCAGGCCGTCATCATCGCCATGAGCCATGATAACCCCGCCAACGAGCCGCGTCGAAACGCCCCAGCTTGTCGTGTGGCAATGTTGCTGCGCGCCATCCTTGTCCTGATACTGGATGCCCGCAGCTTCGGCGAACCCTGTGCCAAGATAATGAGTGGTGCCTGCCTGAAGCGCCTTGCCGTCCTGCATCATCGCTTCAATTGAATATGTTGCAACTGCACCGGGGAACCGCTCATTTTCAGGCTTCTCGCCTGCAATCACGGGCATCGCCAGCACGTCCTGGGAGAAACTGCGATACATTTCCAGCGCGCGCAGCGTTTCATCCATCGCATCGTCGCGGTCGGCATGGGCACTATGGCCTTCCTGCCAGAGAAACTCGCTGGTGCGTAGGAACATGCGGGTCCGCATTTCCCAGCGAACGACATTGGCCCATTGGTTCGTTCGCAGTGGCAGATCACGCCACGATTGAACCCAACGCGCCATCGCCGATCCGATGACGGTTTCAGACGTTGGGCGCACGACCAGCGGTTCTTCCAGCTTCGCATCGGGATCGGGGATCAGCGAGCCATTGTCGTCAGCGATCAGGCGGTGATGCGTTACGACTGCCATTTCCTTGGCAAAACCTTCGACATGCTCTGCTTCGCGTTCAAAATATTCGAGCGGGATGAACAGCGGAAAATAGCAATTATCGATACCAGCGGCCTTGATCCGATCGTCCATGAGCCGCTGGATCCGCTCCCAGATGCCATAGCCCCAGGGCCGGATAACCATGCACCCGCGCACGCCCGATTCCTCGGCCATTTCAGCCTCGGCAATGACTTCCTGATACCATTGAGCGAAATCGTCCTCGCGAGAGGTCGAGAGGGCATGACGAATTGCAGACACGGGCGTTGGTGCTTTCCAGAATTGAGCTACGCAGATCGGAGCCGCAGGCGCTGGGGCCTATTTGCCCAGTGCGTCAAGCTTCTTTTGCATCTCTGCCATTTGTTCTTTCAAACTCGACAGTTCATCGTCCTTTGTCGGCCACATCATTCTGTCCGCCCGGCAGAGAGGTCAGGCATGAACGTTGACGTTGCCGCCTTGAACATCGCCAGATTCTTTTCGGCAACCTTGGCAAGCGGGGTGTTACCCATGCTGCTTTCAAGCGCCTTGGCGAGCTTGAACTGGTTCGCACGGAAGTGGTTCATCGACGTTTCGAGGTATTGTGGAAGCAACGACTGCATCGAATTTCCGTACATGCAAATAAGGTCGCGCAGGAAGCCAACGGGCAGCATTTTCTCGCCGCTCGCTTCCTCGTCCATGATTATCTGGGTCATTATCTGGTGCGTGATGTCCGTTCCGGACTTTGCATCAAGCACTTTGTATTCAACGCCGTCGCGAGTCATTTTTGCGAGGTGGTCGAGCGTAATGTAGCTTGACGATTGCGTATTGTAGAGCCGTCGGTTAGCATATTTCTTAATAATTACAGTGTCATCGCCTTTTTTTTCCGCATCAGTCATCGCCAGTCCCATCTTGCTCTTTCAAGTTGGAAAGCTATCATCATGAATGGTGCGACGCAACAAATATTGCTGCGCAGCATAAGCCGCACAAAATATTCTTACCGCGCAAACCGCTGGCCAAGCAGCGTCAGGAGCTCATACTGCGAAAGGCCGCTTGCTGCAGCTGCGCTGCGCAACATATACGGCGCTTCGACCCAGTCACCTTCCTGTAATTCTGGCGCGCTTGCAAGATCGACCAGGGTCATGTCCATGCTTACCTGGCCAAGGACAGGCAAGCGAGACGAGCCTGATACCATCTCACCTTTTCCGGACCAGCAGCGTAAATAACCGTCTGCATAACCCAATGCGATGGTGCCAACACGCATCGGCTTTTTGGCAATGAAAGTGGAATTGTAGCCCAGGCCGTCACCCGCGCAGATATCCCGGATTTGCATAAGCGCTGCTTGGGGTCTTGCGACCTGCCTGATTTCTCCGGCAAGTTCCTCGCGCGGGATTCCTCCGTAAAGCGCAAGCCCGGGGCGCGTAAGATCACCGTGATATGCTTCGCCAAGGACGATGCCGGCACTGTTGGCAAGGCTCGCGCGGCGATGAGGCAGGCTCGCCCTCGCCTCGTCCCACCTGCGCCGCTGTAAGTCGTTGAGCGGGACGTCTTCGTCCGCTGACGCAAGATGGGACATCAAAATATCGACATCCAGCGATTTCACCGCCTCGTTGCCAAGGTCCGACATCGCAAGACCGAGCCGGTTAATTCCGGTATCCACCATGATGTCGCACGGTCCGTTGCCACCTTCGAGCCAACTTGTCGCCTGCGTCACGGTATTGATAACCGGCTTCACGCCAATTGCTTTTGCGTAGCTCGTGTCGGCCTTGGATAGCGGGCCGTGAAAAACCGAAATCCGGGCTGGATCGACAAGGCCGACGAGATCGGAGACTTCGCTCCAGTGCGCGACGAAAAAATCGGCGCAGCCCGCCTTCTGAAGGATTTGCGTGACCTGCCCTGCGCCCAGGCCATAGCCATTTGCCTTTACCGCCGCTGCTGCACTGGCCTTGCCGGACAAGCGATCAAGGGCCTGCCAGTTTGCACGGAGCGCATCGGCATCTAGTTGCAGCCTCAACGCGCCAGGCGGTGCCTCAGGTTGCATCGTCTTCGAAATCTGTGGGCGGTCCGCCTTTCAGGCCCCATGCAGCAACGACGATCGCGATCAAAACAAATGCGAAAGTATACCAGAGGCCGCCATAGGGGTTGCCGGTCCGGGCCACGATATAGGCGGCGATCAGAGGCAGGAAGCCTCCGAAATAGCCGGCACCAATATGGTAAGGGATCGACATCGAGCTGTAGCGGATCTTGGGCGGGAACATCTCAGAAAGCAACGCTGCTACCGACCCATACGTAGCACCGGACAAGGCTCCGAACATCAAGACGACCAGCACGATTCCGATCATGTTGGACCACGCCGGTTCTTGTGTCTCGAAATCGTAGCCGCTGGCTTCGAGCCAGCTCTGGATCTTGCCGCGCCGTGCGGCCGGATCATCCCAGTCCAGTGTCTCGATGGGGTATGCGGTGTCGCCGATCGTCAGGCGCAAGTCCTCGCTCTTCGTTAATTCATAGGCAATGCCGGATGACGTCAGCGCGTCGAGAACCTGGCCGCACCGCGCGCTCTGTTCTTCAGCGAAGGGATCATAGGCGCAATCCGGACCCGAGATGGCGACTGGTGTCGTCCGCGACGCTTCCGCAAGGCCTGGATTGGCAAAGTTGCCCATCATCCAGAAGCCCGGAAACAGCAGTATCAGGAACAAGGCGTAACCCCAGATGATCGGTTTTTTGCGGCCTACACGATCAGACAGGTGGCCAAAATAGACATAGAACGACATTGCGACGATGCCTGCCAGGCCGACGAGAATTTCAGCAGTGGTCGCATCAAGCCGCATCGGCCCTTTGAGGAAGTTCAAACTGGTAAAGAACGTTGTATACCAAATCGTCGTCAGGCCGCCGGACACGCCAAACAGGGCAACAAAAAGGCGCTTCTTGTTGCCTGGATAGGTGAAGCTCTCGACAAACGGGTTTCCTGCCGTTTCGCCAGCCTCACGCATGGCTTTGAAGACAGGACTCTCATTGAGCTTGAGGCGCATCCACAGTGATATTCCAAGCAGCGCAATCGACAGCAAGAATGGAATGCGCCAACCCCATGCCAGAAAGTCCTCTTCCGGGATCAGGAAGCGGCAAGCCAGGACCACAATGATACTCAGCACGAATCCGCCCACAACGCTGGCCTGGATATATCCTGTGAAATAGCCGCGCCGTTCAGGCGGCGAGTGCTCCGAAACATAGATGGCAGCACCGCCATATTCCCCGCCCAGCGCCAGTCCTTGAAGGACTCGCAGGAAGATGACGATGATCGGGGCAGCAATGCCGATTGACGCGGCCGAGGGGACAAAGCCCACTCCCGCCGTCGCAATGCCCATCATCGTGACAGTGACGAGAAAAGTATATTTGCGGCCAAGCTTGTCACCAAGATAGCCGAACAGGATCGCCCCGAGTGGCCTGAAACCGAATCCTACGGCAAATCCGGCCCAGACGAGCATAATTTGCAATGTAGCATTATCTGAAGGGAAGAACGTCGCTCCGATAATCCCGGCCAATGTGCCGTAGATGAAAAAGTCATACCATTCGAAGACAGTCCCTGCCGACGACGCNGCGATGACAAGACGAATGTCGGATGCGCTCGGCTCAGGTTCTTCGGTTGTTATGATCTCGGTCACGTGTTTCTCCCACCTGCTTCCTGACTGGACCCTCTAGCCTCGCATTCAATCCAATGGAAGAATGTCTCTTGCGGCCTGCCATGCGAGCATGATTGCACCATGGCGTCCCGGATATTCTCGCGCTGCTGCAATTGCGGACAGGCCTGGCCAGTCAGGAATGTCTCCCTCGCCTGAAAGCCACGATTTTATGCGGCCTTCGGCCTCGTGAACTTGCAATCCTGTCTGCCCGGTCGCAGCGTGTGCGAAGATAGCCGCTGCCGCCTGGCCNATGGCGCAGGCCTGGCTCTTCAGGCCGACGCGATCAATCCGACCATCCGCATCGGTCGCCAGTCCGAGCACAATAGTGCTGCCACAGGTCTTCGAGCGGGATTCGCCCTTAAAAGGCAAAGATTCATCCAATGGATAGTCGGCAAGGCTGGCTGCCAGGCCCAGCACCGCCGGTGTGTAGAGCGCATCTGTGGCCATGCTTAGCTGTCTGGTGATTGCCCTTGGCCAAACCGCTCTCGACGTTCGGCTATCATCTTTACAAGGGCTTCGCTGCTCGCATTTACGAAAGGATAAGTCCGTGCCTGCGTAATCCATATGGGCCTGCCAGTGATGCCCCATACCGTATCATAGCCCAGCACGAGGACGGAAAATGCCAGCACGACAATGATCATGCCTTTGACTGCTCCAAAGCCGAAGCCCAGAACTCGGTCAATCGGACCAAGCAGCGATTCGCGGCTTTTGCCACCTGCCCAGTTGGCGATCAGTTTCACCACGGCGTANGGTACGAGCAGCAGCAGCGCGAATGCCAGAATTGCAGCACCCGATCCCGTGCCAATATGGGGTTCGAGAAACTGCGTTACGGGCATATGCAGGGACCGGATTGCGAACAATGCGAAGACCCAGGCGAACAGCGCAAGGATTTCCTGCACGAAACCGCGCACGAACCCGGTGATCGCGCTGAGACCAACCAGTAACAGAACTGCTATGTCGAAACCCGTCATTGTGTGGCGGAAACTATGCCTCAGACATGATCCGGTCAACGAGATTTGGGAGTATTGCACAATCTGTGTAGCGCATGCCTGAAACTTTTGCTGCGCTGCCCGATGGTCCGTATGCTGCATCGAAGCCGAGTTTTGCCGCTTCGCGTTGCCTGATCGCGCAGTGTGCGACCGGCCGGATCTCTCCTGCAAGTGATACTTCGCCAAACCAGACGTTGGTGCTTGGAATCGGCTTGTCTCCCAGCGCGGAGACCAGCGCAGCGGCCACGGCAAGGTCTGCAGCAGGGTCTGCGAGTCGATAGCCGCCGGCGACATTGAGGTAGACTTCGGCGCTTGAGAAATTGAGGCCGCAACGCGCCTCCAGAACGGCCAGGAGCATGGCGAGCCGCCCACTGTCCCAGCCAACAACCGCCCTACGCGGCGTCGCACCGCTTTGCAGGCGCACGATCAGGGCCTGAATCTCGATAAGAACGGGTCTCGTGCCTTCCATCGCAGGAAACACGGCGCTGCCAGCAACTGCCTCGTCCCGCCCTGAAAGGAATAACATCGAAGGATTCGCAACTTCTTCCAGCCCTTCGGCTTCCATGGCGAACACGCCGATTTCATCGACCGGGCCGAACCGGTTCTTGAGGCTTCTGAGGATGCGGTACTGGTGGCTGCGCTCGCCTTCGAAGCTCATCACGACATCGACCATGTGCTCCAACACGCGCGGTCCTGCGATATTGCCGTCCTTGGTGACATGGCCGACCAGTATCAAGGTGACGCCGTTTTCCTTGGCATAGCGAATCAGTTCAAAAGCACAGCCGCGCACTTGGCTAACTGTCCCTGGAGCACCCTCGATCGTATCGGAATGCATGGTCTGGATCGAATCTATCACCAGCAATGCCGGCGCGGGCATCCCGCCAAGGGTTGTCAGGATGTCCCGAACCGAGGTTGCAGCGGCAAGCTTGATCGGTGCCTTGGCCAACCCCAGACGATCCGCGCGAAGGCGCACTTGCCCGGCTGCCTCCTCACCGCTCACATATACAGATTCACCGCCGGATTTTGCGATATTGGCCGCGACTTGCAGCAGGATTGTCGACTTGCCGATTCCCGGATCGCCGCCCATCAGGATCGCCGAGCCGGGCACAAGACCGCCGCCAAGTGCCCGATCGAACTCTACAAGCCCACTCGTGCGGCGCTTTAGCTGTTCGCCTGGAGCGTCAAGCGGTTCGAATTCAATCGAGCGACCGCCTGCCGACAAGTGGTGCTTGGCCGAGAACACGGTTTGCGGCGCATCTTCGGCCAGTGTGTTCCACTCCGCACAGTCAGGGCATTGCCCCTGCCACCTGTGTGAAATGCTGCCGCAGGCCTTGCAGACATATTTCCGTTTGGGCTTTGCCATGTGACCCGACTAATGGGAACAGATAGAGAACGCAAGCCCACAGGTGCACAACAGGCATAATCAGCTAGCGCAACGCGCGTTGCTCTGCCATTTCATTGCCATGCGTCAGAAAGAACTTCGGATTGCGCTTGTCTGTTACGGCGGCATCAGCCTTGCCGTATACATGCATGGTGTCACCAANGAGCTATGGAAGACCGTGCGCGCAAGCCAGGCGGTGCGCGGTCCGGGTAGCAGTGGCCTTACAGGCACTGAGGCGGTCTATGCGCGCCTGCTTGATCACATCGAAGTCCAGTATGATCTGCAGCTCAGGGTCCTGAATGATATTATCGCAGGTGCCAGTGCTGGCGGTATCAATGGCGTGTTTCTGGCGCAGGCAATTCACTCCGGGCAGTCTCTCGAACCATTGACCGAGCTGTGGCTGGAAGGTGCGGATGTCGATGTCTTGCTCGATCCTGACGCCCGGCCATGGTCTAAAGCTGCCAAGTTCTGGGCAAGGCCGATTGTCAATTTCCTGCTGAACCGACCCGGTGATGTTGTGTCGCAAAGCGTTGCACCTGAAACGCGAAGCGAAGTGCGGGAGAAACTTTCGCGGCTGATTCGTTCGCGCTGGTTCGAGCCACCATTCTCAGGCATCGGGTTTTCACGCCTCATTCGCGGCGCGCTCGACGCCATGCGCGACACGCAGACCAGTGCGCCGCTCTTGCCGTCTGGCCACCCGCTCGACTTGTTCGTCACGGCTACGGATTTCAAAGGGCACCTCCAGTCGCTGAAGCTGCATAGCCCGCCCGAAGTTCTGGAGAGCGAGCATCGTTTGCCCATCGGATTTCGCAATGTGGCTCCTCTTGAAGGCGGGCACGCGTTCGCCCCCTCTATCGAGCTGGTATTTGCAGCGCGCGCGACGGCAAGCTTTCCAGGTGCATTTCCGGCTCTCCAGATTGGGGAAATTGAGAAGCTGGCAGGTGAAGCTGGCGACGGCTGGGNAACCCGTGATGCTTTCCTCAATCGCATCATGCCCGAACATTCCTGGCGCAACGATCTTCGCGGCGTGTCGCTGATTGATGGTTCGGTGCTGGTCAACGCACCGTTTGCAGACGCAATTCGGGTCTTGCGAGATCGCCCGTCCCACCGCGAAGTGGACCGGAGGTTTGTCTATATCGATCCCCGCCCGGACCGTGTTGGAGGTGTCCGGCGCGATGATCCCCGGCCTCCGGGCTTTTTCTCGGTGATATTTGGCTCCCTGTCCTCGATTCCGCGCGAACAACCGGTTCGCGACAACCTTGATGAACTGAGACGGCAATCCCGGGAAACATCGATGTTGCGCGCAATCACGCGCTCGCTTCGGCCTGAAGTAGAGGGTACTGTCGAAAAGTTGTTTGGCCGAACACTCTTCCTCGATCGCCCCAATTCCAGGCGTCTCGCGGCTTGGCGGGCAAAAGCATTGAAGGCAGCTAACGAACAGGCCGGATATGCATATCACGGCTATGCGCAGGTTGCCTTCACATCATCNGTTAATGCCCTTGCGGGGCTGATCGCTGACGCCGTGCCNGGCACTATATCGTCAGAAACAGTCGCCAGGCGTCTGTCAGGACATCTCAAGGGCGCAGGGATCGACCGGATCAACGACGATCGAGGCAATCCGACCGATGTGGCAGTCGCTTTCATTCGCGAACACGACATGGCGTTTCGTGTGCGGCGGTTACAAACGCTTGCGAGGCGGCTTACCCAGGATTGGGAAAACGACGCAACGATAACCGAGGAAGATCGGGACAAGGCTCGTGACACAGTTTACGAGGCGCTTGCGCTATATCTGCAGTACGAAAAAACAGAAGCACTTGGAGCAGACTTCCCGTCTGTCGCCGAGCAAGTGCTTGTCGATCCCGCTAGGGTCCTGGATTACATCTCAGCAAGGCGCGGACTTTTGGGAATTGACGTTGCGGTTGACACCTTGCTGGCCGAGGCCATGGCCGAAATGCCGACGGGACTGCGTCGCCCGCTTTTGCTCTCCTACCTTGGATTTCCGTTCTACGATACGGTCACATTACCGCTTTTGCGCGGTGACGGGTCTACCGAATTCGATCCGGTCAAAGTAGACAGGATATCGCCTGACGATGCCCTCTCGATCAGAAACGGGGGAACGCTTGAGACATTGCGAGGTGTCGAGTTTTTCAACTTTGGTGCATTTTTNAGCCGCGCCTATCGCGAAAACGATTATCTTTGGGGGCGCCTGCATGGTGCCGAACGCATGATCGACCTGATCGTTTCGGGTTTGCCGGATGATGTGGAGATGCCAAGTCAGGAATTGCTGCGCTTCAAGCGGGATGCATTCCTAGCGGTTCTTGAGGACGAGGAACCTAGATTAAGAGCCGATCCAACACTTGTACCGGGCATAAGGCGGGAAGTAGAGGCCATCTCAACTGAGTGACTCGCTTACTCGGTCAGGTCGCTCCACGCACCCTTGACCCGCTCAAAAAAGCCTTTGGATTCCGGACATTCATCACCGGTTTCCGTGTCCTTGAGCTCGCGCAGGATTTCTTTCTGGCGAGTTGACAGCTTCGTTGGCGTTTCGACAGATATTTCCAGAACGAGGTCCCCGCGCCCCCTGCCCTGCAGCACGGGCATTCCTGCGCCGCGCTGGCGCAATTGTTTGCCGGATTGAATGCCAGCGGGAATATTGATGTTTAACCGGTCCCCATCGAGGCCCGGAATCTCGATCGCGCCGCCAAGCGCTGCTGTCGTAAATGTGATTGGCACGCGGGTTATCAGCGTTGTCGCCTCACGTTCGAATACCGAATGACGCTGCACATGCAGGAAAATATAAAGATCGCCGGAAGGTGAACCGAACGGCCCAGCCTCGCCTTTCCCGCCCAGCCGGATTCGTGTGCCTGAATCGACTCCTGGGGGTATATCAAC
>JGI24723J26617_10003702_pt1 | contig 10940 bp, 9 predicted proteins | sample Cruoilmetagenom6_FD_26617 | JGI IMG/M metagenome (IMG submission 26617) | reverse complement strand
GTAACCCTTACTCCAGCTGCTGCTGCATCTGGAACTGGCGAAAGCTATTATTTTTTAAAAATAGCTTTTTTTCAGGAAGTAAATGGAATACAGTATGTGCTTAACAACGGTGCGCATAATGCGTTGCAGTTGATTGAGATTTTATAACCCATTGGGTGTTGATTTTAAAAAGCGAGTTCTTAGGACTCGCTTTTTTATTTACGCTTATCAAAACTAGTTGATTAGGAAGCCCACTGTTTAGAGTAGAGACTGCCCGTAAGGAGGGAGGGTAGAGAATTGTAAAGGACGCCATTGCGGAGGAGTGATGTTTTTAATGATACTGGGGCCTCACTCCATAAAAAAAGCTCAAAAATTCGCGACGGATAGCACCACTTGCTTCATTTTGAGCTGTTTGTGTAATTCAAATTCCCGAAGAGTTCTAGCAAATCGAAAACGTGTTATAAAATTACAAGGATTCCCTTAAGGAGAAAAATTTTGATGTTAAATTTTTGTTTTGTCTGAGTAATATTTGATTATATAAGCATTCTATAGGTACTTGCAGGTGAGGCATTATGTGTAGGACACATTAAAAATTAACTTTTCTTTCATTATCCCTTAAGTACAAAAAACCTCCTTTTTTTATACCAAGTTGTCTACTTTTTTCAATTTGGGGAATAATCTGCTTAAGTAAGTCTATTTCCTTCTTTAGATAGTTTGCATTTGAGAAATTCAATTTAAACAGAGCTCTCTGTCTATTCTTTTGTCTCCGTTTTAGAAGCTTATGTAGCTTGTCTAAGTTTTCCTCATTAATATTGGCATACCTCATTTTAAGATTTCTTTCCATTAATTCAAAGTGTTCTTCAGAACCATGGGTTATCTCCATTTGGTATCTTTCTTCCCTATCATGATGTAAAAAAGCTGTAGGCACCACTCCTACTTTATACCCATGGTACCTTACCCGTTGGCAGAAGTTATCATCTTCTCCATAGTGAAAAAACAATGGGTCAAAGCCGCCCACAGTTTCCAATACTTCTTTGGACAACAACCAACCCGCCGCATTTACGAAGGGGACTTGGTAAACTTGCTGCAAGGGGTTCTTAAGAATAAAATCGGAATAGAAATGAGGGTTGTTTTTATAAACCATATAGTTAGAAAAGTTTTCATCCAACTTACCCCCCTTTCCGTTTAAATGGATTGGGCTTAAAACCCCATAGTCAGGGTTTTTTCTTTGAACACTCAAAAGTTTATCCAAACAACCTTCCTGTAAATAAGCATCCTGATTCAGCAGAAAAACATATTCTGCTCTTTGCACAAGCGCATAGTTTATCCCTATATTATTGGCTTGACCAAAACCGAGGTTGTGCTCTTGGGGCATTAAGTGTACTTCTGGATAATTTTCTTTTATAAAGGATACGGTGTTATCAGATGAATGATTATCAACCACAACTACATGGTGTCCATTGCAACTTTCCAAACACCTTTTAATCCAAGGCATGGCATTGTAGGTTACAATAACTATATATATCATTTTATTCGACGTATAAGTAATTTCAAAATTCTTTTCATAGTGAGGGTATTATTGTTAGCTTTTATTTGCTTTTCTAGTCTTGTATTTTGGCGTTCCAGTTTTTTGAGTTTCTCATATAAAAATTTAAAACTTCCCAAATGTTCAACAAAAAATGCTGTATGCTTTAAACTTAAATATTCATAAATTTCTTTATATTGCTGTAAAGTAATTGAGACATTTCTGGAATTCCCCACTTGCCTATAATAGAAACAAACTTTTGGAATTTTATATACTTCTCCGCCATCTTTTAACAGGTGTATCCAAAACTCCCAGTCCTCTAATCCTTTAGTACAGTTTGCATCATACCCACCTATGCGTTCCCAATCTATTTTTTTAAACATAGCACAGTTAAAAATAATATTTCTGGTGGCAAGTTCTTGTAGGGTAAACTCAGGTAAGTCCCATTTTTTTTCCAGCTCGCCAAAATATTCACCTTCACAGTACACCAACTTCAGCTTTTCATTATTCTTAAATCGCCCTAACGCCTTAGCTAAATACTCCTTGCCAATTTTATCGTCAGCATCTAGTGGTAAGACGTAGTCTCCAACCGCTTGTTTTATTCCATTATTTCGTGCTGCTACCACACCGCTATTCTCTTGCTCCAAATATTTAAAACGCTTATCTTTCTTTATCCATTTTTTGGAAATAGTAGCCGTAGCATCAGTAGAACCATCATTAACAATAATACACTCCCATTCCTGATACTCTTGTCTTAGGACGGAGGCAAGTGCTTCTTCAAGATAGCTAGCCTGATTATAACAAGGTACAATTACAGATACCATATCTTCTTACTTTATTATTTTTCTGTAAATTTTTTGCAAGATTTGTTCAAGCTTTGTTTTTTGCTTTGATAATTTCAGTTGGTGTTTTATCTTTTTGCAATTATCATGATCTTTCATAAATAATGGAAATTCTTTCAACAAGACTTCTTTTCTTTCCTTATTTACTAAATCACTATTGTAACTACTTATACCGTCCAAACCAAAGGTAGCTATCACCTCATCATAGTACTGATATGAAAAATTAAGTTTACATATTCCGATAATGAAAAACTTCCAATCCGAAACAATTTTAAGCAATTCATCATACTTAAAATCTTTGAAACAGCTTCTCTTAATAAGTGTCGCAGGATGCGGTATAGTGTCTTTTACAAAATAAGAGAATGATAATGTATTTGGGTATTCTTTTATCCATTGCTTTTCGCCAACAACTTTAATTTTTCCATAATAAATATCATTATCAGGTGAAGAAACTAAAAAATCTTGAAAATAGGATAAAACATTTTTAGAATACAAATAATCACCACTATTCAAAAATAACAAATAGTCGCCAGTAGCCGCGTCAATCCCTTTATTCATTGCATTATAGATGCCTGTATCGGGTTCACTAACCCAATAAGCAAGGGATTCTTGGTGGGCTTCTATATACTCCTTACTACCATCCGTAGAGCCACCGTCAATAACAATGTATTCTATATTGGTATAAGTTTGTTCAAGAACACTAAGTATTGTTCTTTGCAAACCCACAACATCATTAAAATTGATTGTTATAATAGAGATCAGCACACTCGTTTATTTTAAAAATTTGTCTTTATAAACTTCAGTAATTCCTGCTTTCAGTTCAATTTCATGTTCCCACCCTAAACTGTGTATTAAGGATACGTCCAATAATTTTCGGGGAGTGCCATCGGGTTTGGAGGTATTCCAATGAATTTCCCCCTGAAATCCCACAATTTCCTTTATCATTAAAGCTAAGTCTTTTATGGATAAATCTTCGCCTGTACCTATGTTTACCGATACATTGCCTTGATAGGTTTCCATTAAGTGTAAACAAGCCTTTGCCAGGTCGTCCACATGTAAAAATTCCCGTTTGGGGGTGCCGGAGCCCCACACCTCAACAGTAGCAGCAGCGTTCAATTTTGCCTCATGAAATTTTCGCAACAATGCCGGTAAAACGTGGGAATTTTTTAAATCGTAATTGTCATTGGGACCATATAAGTTAGTAGGCATTACGGAAATAAAATTACAACCGTATTGCCTATTATAATTTTCACACATTTTTACGCCAGCTATCTTTGCAATGGCATAAGGCTCATTGGTTGGCTCAAGCAGGCCGGTAAGTAAATATTCCTCTTTTATGGGCTGGGGTGCAAATTTTGGATAGATACAGGAAGAAGCCAGAAACAATAGTTTTTTAACGCTGTGAACATAACTTTGATGGATTACATTATTTTGAATCATCAAATTTTCATATAAAAAATCAGCTCTATAGGTATTGTTGGCTTCTATACCACCTACTTTGGCCGCTGCGAGGAAAACATATTCTGGCTTTTCCTTTTCAAAAAAGGATTTTACCTCACTTTGAACCCGCAAGTCCAGTTCTTTGGATGTTTTAAGAAGCAAATTTGTGTAGCCCAATAGATTTAGTGCTCTAACAATTGCAGAACCCACCATGCCATTATGACCCGCAACATATATCTTGGCTTTTTTATTCATGCTCTAAATTCTTAACTATTCATGGTAGTCTAAGGTGTCGTGCCCAGCGTCGCGCAAATATTTTTCTTTTTTAAAAAGTTTTAAATCTGCTTCCATCATTTCGGCCACCAACTGGGGCAAGGTATGTTTAGGCGACCAATTTAATTTTTGCTGACATTTGGCAGCATCGCCTATCAATAAGTCAACTTCAGTAGGGCGATGGTAATTAGGATCTACCCTAACCACCACTTTCCCTTTGGGCAACTGATATTCCGGATTGTCGCAAGATATTACTGTGCCCACTTCATTTTCGTTATCCCCACTAAAATCTAAAGATATGCCAACCTCGGCAAAAGCCATTTTTACAAACTCTCGAACGGAAGTTGTTTTGCCGGTTGCAATCACATAATCATCAGGTTTATCCTGTTGCAGCATCAGCCACATTGCCTCTACGTAGTCCTTGGCGTGGCCCCAGTCGCGTCTTGCATTTAGGTTGCCCAAGTAGAGCGTATCCTGCATTCCCAATACTATTTTTGCAGTGGCGCGGGTAATCTTACGGGTAACAAAGGTTTCGCCTCTTAGGGGAGATTCGTGGTTAAATAAGATACCGTTACAAGCAAAGATATTGTATGCCTCTCTGTAATTTACCGTAATCCAATAGCCGTATAGTTTTGCAACCCCATATGGGCTTCGTGGGTAAAAGGGGGTTTTTTCGGTCTGTGGCACTTGTTGTACCAGACCGTAAAGTTCTGATGTTGAGGCTTGATATATTTTTGTTTTCTGGGTTAGCCCCAGCAAACGAACGGCTTCCAATATTCGCAAAGTCCCCAAACCATCCACATTGGCAGTATATTCAGGAGTATCAAAACTTACTTTTACGTGCGACATTGCGCCAAGGTTGTAAATTTCATCGGGCTGTACTTCCTGAATGATGCGGGTAAGATTCATGGAATCGCTCAAATCGCCATAATGCAATTTAAAGCGAATGTTTTTTTCGTGGGGGTCTTGGTATAGATGATCTATACGGGAAGTATTAAAAGACGAGGCCCTTCTTTTAATTCCATGTACCTGATAGCCTTTTTCTAACAATAACTCCGCTAAGTAAGCACCGTCCTGTCCCGTGATTCCTGTTATAAGTGCTTTTTTCATGTTTCGATAAATATCTTTATAAGTCTATGGCTTCAATATATTTTCAAACAAATGAATATACGATTTTGCCTGAACTTTCAAATCATATTTTCTTATTGCATCTCGCCGTATTCTATCCCTATCAAAGGTATCTATTGTAATTAAAAAATCATTAAGTGTTTCATTTAAAGCATTCACACTTATTTCATTTGCCAACAAACCATTTACACCCCGTTGAACCATCTCTGTTATTCCGCCTGTGGGAAATCCAATTACGGGAGTACCACACATAAGAGATTCTATCACTGTATTGGGCAGATTATCCATTAAAGATGGAATTACAAATACGTCTGCAGCTGTAAAAGCTACACTCATTAATCGCTCATCATTAATAGGGCCCAATTCAATAATATTTCCAGTAGACTCAAGTGCTTCAGTTTTATTTCCTATTGCACACAATAGTACATCATTCATTTGCATTTGTTGAAAAGCTTCCTTTAAGAACACGAATCCCTTTCTATTATTACTTATAGAATCTGCAACAAACAAAATAACCTTTTTATCCTTGGGAATATTTAATAGCTCTCTGGAGAAGGATTTATTCCTAGGTTTAAAAAATTCGGAATCCAAACCATTTGGGATACAATGGATAGGAAAGGAGTTAAATACCTCACTTTTTTTTGCTTCTTTGGCTAACCACTCTGAAGGGGTTATAATAGTTAAATTTTGTACTCCGGCCAGAGCTCTTTTTTTAATTTTTATGATTTCAGCAAAAATGCTTTCTTCGGCTTTACTTCTTATTCTTTTTATGGGATAGCCAGATTTATCAATACCTAGATAATCCTCTTCATAATGCTCTCCTCCAGTAAAAGGGTTCATGTCATGAAGTGTCCAAACCACAGGCTTTGTATTTTTTTCGAAAAAAGATTTATAATCTAAAAAATCAGCTACCCAGTGGAGGTTGATAATATCGGCCTCCTGATATAATTTTGAAGAAGTAATATCAAAATTAGCATCAGGAAAACTAAAGAATTCAAATCTTCTATCTCTGTTTTTTAAAAAGTTATTTTTCTCTGGGATTGGTTTTCTTTTCAAAAACCCGAAAGCTTTTAAAGCATTTTCAAACTTTCTTACAATTTTCTGAAAAGTCGTTACGCTTTCTTTTTGAGGTTTTAGTATATAAGTTTTTGGCGTTTTCTTGTGATTTGTTTTTAAAAGAACTTTAGAGTCAATACCTGCTTGAAGCAAACCTGTGTGTAATCTTAAACACGCACTTCCCGCTCCACCTCTATCAAATGTATTTACTATAAGTACCTTCAATTTATTGTTCTTTAATTAAACCATGAATAACTATTTTCTTTTCTAAACAATCATTGTCTTTCAGATATGCATGTATCTTTCCCCCAAGCGTATAATCTATAGCAATAAAATCGGTTTTTAAAGTATGTGCAAATAAAACCGAATGAAAGCGCATACAAATATTTAGTCTTGACTTTTTCATTGATTGAGCGATATTTGCTACTGTAGATAATTTTTTATTGAAATAAACCCGTTCATCGTTTTTAAAATACTTCTGTATAAAATAACGAGAAAAATCCCTATCATCATTACCAATCACAAAATTATGCATATGGTGAAATTCAATTCTCTCAACATTTTTATCGTCTGCATGTTTTTTAATTAGTTTGGCCAAACCTTCTTCAAATTTTTGTTTTTCAACTGCAAACGCCTCTTGGGTTCCGTTAAAATATTCTAACGTCCAATCCCTTAAATAGCAAGTAATAATGTTGTCCTGCTCTTTATTCAAACTTTGATTAATCGCTTGTAGATATTTTTTAGCTGGATCGCCAAAAAATTCTATTTGTTTGGTAATGCCATATGATTTTGCAATTTCAATACTGTTTTTGTCTCTCAGTTTTATGACATTACTAAGCTTTAAAATTTCCTTAACAGCACTTTCAAATTTTTTAGATTTTAACGGACCAATACCACAGCCAAAAACAACTGTTTTCTTTCTATAAGCCTTAGCTACTTTAAAACCTAATAATGGAATATATAGTTCATTTAAGTCCATTAAAGGTCCTCCTCCCATTACAATTATATCTGAACTTTTTGCATACGCTAAAAGTTCAAAGGTTTTTGTAGATACTACTGTTGCTTTTATAGATAACTCATAGCACGTTCTTTCCGTAACAAATGGAAAAAGGCTCCCGATAATAAACTCAACTTTATTATTAAATTCTGATTTATAATGATCCACAATTCCCCCTAAAATTGCTTTATCACCTACAGTTTCTGTTCCATACCAACCAACAATAAAAATACGCGGTAACGAATCTTTTTTTGGGATTTTTTTTATCCATCTCGCCATAGCAACAATCTTTTTTGATTGTTCAATCTTTAGATATTTGGAATAAAACTTTTCATCTTCCTGTAGTACTATTTCCCGTTGAGTAATAGGAGCATGATAATCGTGTATACAACTGCTGCAATTTTCTTTAAGAATCCGCTCTTTCTCGGCAAACTGTTCCTTATAAATCTTTCGTGAAGATTGGTCTAAAGCATTCCCAATCTCTTTAGATTTTGGCGCACAATAACTTAGTTGTCCTTTAGATCCAAGTACAATACCTTTATTGTGATAAGGACAACCTATTAACCTATCGCCCCCTTGTAAAATATTTTGAATACTCGAATAAGTACGTTTAAAGTTGGAATTGGTTTCGAATGATTGTTTTAATTTTTCAAAAAATAACAATAAGTTATATGTTTCATCATTATCAAAATTTCGAATCACTTTTCCTCTATTTTGATTATATAATCTATTTATGGTTTCAGCAATCCTAAATCTACCGTACATATTATTCTGTTTGGCATAAAATAAGAGGTCATCTGCATCCCAAACATTAATTTTAGAAATAGTACAACCAAATGATACTGGTAAGTCTAATTCGTGCTTTATGTAATGAAATACTGAAATTGCAGTTTTAAAATTTCCTGGGGTCCCTCTAACATTGTCGTGAGCCTTGGCTACTCCATCGATAGATACCATTGCTGAAAATGGCACATTATGGCTATCACAAACACGTTTCACTTCTAAAATTCTTTTCTTTACATCTTCTTCAACGATAGCATTTGTAATTATGCTTAAGCCTTTTATGTTTGGAACCGCCTCAATAATTTTTTGATAAACCTCTGGCAAATCTTCTCTTAAAGTAGGCTCTCCACCTGTAACCCCAACATGTAGTAACTCAGAATATAGGTCATCAGAAAGAACTGTCTTTAATTGCTCTGGACTAATTTCAAGTTCTTCATCGCGCTTCCAAATATTACACATTGTACACTTAGAATTACAACTATCAATAATATTTAGATTTAAAACAGTTGGTTTTGAGGAACTATCTAAAATAGGTGTAGGAAAGGTAGGCTCCTTTCCTAAATACAATTTTCTCAGAAATAGAAATTCCTGCTTGTACTTGGAAAGTTTTTTTTTACCCTTTTCCTTTATTCTATATAATTCTAATTTAAGTGACATTATAGGTATTTGAAATATTGTAATTCTTCTTTTGCTTCTGAATTAAAATAGTTTATAAGCTCCATAGACATTTCTTTTTCATAATTTCCAACCTCTCCTTTTCTAAAAAATGATGTAATAGGTTTATTTTTCCATGTATGGTCATTGTCCATTCCAAACTTAGCTACTTTAGAACGAACTTTGTCTATTCTGTTATTATCGTAGATAGACATTAAACGAGTATCAGATAGCTCAAGACCAATAAATTTAGATATCCTTCTCATTTCTCTCAAGGGAAACTCATGAATATCCTCATATCTCAACAACATAATTTCCGCTTTATAAGGATTATTAATCCAGGCCTTGGAATGAATGTGCCATTTTGAAGGACTGAGCCCAAGACCATTTACTACCATATCTTTTAAGGAATATTTAAAATCGATATTCTTATTCTTCCCCATATTATAATAGGAAACCATTACATCTCTTCCATCTCGAACCAGATGTATTACTTTTTTGTATTCAGGTTTTGGCAAATGATGAGTTTTGAATATCATGCTATTAAAAATCCTTTTGTAAAAATTCTTAGCATGTACATCAGGTACAATCTCGTTTATCAACTTTGGCGTTAATAATTCAGAAGTTGAATCCAATAATAATCCAGCGATAATATTTTGCAGCCAAGTATTTCCCGATTTTGGGTACCCTGCTATTAATATGTCATTTTCTTGGATATCATCAATACTAGTAAATCCTTGAGTTTTGAATGAACCACTGATAGATTTATTTATCAATTCTCCAATTTCAAATCTCTTAAAAATAATTTGTCTAATTTTTTTTCTTATCATTCAAAATTTCCACTTAGAATTCATTTGAATTGGGACAGTTCCAACTAATGCCCCTCCTGTACTATCAAAATAAGTTAAATTTCTGTAGTTACTTAATGTTTTACCAAAACTATACTCACTAGAGTTTATATTTTCGGTAAATACAATATTTATAGCGTACTTGCCTGGGGTGAAAAAATTTTCAAAACTAACCTCAGCTGAATAACTCTTTTTATCCAACTTTGTGTTTTCACTTAAAGAGTTAAGAGATGCCACTCCATTTAAATTTGCATCCATAATAACTACACTAATAAAATAGTCTTTATAATCAGAATTATTGACGAAATCTAATTTTAAACAAATCGTTTCAGATGCCAGAAAAGTTGATTTTACTTTTCCTTCTATATCCGATAGTTTAAAAGACTTAATTATAAATTCATTACCAATTACAGTGGTATCCTCAATAGTATAATTCTGATTGTACATTCTTAGACCAGATGCAATATCACTTCCTAAATAATCGGCAACCCCTTTTTTCATATGCATTACATGAGTGCTAATCCTAGCAACTTGAGGCATAGAATGGCTAACAAAAATTACAGCACAGTTATTAAGCAACTCAGAAATTCTATTAAAACACTTTACCCGAAACCCAATATCCCCAACCGCCAAAACCTCATCAATAATAAGCACATCGGGCTCCATCTGTGCCGCCACGGCAAAGCCCAGGCGCACCTTCATCCCGCTGCTGTAATTCTGTACGGGCATATCTATAAACTCGCGTATTTCGGCAAAGTCTATTATCTCTTCTACTTTTTGGTCTATCTCCTTTCGGGTAAAGCCAAGGATGGCTCCGTTGTTATATATGTTTTCCCTACCGCTCAAAATAGGGTTAAAGCCCGCGCCAAGCTCTATCAATGCCCCTACCCGACCTTTGATGGTTACTTTGCCGGCATCGGGGTTTATGAGGCCGTTTAATATTTTAAGCAATGTAGATTTTCCGGCACCGTTATGGCCTATCAACCCAAGACATTCCCCACGGCGCAATTCAAAACTAATATCCTTTACCGCCCAAAACTCTTTGGGTCGCAGTTCCCTTTCATTTTTATTCCCACTTAATCCCGAAGCCAAATCCTTCACTCCATACCACAGGCTGGTTTTAAGGTCTTTGCAGAACTTTTTGGAGAGGTTTTCTACGGTTATTAGTACTTCGTTCATTTGTTTTGTTGTGAGCCGTGAGGCGTGAGGCGTGAGCTGTGAGCCGTGAGCTGTCACCCTTCACCCTTTCCTGTTTAAATAATTCCTATATCCTATTAATAATTTCCTGACTTTAATTAATAATTCCTGTAAGGCGCTATTCTCTTTAATAAATTGCAAACGTACCGCAATCATATATTGAGTTTCCAATTCAGCTATTGAACCTAAAGCTATCGCGATAAATTGAACAAGTTCTT
>JGI24723J26617_10003699_pt1 | contig 10945 bp, 5 predicted proteins | sample Cruoilmetagenom6_FD_26617 | JGI IMG/M metagenome (IMG submission 26617) | reverse complement strand
TTATCAAAACTAAAAATTGAAATTAAATAAGTGTTTCCTGAGACTAAATCTGCTGAATTTTCTCCTGAATTAAAACAATATGTACCAGTAACAAAATTATCTGTTGTTAAAGAGCAATCATCAGTATTGTANATTGTGTAATTAGGGTAACCTACAGTATTTACAAAATTAAAGTGATACGTACCTGTGTAACTAGGTGTAAAGCTATACCAAATTGTTTTAGCACTTGGAGCACAAGACTCAGGTGATGAGTAAGCGTTAGCAAAATCACCNGAAATCATATTATTACCTGTTTCATCTGTAGATTCTAATAGAACTGTTGGTGTAGAACAACTATCATTTTCAACAGGTGGTGGTAATTTAAATACGCATAAGTCAAAATCAATACCAGGACCATCATCACCAGATCTAACCATTACATAATAACTTTCTCCACTGGTAGCTGAAAGCACAGTAGGTTCTGTATTATAACAACCAGTACTTTCTTCAACTAAAGCACCACAAGTCCCTGAATAAATAGAGTAATATGCACTTGGTTCAAAATCGGTTCTTTCAAAAGTAAACTTATAAAGCCCTGTTTCTGCTGCAGTAAACACATACCATACGTCTTTGTAGAAAGCTGTAAAATCTGAGTTACAGGTATTATCTTCCGAGATTGTTGCACCTACAGTTGTTCCTGATATTATGTTATCACAACTTTCATCTGTAGAAGCGGTTAACACAATAGCATTAGAACACTCGTCGTTTGCAGGTGGTATTGGTGCTTCTTTTAAACAAATGTCATAGTTTTGAGCATAGTCACCTACATTATTTGAGTTGTTTCTAATATAGTAAGTATCTCCTATTGTTAAATTATTTAATGTAACATAGTTTGACATAAAACATCCTAAACTTGTGAAAGAACCACAACTACCTTCTAGTAATTCTGTAGATTGAAATATACCTCCATCACCAATTGCTGAAACAATATTTGAATATTCTAAAATCAAAGTTTCACTAGTTGCAACAAAGCTANACCAAACATCATTGGTATTTGTAAACTCACAATTAATTGGATTATTAGTCGCTTCTGAAGCTCCTGCGTTAGTAGCGCTTGTAAAAATAGTACATGTACCATCTGTATTAATAGTTAATACTGTACTATCTGTACAATCGTCATTTACAGGAGGACAATAAAAGAAAGTAGAATCTGAGAAAGAACAGTTGTCATCATCATTATTAGTTAATGTAAATTCTACTGTAGATCCTGAAGCATAAGGTCCAACATTTACAATTCCTGTTGAACTAATATTAGTGTTCGCATACCCAAAGTTATCTGTTAAAGTTAAACCTGAAGCATCACCTAAATAATTAACATCAACATCTACCGAAAACTCGCCTGAATCGCATTCGGCAACAGGAGTTACAGTAAATTCTGGATTAATACAATCGTTCTGAGTNATAATCATAGTATAAGAAAATGTACCATCCATACTNGCACGACTCAANACAATAAAATAAGAATGCCCTGCATTTAAGACCACATCAGTTAATTCCATTGTATAAGGTGGTGTTGCCGAGTAATTATCGCCTAACATAGCTACACATTCTGTAGCTACATCTGGACAATCTTCCATAACATGAATCGCTGCAGCATATTCAGAAACATTTGCTAGACTAATATTAACAGACATATCTGTAGCAGGTGTTATTTCATAAAACACATCATTACCTGTCATAAAAGCCTCTGGGTAACTACCACAAGGTCCAACGTTAATGTTATTTTCATAATTAGCTGTATCGTCATTTGCTATAAAAAATGGAAGTGTATCAATTTCTATTGGACTAGAACATGTAGCTCCTGGTAATGGTGTTAAACGTGTAGTAAAACTTTCTTCTGTGCAGCCTGTTGCAGATCCCACACCATTAAATGGTACAATAGTAACAAAATATTCAGTTTCGTAATCTAAACCTAGACCGTCTAATGAGTAGCTCGTAGTTGCTGTAGTGGCAGCATTTACTATATCTGTTCCTCCTGAGCTAGATCCCACATAAACCGTATATCCTGTTGGAATACCTGTAGCTGCTTGCCAATTTAGTATTGTATTTAAATCTGCGGTTGTAGACCCATTTACAGGGTTTAATAAAACAGCATCACAATTTGGTACTGAAGTTGCTACTTGTGTAATTGAAATATCATCAATAGAAATAATTAATTGCGCTGCTGAAACATTAGTAACTGTAGTAACAAATCGCGCTTGAAAATCACTTCCTGCAGCAAGAGGCCCAAGATTAACAGCTGGCATGGCAACACAACTGTCTACTCCTATATATGTAAAATTAGAATCATCTACAGTATAAGCTGTTACCCAACTAACACCTCCATCTAATGAATATTCTAATACTACTGTTCCCCATCCTTCTGCAGGTGCAATATGTGAAATAGGTGGCCAAAAACTAACCTGTTGATATGCATTAATAGAAAAGCTGACTGTTAAATCTGTATCATTAGTTATTCCAGAATAGTTTGGAGAAGTAATAGAGCCAGACCCAGCAAATTCAAAGTTAGCTCCTGTTCCTTTCCCTCCTTCTTCACAAGTATACCATGTTTCTACTAAAAAATTTTCAGACGCTGTCCAACCTTCAGGTAAACCGAAATCTGGAGCATTATCAAAGTTTTCAACAATCTCTACTTGAGCAAATGCTGTAATGCTAAGTAGCATTATTAAATAAAAAGTAATTTTTCTCATTGGTTTTTTGTTTTAGTTATATCGTTTGTGGTTAGTCTTATAATGCTCTAATATAGATAGAGAACTACGTTATAAAAAGAGGATGTTTTTACTTTTTCCCGAAATAATAAAATCAAAAAACACAATAAAACAACTGATTAACAGGTAGATACACACAAACATATTACTTTATACAAAAACTTAAATAAAGACGAACCATTTGTTCATTTTAGAGCTTTTATAGCCATATTTAGAACTAAAAACAGGAATAACTGTTTAAAATATAGCTTCACAAACAATAAAAAATTTCTTATTATAATAGGTTATAATAACTTTAAAAATCTAATTACTTGTTGCTTAAGGTATTCGGATAGATCTCTATTTTTTTTACTTAATAAGCATAGGCATCTCATTATAAAAAACGTATTCATATAAGTTTAAGTTTAAATAAATATAATGCTTACTTAAATGTACTTTTTATTGTTTTTTGTGAGAACAAAATATATAAGACTGCCGTATAAAAGTTGGGAATAGAAAATAACCTAGCAAACCTTTTTACTATTTAAACATTACCATGTAGTTTATTAATACTTAGGAAATTGTTTTTTTATTTTGAAGGGCTTCTATTTTATTTTTTAAGATTGCTATTGTTTTTCCATTTCTTTTATTGATAAAAAACACACCAATAAAAAGAAGTAACACAAATAAAGAAAATAGTTTTAACCTATTTAAGGTCTGTTTTTGAAGATCTTGAAGTTTTTCATTTTTACGATTATTATTGTCATCTAATGAATCGCTTACCGAATTTCGTTCAGCTTTTTTTATTTCTAATTGGCTATTAGAGTAAAGCTCATAATATTTTTGATATTCTTCCCATTGGTTTAGTGCCAAATAATTCTCTAATAAACCATTATAAATACCTGAATTTAACACAAGATCACCTACCTCTTTAGATTCCTCTAAAGCCTCCTCTAAATAATCAATAGCTTTCTGATATTCACCTTGCTCTGTAAAGACAGATGCTAAGCCTTTTTTAGCAAATGCAACAAGACTATTGGCATGAACGACTTTAGCTAAGGCAATAGATCTATTAAAACTGTTTTTTGCATTACCATATTGAGAAAGCAAAGTATAGCAATTTCCCTTATTATAGTAAACAATACTCAGATTGGTATTTACTTCTTCATTTTTTACATTTTGATACTCTGCAATACCTTTGTCAAAATACTCTAAGGCAATATCACAATTAAGGTTATCCTTGTAAATAAAACCTTTTACCGTATAACTATTAGCAATATACTTGCTTACAATCGCACGATCTGGATATAAGAAAGCCATTTGTTCTGTTTTTTCTAAATAATCTATAGATTTATCAAAAATTTTAAGTTGTTGGTATAAAATTCCTGTTCTAAATAAGATTTCTATTTGTAATACCTTATCATTTAATGTTTTTGAAAGTTCATCGGCTAAAATTATATACTCTAATGCTTTTTGATAATTTCTTTTAGAAGTATAAGCTAAAGAAATTAGCATTAAAGCCTTAACCTTTGTTTTTATAGTATAATCTGAATTTTCATAAACTGACAGCCCTAATTCAATAGCTTCATTAGGGTTTTCATACACTCTAAATCTACTAGCTTCTAAGACACTATCAATTTTTTTTATATTTTGATTAAAACTTAATGCAAACGAAGACAGTGGCATACTAAATACCAAAATGAGAAAACCATATAAATGCTTTTTTTTCATTTAACTTGTAGTTTTCTTTTTTAATTGATCACGTTCTTTTTGAATCATCTTAATAAAGGTCACAGGCGACATACCTATTATAGATTTAAAAACTGTTGCAAAACTACTATGAGAGGAATACCCACTTTCTTCTGCAAGGAAACTAATCTTATAATTTATATAATTGGAATCGTTTTTTAATTTATCAATGATGTAATTAACACGAAGTTTATTTATAAATGTGTTAAAATTATCATCATAATGTTTATTAATTACACCTGACAAATATTTAGTATTTGTATCAAATTGTCCTGCGAGTACAGCCAGTGAAATATCTTTATTTAAAAATTTTTTTGAAGTTTCAAACCGCTTCAATTTAGACAAAATTAGCTGTTCTGTTTCTTCTGGTATAGCAATACGTTTTGGTTTTGCTTTTTTTATAGGTTTTGTTTTAATATCACTATTTCTAATGACTTCCAAATAATTAATAATTTCTTTATGTCTTTTTTTTCTCGCTTCACCTTTTAAAACCACATAACCTCCAATAAACAGTGCTCCTATAAAACCTGCTACTAATAAATACAAATAATTACTATGAGTTTGTCTTTCATCAATTAAATCATCTTCTTCTTGATTTGAGAGCATTGTATATAATGTATTCACTGCCAATTGCTCTGTTCTTTCTACTTCTGTATTTAACGTTAAATATTTGTCATTAAAAACCTTATGTTTAATATTTTGACCAGAAGCTAAATAGTTAATAGATAAATCCCTATTAATCTCCATTAAAAGTATAGGGTTATCTATAATTTCTGCATATCTCGAAGCAATAAAAAGAGATTCTTCACTTTTACTAAACTCTTTTTTCTGTAATTGTAAATAACCTAATTCTTTATAAATTAAAGCTTTTTGATAGAGGTTATTTATTTGAGATGCATTAATCAGATTTAAAGTTTTTTCTATATACACTTCTGCAGAATCATAATTAGATAAATTATTGTAAGCTCTTTCTTTAGCAAGAAGTATTGCTCGTTTTTCTGTTGAGTTTGTTTTTAAAAACGCTCTAAATTCACTTTCAGTATTTTCAATTAATGTTATAGCTTTCTCGCTATTTCGTCTCTCAATATTTGTGTTAATCTCCTCAAGTTTTATTAAATACTGTGTTAAGTCCTTATAGGCACTTTGAGGCATTTTTTTTAATAGTTTTTCTCCCTTTTCTATAAAGTACTGCGCCTGTTTATCTAAATAAATAAGCCGTAAAAGTTGTGCTTTTAGAAGATTTAACTCTATTTGTATATTCACACTAATTGATTCTGATAAATTATTTTTATCAAAAGCATGAATTACAGATTCGTGATAATCTCCCTTAATAATTTGAGCTCTAGCAATTAAAAGATTAGAAGCAACTATCTGCTCTAAATCTTGACTGGTATTTAATAAGTGTTCTGCTATCTTGAGTGATTCATCAGGGTTTGAATAAACTAACTCTTGTGCTTTAGTAATGAGATCGTTTTCTTGTGAATAGCTAAAACATGCCAATGTAAGACTTACCCATAAACTAATTGAGCGTATATATTTATAACAACGTGAATCTTTATGTGTCATTTTAGTGCGCTAACCCAAATTCTTAACGCAAAGAACTATAATATTTAAAATTGTATNTATATAATTATTGTAAGTTAGTAAATATAATAAACTTTCTAAAAGAACAATTATNAGATAAACCATAGAAGCATATTTAATCTTTAGGTATATCTTCTAGTCACAATTATAAGAATAACGCTTTTGAGTATTATGTGATGTGATATAATTAAAAAAAAAAGAGCAACATTTTATGTTGCTCTTCCTGCTATTAATCCAACGATCTAAAGTTATTCCTTTATAACTCTAAAGGTCTTTTGAGAATTATTTATCATTATTGTTACAAAATAAACTCCTTTATTTAACTCATTCATATTAATTGAAGTCGTTAATGTATTTGGAGTCATCTCTTTTACTTTCTGACCAANAATATTATAGATNCCAATTTTTGATATTGCATTATTTGCCTCTACAGTTAATGTATTTTTTACTGGATTAGGGTAATACTTAAATGTTTCAAAATCATTTGCATCAACATTTAACACTTCATCAGCATATACAAAGAAACTGTATTCTGCAGCACTAGAAGAATGGATCAAAATTAGGTATGTATTTCCTGCTACCAAATCTCCTGTTTTTGGTGTTAAACCACTATTAGAACAACTTGTAATACCAGTTACATAACCAGCACTCGTTGTTTGCGAACAATCACTTGTATTATATACTGTATAATTTGCACTACCACTTACTCTTGTAAAGTCAAAATGATACGTCCCTGTATACTGAGGTGTTAGTGAATACCAAACAGATTCTGAAGAAGAACTTTCACAACCTTCTGGTGAATTATAAGCGATACTAGTAACATTTATATTTCCAGAAATAGCATTATTACCAGTTTCATCAGTAGATTCTATTATAGAAATTGATGATGCACAATCACTATTAGCAACTGCATCTGGTAATTTAGTGATATCTAAATCAAAAGTAATTCCAGGAAAAGATTGGCTAGATTGAACCATAGCATAATAAGTAGACCCCATATTTAATGCTATGATTTCACTTGAGTTAGTACAAGAGGGTATTTTAGAGACTAAGGCACCACAAGTTCCTTCATAAATGGAATATGAAACAGATCCATCTTGTAAAGTAGGGTTCTCTGCAATAGAAAACTCATAGACACCTGTTACAGTAGGGTTTAATACATACCAAACATCACCAACATTTGAAGTGTCACAAGAATTATCTGAAGATAAGGTTGAACCAACAAGCGTACCTGAAACTAGTTCTGTAGCTCCTTCTACTGTAGGTACTAATAAAGTTGCTGCATCTAAACACTCATCGTTTGCTGGCGCAACTGGTGCCTCTCTTAAACAGATATTATAATTTTGCTGAGAGCTACCTATATTAGTTTTACTCCTGACGTAGTAAGTCTCATTAATTGTTAAACCACTAAAAGTGACGTATGCTGAAGAAGAACATAACAAGCTTGTAAATGCCCCACAAGTTCCTGATAATAGTTCTGTTGATTGAAAAGTTCCCCCACTTGGAAAACCAGGTGCTGATTCTGCATTTAAATATTCTAAAATCATAATTTCAGAAGAAGCTGTAAAACTAAACCACACATCATTAGTGTTAGATGATGTACAAGCACTCGAATCTGCAATAGATTCTGTAGCTCCTGTATTAGTTGCGCTTGTAAATAAACTACAAGAGTCATCTGAATTAATTGTAGCTGTTAAATCTATAGCATTAACACAATCATCATTTGAAGGTGGACAGTAAAAGAATGTAGAATTAGTATAAGAACATAATCCATCATCACCATCGTTAGTTAATGTGAAATTAACAATTGTACCACTTGGNTATGGTCCTGCTGTTACAATACCTGTAGAACTAATATTAGTAATGTCAGATGTACCTGAAAAATCATCAGATANGGTTAAAGATGTTGCACTCCCTAAATAAGAAATCTCTACATCTACAGAGAATTCATCATTATCACAATCTGCAATTGGAGTTAATGCTCCTAGTGTTGGATTAATACAACTGTTTTGTGTAATTATTAAACTATATNCATACGTGCTATTTGCATTTGAAGAACTTAGAACGACATAATAAGTATTACCTGATAATAATACAACATCTAATAAACTTCTTGAAGCTCCTGAGTAAGACCCAATATAATCTACACATTCCGTAGCAACATCAGGACACCCTTGAACAACATGTACTCCTGCTCTATTACCTGTATCCGGAAGAATACTATTAACTTCTATATTAATTGATATATCAGTAGTTGGTGTAATTTCATAAAAAACATCATTACCTTTCATATATGTATTATTACATGGACTAACATCAATATTATTTTCGTAGTTAGCNGTATCACCATTTGATTCTATATAGGGAAAAGAAGAAACAACTATTGGACTACTACACGTAGCGCCTATTAAAGGTGCNGAACGTGTTGTAAAGCTTTCTTCATTACAACCAATAGCATCACCAATACTATTAAAAGGTACAATGTTTACATAATACGGTGTAACATAACTTAATCCTGTTAAATCATAACTTGTTTCAGTCGTTATTACTCCATTAACAATATCTGTACCACCTGAAGTTGTACCTACAGAAACTGTATAACCTGTAGCGAGACCTGTAGCTGCTTGCCAAGTTATTGAAACATCTACATCTGCATCATCTGCACCATTTAAAGGAGATAATAATACAGCATCACAATTAGGTATTGCATCTGCTTCTTGAGTTATAGAGATATTATCTATTATTACTATTGTTCTAAACCCTGCAACATTCACAAGATTAAACAAAAATCTTACTTGAAAATCACTTCCACTTGNTATTGTTCCAACTGAAACACTCGCTGATTGACACGTACTANCATCAGNGAAAGTGTAATTAGAATCATCTATCGTAGATATGTTTGTCCATGTTGTTCCACCATCTGTAGAATATTCAAAAACTAAACTTCCCCAATCTGTAGTTGGATTCACATTTTGCGCTCCTGGAAACTGACTAGTTCTCTCAAAAATATTATAAGAAAAGTTAGCCGTAAGATTTGTTCCATTAGATATCCCAGTGTAATTCTGTGATACCATACTAGCAGTATTACCTGCCGGTAAAAAGGACCATGCGCTTAGTCCTTCACCATCACAAATATAACTAGCAGTAGTCTGCATCTCACCTGTCCAGTTTGTAGGTGCAGATCCGCTTGACTCAGAATTGAAATTGTCAACAATTTCAATTTGCGAAAAAACGGAGACACTAATTAGCATCATTAAATAAATTGTAATTTTTTTCATTGGTTTTGAATTTTGGATTAGTTAAATACTATGTATTAAAGACTTCTAAGATAGTAGAAGATCATATGCATAAAAAGATTCTATATTTGGCATTTACCGAAATTTGAAAGTAAAAAAAANCAATAAACCACTAGATAACAANAACTTAAATCAAACAATTAACATTTATTATAAAACATGCCTAACCTTCTATTTTTGATGTGATTTCTCACAATTACTTTGGTTTAATCCTTCACTTTTTGAAATTTAATAGCGAATATATTTAACCTTTTTTCAATCATTTATGCTCCTAATCCGCCAAAATTATTTCTTACCTTTAAGGCATGAATTTTATAAAAACCACTGAACAAGACTCAAACTATAATGATCTCGAAAAAATGTCAATTAACGAGATTATAACACTTATAAATAAAGAAGATCAAACGGTTCCTTTAGCTGTAGAAAAAGCATTGCCACAAATAGAANCACTAATTGCCCAAGTTNTTTCTAAACTCAAAAGTGGNGGAAGGTTATTTTATTTAGGAGCTGGTACTAGCGGAAGATTAGGTATTCTTGATGCTTCTGAATGTCCACCTACATTTGGTGTACCTCATGACTTGGTAATCGGTTTGATTGCAGGCGGAGATAATGCTATAAGAAAAGCTGTAGAAAATGCCGAAGATTCAACTAGTCAAGGTTGGNTAGATTTACAAGCACATCATATTTCTAATAAAGATATTGTCATTGGTATAGCTGCTTCAGGCACAACCCCATATGTTATTAGTGCCTTAGAAAAAAGCAATGAACATAATATTATAACAGGTTGTATTACTTGTAATCATGATAGCCCTTTATCTTTAACTGCTCAATTTCCTATTGAAATTATTGTAGGCCCTGAGTTTTTAACAGGAAGTTCAAGAATGAAAGCTGGTACAGCTCAAAAACTAGTTCTTAATATGATTACTACAACTGCAATGATCCAGCTAGGCAAAGTGAAAGGCAATAAAATGGTAGATATGCAGCTTAGCAATGATAAATTAGTCAATAGAGCTACAAAAATGATTATGACAGAACTAAACATTTCAGAAGCAGAAGCAGCTATATTATTAAGTAAACATAAAAATGTAAGAGATAGTATTACCCATGGACGAAAATAATAGAACAGACAGAGACCTATTAGCGAAAGGGTTAAAACGATTAGGAATTTGCTTAGGACTCATGTTCGCAGGTCCGACATTATTACATTTAGCATTAGATAATAGCGAAAAACCACTTTATATACCGCTTCTAATTATAGCCTTTATACTCTGCATTGGTGCTATTCTTTTCTTATTTCTAGGGATTAACACTATTCTAAATAGTATCTTTAAAAAGAAAAAATAATATTTATTCTTTTTAAAGAATTATATTATAAGTCACCTACCTAAATTTCTATTCTCAATTCAAAACTAAAATATTAAACGGTTTTTGCTTAGGTAAATAAAATAGAGCTTTAGTAGTTAATAAATTTTTCCTTTGTATTTCAAAATTAAGTTCATAATAAACAGCAGGGTTTATTTATAACTAGTATTCAATTCCAAATAAAGAATGAAGATAATAAAAAAGGTTAATTGATTTACTTCACGATAC
>JGI24723J26617_10003697_pt1 | contig 10949 bp, 12 predicted proteins | sample Cruoilmetagenom6_FD_26617 | JGI IMG/M metagenome (IMG submission 26617) | reverse complement strand
CACTGCCCGGGTTTGACTCCGCCCTGATCAACAACCGCCCGAAACGAGGTCACGAACCGACAACCAAGGCTAGCCGCTGTCGCAAACTCCATATCTTCGGGTAGGGGCACGAGGTTGGTATCGGCAAAGTCGATCATAACATATTCGGCAAACGAGCCCCAGCTCCCGAAACCGGGTTGAAACTGGTTGGAGCAAACCTGTTGGTTGCCGCCTGCACAGTCAGGGCAAGTGCCGCAGCCACCGACAAATGGCACCGTGACACGGTCTCCGGCTTTCCACTTTTTCACATCTTTTCCGACGGCTTCGACAATGCCTGCAAATTCATGGCCGGGCACGTGAGGCAGCTCGATTCCGTGGTCATGGCCGACCCAGCCGTGCCAGTCGCTTCGGCAAACGCCCGTAGCCATCACCTTGATAACAACGCCCAGCGGCGTTGGGTCCGGGCTGGCTACATTCTGTAGGCTAGGCATTTCATTAAATGCTTCATAAACAACGGCTTTCATGTCGGACGCCCCTTCAAATGTTGCGTTTTCTTGACTTTGAGACCCAATGGTGCCGCGAGCCCCAAGTTGTTTTTACTGCCAACTGTCAACAAGCACCACTATGCGGGTGTCGTTGTCCAAATGGAAGCCATTGCCGGTGCCTGTTTCACCGTATCANCAGTATTCTGCAAGGGGGGAGCGCTTGGCGGCTATTAATCGCCTTCGAATTCGCAAAGCCAATAGGTATCAATGCCCAAGGATTTTAGGCGGGCGCGGCCGCCAAGCTCGGGCAGGTCTATTACAAAGGCGGCTGAGATAACCTCGCCTCCCATCCGCTCGATAAGCTTGATTCCGGCTTCCGCTGTACCACCCGTTGCCAGCAAGTCATCCACAACCAGAATTTTTTCACCGGCCAGAATTGCGTCTTCATGGACTTCCATCACGGCCTCGCCGTATTCGAGCTGGTAGGCTTCTTCGATGGTTTTTCCGGGCAGCTTTCCCTTTTTCCGGATCGGTACAAAACCAACCGAAAGCTGGTGCGCCACCGCACCACCCAGAATAAAGCCGCGGGCTTCAAGCCCGACCACTTTGTCGATCTGCATACCGGCATACGGGTGCAAAAGCTGGTCAATCGCTATCCGAAAACCACGCGGGTCACTGAACAAGGTGGTTACATCGCGAAACATGATCCCTTCCTTGGGGAAGTCGGGAATAGTGCGGATGTAATCAATAACGGATTTATTGTTCAGCATTGGCCGGTCCTTTCGGGGATGTTAGCATATCTTCGACGACAGAAACGGCCTGGGCTTCGCGCTCTTTAAAGCTGCCTTTAATATGGGTGTAACGGGCGCCGTGGGCTATAAGCTTGGCTTCGATTTTGGTGAAAAACTGTTCGCGCAACTCTTGTTTGGCATAGTAGCGCAGGGGGTCTTCCGCCCAAGGGGTATCTGCATCAAGCAATAAATAGTGCTCGGGCAGTTCGATGCGCGCCTCAAGGTCGGGCAAGCTATGGCCCAGCAGCATTTCGGCCCACACCGCAGTGAGCAACGGGTCGGTATCTTCAAACAACACGGGACCCGCCATCATGGAAAGTGTTTTCCGGTGTGCGATATGGCCGTCTACGATATAGTGCAACTCCTCGGGGCGGTATTTACCCGGTGCGCGGTATTTTTCGTAGGGGCGCCCGTATTCGGGTACATAGGGCCCGCCAAAGCGCTGGGCCAGCAGGTCAGCCATGTAGGATTTGCCGGTGCTTTCAGGCCCCACAAGGGTAAGCCGTTTTTGATACCACGGGCGCACATACCTTGGCAGGCTCTGCCAATGGCCAAACGGGTCCTTGCGAATATCTGCGGAGTTGGCGGGAAAGGCCATCCACATCGGGTCAAGAATAAAATGCTGGGCATTGAGCGATTTGGCCAATGGCACAAGATAATCCTCGGAGCCGATCACACGGTTGATCGGTTCAGGGTGAAGCTGGCGAATTATGTCCGCCCATTCAAGGCTGTGGGTCGGGATGCGGTTCGTTGTGCAATGAAGCACGACCCGCGCTTTGGGAAACAGGCTCTCCATCCAGTCGCGCCTTACACCTGCCGGAATTGGGTCATTATGTGCGCAGGCTACAATAATGGTAAGCCTATCCACAAGATAGGTGGCTGTGCGCACCAGCGCGACGTGGCCCTCATGGGGGGGCATAAAGCGCCCGAGGATTATTCCGTTGCCCATTTTACCCTCAGAATTGTGGTCGGCTGATCATAAGCCAGAAGATAGCCATCAACGCTATAAAGGCTGGCCAGCCCAGCGTAAACCATATCCGGTAATAGCGCAGACATTTTTCGGGAAGCGGAAGACCTTTCGAGGCGGCCTCTAGAGCTAAATCGCGAATTTGATGTTGAAGCCAGACCACAGGCGCCCAAGCCAGAAAGGCTACTAAATAGAGCGCATAAACAAGCACTAGCCAAGGCTCCAAGAGCGATACACCGGTTAGGTAGACCAATGTGACCCCGGTGACAGGTTGGAGAACCCCCGCCGGTGTGGTGAAAATCCAATCAGCCAAAACCACGTTTTTGGCAACTGCGCCAATTACACTTGGGTCCTGCCCGCGCATGGCGGCAACCATCTGGAAAGCCGTGCCCGCACCAGTGCCGAATAGCACCGTTGAGCCGATGATATGCATCCATTTTATGAGCTCGTACTCGGCCAATCAGCGTTCCTCTTCAAGGATTTTGTGCGCCAAAATCAGGCAGAGGATAGGGATATTTTTAAGCAACCCGCCATAAGGCTCAGCCCAAAGCGCAGGGGTAAGCATCCCAAAGGCAAGGGTATAAACCCCGACCATGGCAAATTGAATCGTCGCAAGCTTTGGCAAATGCCACGCTAGCAGCAGCCCGAGTGCAATCGCCAAGTCTATGAGCCCGGCTAAGCGGGCTGCGAAGGTAAGCGCTGCATCTGAAAGTGGTACGGAGGAAAGCCCGGCCATAAACCGGTCGGCTGGTAGAAAAAATCCGACAAGCCCCGAGATGAGCCACATAAACATGAGCGCAAACCGGATCGTCGGACGCAGGAGATAGAGCCGCGCGTGCCAAAGATCTTGCGAACCCGCTGGCCGCTCGGCCAGAATTTCAGAGAACCCACGCGGCGTTTGACCCGTGGTTTTATGAAAAGTTTGATAGTCGGCGGTAACGCCATGTTCTAGCTGTACCACCGCTGCCGTAGAGACTGGTCCTAGCTTGAGCCGGTCTCCCAGCCAGCCAAGCTTGCGGGCAAACCACAGCGGCAGAGGTAAGTCGCGTGTTGTGGGTCTTCCGAGCCAGCTTTGAAAAGCGTGCATCATTTGTTCTTGCGTTACCCGCTCAGGCCCGCAAACAGAGATCGTTTGGCCATCCAGCGTGTTGAACTCAATGGCTCGCCTTACGGAAGCGGCAAGGTCATCTACATGGATCGGGTCGAACTCTTGAGAGCCATCGCCGATAACTGGCATGAAAAACGGAAGCGCAGAAAGGGCACGCAACAAGGAAGACCCGCCATAGCTGGTTTCGCCAAGCACGAGAGAAGGGCGAAGAATGACGGTGGGTAGACCCGATTCCCGCGCCACAGCTTCGCCGGCCATCCGGTGGCGAGCAAACGGGGTATCCGCGTCAATACCCACAGCGGATATTAGAATGATTTTGTGGACACCCGCCAGCTTTCCGGCTCGGTAAATTTTGGCGGGGGTTTCAGCGTGGACCCTCTGCATCGCGACTTCTGAACCGCTAAGCAGCCCCGCTGCGTTTACAATGGCTGAACAATCTTGCAGGGCTTGGTTCCAGTCAGCCCCGTGTGTGAGGTCCGCTTTAAACACTTCAAAACCCATGCGCTCAAGCGCCCTGGTTCGGCGGGCACAGGCAATAACCTCATACCCGCAAGCACGGAGATGTGTCGCAATGTGGCGACCGATAAAGCCATCCGCCCCAAGCAGGAAAATTCGCATACTTTAGCCCGTATTGCGGATCATGGACTGGGAGATCTGAAAAAGCATGGCATCCGTTGGAGCTTTGCGGCACGCATCTACGGTTGCGTCCAGAATGGCACGGCCGCCCACGTTTTCGACGATGTCAATAAAGGCGGTGTCAGCTGTGAAAGTTGCCGCGCTCCAAAATCCCAGGACCCATCCTGTGAGTTGTCCGACCTCGATGTCGGTTCCGCCATCCCCGATGCGCACAACCTCGGCGCAGGTCCAGCGACCGGCCCCCACAACGTAGCCATCGGCTATTGCCAGCGTCGGCGCAAGCATTGAAAGCAGCAGAACCAGTTTTTTCATCGAGTTTCCTCATTGCTTGTAGCGTAGCCTAGCCGCATTCACACTTTATGCCAATACCCGCCCTGCTACCGCGTCGAGTTTGGCAACGAGCGCCGGGTCCCTCGCTTCGGGCGCGGTCATGATCGCGAATTCAAGTGCGTGGTCGCAACCGTTGGGGCAGGGGGTGCGCGCTGCGCCCAAGCGTTCGGGCAGGCCTTTAACAAGGCCCCGTGCGTTGTCGGCGTTCCCCGTCAGCACCTTGATTATCTCGCTGACATCAACCTCGCCGTGAGCAGGGTGCCAGCTATCATAGTCAGTGATCATGGCGACGCTTGCGTAGCACATCTCGGCTTCGCGGGCGAGCTTGGCCTCGGGCATGTTGGTCATCCCGATCACATCACAGCCCCAGCTTTCACGATACATTTTGCTTTCGGCCAAAGAGGAAAACTGCGGGCCTTCCATGGCGAGATAGGTGCCACCTTTGTGAACCGTAACACCCGCTGCTTTGGCGGCATCTTCACAAGCGTCTCCCAACCGGTTGCAGGTGGGGTGCGCCACCGAAACATGCCCCACGCAGCCAGTGCCGAAAAAGGACGATTCCCGCGCAACGGTGCGGTCAATAAACTGGTCAACGATGACAAAATCACCGGGAGCCAATTCTTCCCGAAAGGACCCGCAGGCAGAGACCGAGATGATATCGGTCACACCCAACCGTTTGAGCGCGTCGATATTGGCGCGGTAATTTATCGAGCTTGGTGAATGCACATGCCCGCGCCCGTGGCGGGGCAGAAACGCCATTTTCACACCGTTCAAGCTGCCGGTCAGGATATCATCAGAGGGTTTGCCCCACGGGCTTTCAACCGAAACCCAAGACGGCACCCTCCAGCCCTTCGATATCATAAACGCCGCTACCGCCAATTACCCCGATCATCGTTTCCATTTGTGTCTCCTTCAGGCTGGCTTAACCAGCGAAAATACTTCGTTCACGGCCGCGTAATCCATATAACCGAGGCGGGCCAAGGGTTGATAGCGGGTAACGTCGAGTTTGCCGTTCACAATCAGGTCATCTTTGATTTGAACCCCTACCACCTCACCAATCACCATTGTGTTGCTGTCCCCCGGGAGGTCGATAATCTGGTATAGCTTGCACTCCAGCACAGCGGGGGACTCGGCAACATGGGGTGCGCCGATGGTGATACCCGCCGCTTTGGTCAGTCCACTAGCCTCGAATTCATCGGTGTCTGCGGGCAAGGAAGCTGCGGATTTGTTCATCGGTTCCCGCAATTCATAGGAAACAATGTTGACCGCAAATTCACCGGTGGCTCGTATGTTGGACAAGCTATCTTTGCCACTGTCCTGATCCGGTTTGCTGCCGCTGCTGGCAAACATCACCATCGGCGGGGTGTCGCAAAGTGCGTTAAAGAAGGAATAGGGCGCTAGGTTGGCAATGCCATGGTTGTCGACCGTTGAAATCCAGCCGATCGGGCGCGGGGAAACGATGGCCTTAAACGGATTATAGGGCAGGCCGTGGTCGTTGTTTTCAGGCTGGTAAAACATTTTGATTTCCTCAATTGCCCAGCGGCTATTGGCATGCTAGGGACGTTTAGCGCATATAATAGGGAGCGGGCGATGAAATCCAGAGCGAAACGACGAGGCTAGGCTTTCGCCCTTCCTTTGATTTCTGTTTGGTGCCCCCATGCTGCGCATTTACCCCGAGACCCCTGACGACACCCCCGAAGTGGAATACCTTTATGACCTAGCCTTTGCGCCGGGCCGTCAGGCGCTGAGCTCGTACCGGCTGCGTGACGGTGTGCCACCGGTGGCAGAGCTTTGCCTTGTGGCGCGCGGCGAAGAAGGCGCGCTGGCCGGGGCGATAAGATATTGGCCGGTGTTGATCGGCGCGGCACAGGCGCTATTGCTCGGGCCGGTCGCGGTGCACCCAACGCGGCAGGGCGAAGGGGTGGGGCGGCTTTTGATCAGAGACAGCCTGGAACGGGCAGAGGCCCTTGGCTGGAAGCGGGTGCTGCTGGTTGGAGATGCCCCTTATTACAAGCGGTTCGGATTTGAACAATTGCGAAGGCTGAAATTGCCACCGCCTACCAATCCGGAGCGGGTCTTGGGGAAAGAATTGATCGTCGGGGCTTTTGATAATATTTCCGGTAATGTCAGCGCACTCAAACTAGACTGACACCTCGTTTAGGGCCACCGAGCGAAGCGAGGCCGCAGCGCTGCAGCCCCATTTTTGCCACTTGTTGCAAAAATGCACTGGATCAGAAGCGGAAGAGTTATTGTCAGACAAGACGCGCCTCCTCGATGACCTGAAGCCGGGGCTACGCCCCTTGCTACAGACCTCCTCGTCGGCGCGTGTCGTGCAGATGCACGACGGTATTAAGCCTGCATCTCGGCTCGAATTTGTTGGCGGAGCATGTCGATCGGGATTTTTTTGCCTTCGCGTTTGAAGCTCCAATAGGTCCAGCCGTTGCAGCTTGGGGCGCCTTCAAGCGCAGCGCCGACTTGGTGGATCGAACCGCGGGCATCATGGGCGACTAGGGTTCCGTCTGCGCGGACTTTGGCGCGGTGGCGACCGTTGAGCGAGAAGAGCTCCTCGCCGGGGTTGAGCATGCCGCGCTCGATCAGGTTGCCAAAGGGAACGCGCGGTTCGGCGCGCTTGGCTGTGGTGACCCGCAGCGAGTCAGCGTCATATTTACGGGTGTCATCAATGCGCTTTTGCGCGACTTCGCGATATTCGGCTTCCCGCTCGATACCGATGAAATGACGACCAAGTTTTTTAGCGACAGCGCCGGTGGTGCCAGTGCCGAAAAACGGATCGAGAATGACATCGCCGGGGTTGCTGGAGGCCAGCAATACGCGGTGTAGCAGGGACTCGGGTTTTTGCGTCGGATGGGCTTTTTCGCCCTTCTTGTTTTTCAGGCGCTCGCCACCATTGCAGATGGGAAGCACCCAGTCGGAGCGCATTTGAATACCTTCATTCAACTCTTTAAGAGCTTCATAATTAAAGGTATATTTTGAACTGTCTGATTTGCCGGCCCAGATCATGGTTTCGTGCGCGTTGGTAAAACGCTTGCCGCGAAAGTTCGGCATCGGGTTTGATTTGCGCCAAACCACATCGTTCAATATCCAGTATCCGGCGTCTTGCAGGGCTACGCCCACGCGGTAGATGTTGTGATAAGACCCGATCACCCAGATCGCGCCGTTGGGCTTGAGGATGCGGCGGGCGGCGGCCAGCCAATCCCTTGAAAACTTGTCATAAACGGCAAAACTGGAGAACTGGTCCCAGTCGTTATCGACTGCGTCAACCTTGGAGTTATCGGGGCGGTGCAGATCTCCGCGTAGCTGGAGGTTATAGGGCGGGTCAGCAAAGATCAGGTCAACCGAATTGGCGGGTAGGCTGTTCATCACATCGATGCAATCGCCATCGATAATGGTATCCAGCGGGAGGGATTTCTTTGCGGAGTCTTGGGTTGTCTTGATCATGCTGCCTATGCCTCGAAGCTATGTTGCTCGTAAGGCCCTAACATGAGTCAAAACTGATTCGAGGTCAATTTCTTTTTGAATCAAGCACTTATTTAATTTTCTTCACACAACATCTTGTGGATAGGTTTGAAGAACGCCTATGATGTGGGGTTACCCCAAGTCGCGCCAGCCCCTCTTGGTGGGCTTTTGTGCCATAACCCATGTTGGTTTCCCACGCGTAACCCGGATAAGTGGCAGAAAGGTCACACATCAGCCGGTCACGGGTGACTTTGGCGACGATCGAGGCGGCGGCGATGCTCACGCTTCGGCCGTCGCCTTTCACAATGGCGCGGGCATCACAAACCAGAGCGGGCGGGATTTTGTTGCCGTCGATCAGAGCGAAAGCGGGTGATACGCCAAGCGCTTCCACGGCTCGGCGCATGGCGAGGAAGGTGGCTTGCAGGATATTGATCCGGTCAATTTCCTCAACGCTGGCCATGCCGATGGCGACATGGGCGCTTGCGTTGATTTTCTCGAATAACCCTTCGCGGCGCGCCGCCGTTAACTTTTTGGAATCGTTCAGGCCGGTTGGAATATTGGCCGGATCAAGGATAACGGCTGCAGTCACGACCGGCCCCGCCCACGGGCCGCGGCCTACTTCATCAACCCCGCAAACCGGTTGTGGGGAGGTGGATTCAAAAACATAATTCGGGCCAAAATTCACGGTATGATTTCCACATGATTTGCGTATGATTTCTGTGCATACAATTTTACGAAGGGATTCTCTATGACTGTTATCGTTTCAGGTGCCGGAATTGGCGGGCTGACTGTGGCGCTCACTTGTCATGAACTCGGGATTCCGGTGAAGGTTTTTGAACAGGTTAAGGAAATCACGCCGCTAGGGGTCGGGATAAACCTGCAGCCGCACGCTGTGCGCGAGATTTTTGAGTTAGGACTGGAAGCCGAGATTGATGCGATAGGGTTACGCACGAAAGAGGTGGCCTATTTTTCAAAAAAGGGGTTGCCGATCCATAAAGAGGCCCGTGGCGCTTGGGCGGGATATAACTGGCCGCAATATTCGATCCATCGCGGTGATGCAGATGATGCTGCTCGCCGCTGTGCGTGAGCGCTTGGGGGACGAAGCTGTTGAGACAGGTGCGGCGATCACCGGCTTTGAAGCGGGCGGAGAAGGCGTGCTTTTTACCGTTGAGAGGGAAGGTGTAACCACGACCGAGACCGGCGCGGTGCTGATCGGCGCGGACGGGCTTCATTCAAAAGTGCGCGCACAGTTTTACCCNGATGAAGGGGCACCGGTTTGGGCCGGGGCGGTNCTGTGGCGCGGNACAACGCGGGCTGTCCCGTTTTTAAGCGGAGCCAGCATGGGCATGGCAGGGCATGAGACCCAGAAATTTGTGACCTACCCGATCAGCCAACCGGATGAGAACGGAGAGTCCAATATCAACTGGATTGCGGAGCTGAAGTTCAGCCCGGACGCCGATTGGAACCGGGAGGATTATAACCGGCGCGGGGTGCTGGATGATTTCCTCCCGAGTTTTGAGGACTGGGATTTTGAGTGGCTCAATATTCCCGCCACCATCCGCGCCGCCGACCAGATTTTTGAATTCCCGATGATCGACCGGGACCCGCTCGAGCGCTGGAGCTTTGGCAATGTCACCCTTCTGGGTGACGCCGCGCATGCGATGTATCCGATTGGCTCTAACGGGGCGACACAGGCGATTCTGGATGCGCGTATGCTGGGGCGGTGCTTTTATGAGCACGGGGTGAACGCCGGGGCGCTCAAGGCTTATGACGATGACCGCCGCCCGAAGTGCAACGCTGTGGTGCTGGCCAACCGGGGCAACGGGCCCGACCAAGTCATGCAGGTGGTAGAAGAGCGCACCAACGGGGTGTTTGAAAACATCGACGATGTTCTAAGCTCCGAAGAGCGGCTTGAGATGGCCGCCGCCTACAAAAAAATCGCTGGCTTTGATGTGGAAATCCTGAATAATGCGCCGAGTATTATTTCCGATGAAATGAAAGCGGGGCGCTGACATGATACGCAAGCTGGAAGCGCCAATGAACGCGCTGGCATGGGCCTCCGCCCTCATTGGCGGTGTGGCGCTGATAGCCGTGATGGTGATGACAACGATCAGCGTAGCCGGCATGTCGCTCAGCAAATTGGGAAAGGTCCTGAAAAAGGGATATGACACCGTGGTAGAGCCGCTTCTGGCGGTCGGCCCGATCCCGGGGGAAACCGAGATGGTCGAGACCGGTATGGCGTTTATCATATTTGCATTTTTACCACTAGTAACCCTGCACAAAGGCCATGCCGAGGTGGCGATACTGGCCAATTTTTTTGGCGAGAAAGTAAACCGGTTTATTGATCTTGTGTCGGATAGCCTGATGCTGGCCGTGGCCGCTTTTCTGGGCTACCGGCATTTGATGGGCACAATTGACAAGTTCAATAACGGTGAGTCCACCTGGATATTGCAGTTTCCGGTCTGGTGGGGGTACGCGGCCTCAATGCTCGGCGCTTCTATCTTTGTGATCGTGGCCGCGTTTTGCGTTTTGAGATCGTTTGATGCGCTGTTGACAGGGCGAACGGTTAAGGTTGCGGGAGCGGTGCATTGAGCAATTTCGATATCGGGCTGTGGTCCTTTGTGGTGGTGCTGGCGCTAATCTTTATCCGCATCCCGATTGGTCTTTCGATGCTGTTAGTCGGCATTGGCGGGAATGCGCTGGTGATCGGCAATTTTAATATGATTTCGGGGCAGCTCAAAAACCTGACTTATGGGCAGTTCTCATCTTACTCGCTCTCGATTGTACCGCTGTTTTTGCTGATGGGGCAGTTTGCAACGCTCGGCGGCATGTCGACCGCCTTGTTCAAGGCCGCCGAGGCGTTTTTGGGGCACCGGAAGGGCGGGGTAGCCATGGCTTCGGTTGGGGCATGCGCCGGGTTTGGTGCTATTTGCGGGTCTTCGCTGGCAACGGCGGCAACCATGGGGCAGGTCGCACTGCCGGAATTGCGGCGCTACGGTTATTCCGGCTCGCTCTCGACGGGCACGTTGGCCGCAGGTGGTACGCTTGGGATTTTGATTCCGCCTTCTGTAATTCTGGTGATTTACGCGATTTTGGCAGAGCAGAACGTAGCCAAACTCTTTGTGGCAGCTTTTGTCCCGGGCATTCTGGCGATGCTGGGCTACATGCTGGCGATCTCG
>JGI24723J26617_10003695_pt1 | contig 10958 bp, 9 predicted proteins | sample Cruoilmetagenom6_FD_26617 | JGI IMG/M metagenome (IMG submission 26617) | reverse complement strand
TGGGGTCGGATTGAAAGGTTTCTACCACGCATCGCATCCCCTGTGGATTTTGGGGCTTTCGATGTCCCGATTAATGGTTGTGAGTGATGCAAAGTATAAAAGATGCTGTGCGATAGTAAAGGATGAGATATTATTTGTTAAAAAAATCATCATATGTAGAAGATAACGACCGTTTTTTTAATGTGCGCGCTAATCAAGCTAATGCCGAAGCCGATACAAACTTTACTGGTTCTGCCTTGCGGACATTGAAAATTGCGGAAATTCTTGCTCGGGATGGGCCTCTTTCACTGAAAGATTTATCAAAAAAACTGCCTTTTCACCGATCTTCTATATGGCGCGCGTTGGATGTACTTCGCCGGCAAGGGTGGGTGCGTACGCAGCTAGGTGGGAAATTATTTGAAATTTCCAATCAGTTTAGGAACATACTTGATCTAAATAGCCATGGCTCTGACAACACTGAAGAAATAGATCCCATTCTATCGTTCATATTGGATCATGGTTTATACCATATTGATTATGGCTGTTTTAAAGAGCCCGGAAATTTTGTTCTTTTGGAATCCTCAAGGGGTGCATTCACACGAGAAGAACGGATGTCATTGACGGACGATAACCTCGCCATTGCAGCGCAACTGCATATGCCTTCGCATAGGTTAAAGGAACATTTAGATGCATTTATATTTACAGCATCGAACGAGGAACGCTTGATAGCACAATCAAATAGCCATTTCGAAATGTTGAAACAATACAGACCGCAAAATCAGGTTTGGGATGATGAGGGGACCGAAGTCTCGGTGTGTTTGAGCAAATTGGTACAGAGGGATTGCGCAATAAAAATTAGCCTTAAAACTCCATCAATAAAGAACAAAAAGGGATTAACCGCCTTAACGCGACTATTGATTAACGCGTTCAACCTAACGAATGATTGGGAAACAAATGAATAACTATTATATAAAATACCCGACTGAAACTGCAATCGACATCATCAGTGGAAAATGGAAGGTGATGATATTGACCCACTTGATGCAGAAAATGCACCGGTTCAACGAATTGAAACGATCACTTCCAAATATTTCGCAACGCATATTGACTAACCAGTTGCGAGAATTGGAAGCGGATGGTCTGGTACATCGCGAAATCTATGCAGAGGTCCCGCCAAGGGTTGAATATTCGCTAACAGAACGCGGGAATGCGGTTCGTTCAGTACTGGAAGAATTGAAATGCTTCGGGGAAAAAATACAAGTGAGCAAATTTGAAGCCTCCAAGGCTTCCTGAGTATTTGTGGGTCAATGGAAAAACGCTGAATATTGTAGGTAAAATGGAAAATCACGCCCTTTTGTGATTGAGCTTTACACCAGCTTCCCTATTCAATCTTAACCAATACGAGTTAAAAACGAGTAAGAAATCCGGGCCGTCAAAAGCAGCTGTCGATAAACTAATAGAGAATATTCGCGCAAGACCAGGCAGATATATTCTGTCAAAGAAAAATTCCTTTGAAAAAGACGCCAGTCCCACTTGACGCCTACCCCCAACTCGCATAATCACGCCTCACCTTATGGCGGGGTAGCTCAGGTGGTTAGAGCAGCGGAATCATAATCCGCGTGTCGGGGGTTCAAGTCCCTCTCCCGCTACCAATCTTTCTTTATATATCAATGGCTTTTATAATCTACGCCGCAGACATTTAGCATTAGGTTGGAAAAGCCCATTGGCTTTCGAAGCAATAGCCGCTTAAATGAGAACTCGGAGCGGCACAATTCCGTGACACGTCCATCAAAGTAACAAAACGAACCAGAGCCTCCTATTGGATTACAAGCTCACCTGTTCCACTTTATATGACGACGGACAGGGAAGTGCACGAAAACGCTCAAAAGCATATACGCGCCAATTGTAAGCGTGCCTTAACTTACTCGCTTCAAAAAACCGTCATGGGCCACTGTGATCAACAGTTTATCCGCAATCGNTTTGTCAATTTCAAACCCTGCGTGTGTTTTCAGATAATCCCAAACCGCAGTCTTTGGATTATTGCCGGGNCCCCATGAACGATTGGGGTATTCATCCGCCGGCATGTCTTCGATCAATGTGTCAAAAACAACGCAATAGCTACCAACAGAGGTCAGTGGCGCATAGGCTTCAAGTTCGGCACGCACGTGATCATGGGTATGATTGCTGTCAAGACACACCAAGACCCTTTTATATTGGCTGGCAACTTTCTTGACTTGCGCAATAATATCATCGTCAATGCTTGACCCTTGGATCATCTCAATGCGGGAATACATCGGATGTGCTTCAATAGCTGCGCGGTTGTGTTCACGGATATCGATATCGATCCCAAGAACCTTGCGCTCTGACTTAGCCGGGTCGATTGTTGTGCCCGCCTCAATCGCATCATTCATGTCCAACATGGCCAAAATGGAAGCGCTGAAAATCAACGAACCACCGTGTGCGATACCCGTTTCAATAATCAAATCCGGCTTCACTTCCCAGATCAATTCCTGCATCGCAACAATGTCTTGCGGGTACTGGATAACCGGGCGATCTTGCCAAGAAAAATTGTAGCAATATTTCGGCTGTGTGGATGCACGCAAAAAATTCGCCGCCGTTTTGCGCATTTCAGTTTCATTTGCGTAGCTGGCAATACGGTCTTTTACTTCGTCTTTAAACTCGGTCATTCGTAAGCACCCCATATTTTCTGTTGTATGATCCTATTTCAATAAATGCAAAACAGGTCAAGTTACTTGATTGCTATATGCAAATTGGCGCTGACTTCAGATATTCGTATAATAATAATAGACCTTGCACGTTGCGGGCTTGCAAATGCCAACTATCAATAAAGCTTGTACCCGATTAAGTTGACCTCTAAAATACAGCTTCGTGACGGCAATGCCAGAATTGAAAATTATATAATGGAACGTGTTCTGCTTACTGGGGCTACTGGATTTGTCGGAAGGCAAATTCTGAAGGTGTTGGAAAGCAAAGGTCATGAAATACTTGTCATTGCGCGCCCTGATTGGCGAAATCGCATTGAAGTCGATCAAAAACTTACGCAGATCACAGAAACCCGCGACATGTTTCAAGAGACGCATGACTGGTGGTGTAACGTTTTGCAAGACGTCGACACGGTTATTCATGCTGCCTGGTATGCTGAGCCGGGGGAGTATCTGACCTCACCCAAAAATCTGGACTGTTTAATCGGCACATTACAACTGGCGAAGGCCGCAACCGCATCAAATATAAAACGTTTTGTGGGCTTGGGAACCTGCATTGAATATCAGTTGTCAGACAACATATTGACCTTGGAAACTCCATTAGAGCCAACAACACCCTATTCCGCAGCTAAAGTTGCAGCCTATCAATCATTGCTAGAGTATTTTACCCATAGCGATACCGGCTTTTTATGGTGCCGGCTGTTTTATTTATATGGAGAAGGCGAAGACCCAAGAAGATTGGTGCCCTTCCTGCATGAAAAATTAGGTAAAGGAGAGATTGCCGATCTATCCAGCGGTACGCAAATCCGTGATTTCATAGATGTTGGGGATGCGGCTGAAATGATAGTGGCCGGCGCCCTTGGTCAAATAAATGGTGCTGCAAATATTTGCACAGGTCATGGCCGATCTGTGAAAGATTTGGCGCATGAAATTGCGGCTATTTACGGCCGTGAAGATTTGTTGAATTTTGGCGCACGCCCGGATAATCTTGTGGATCCTCCCATTATCATTGGGCAACCGACGACGTTTTAACTGTCAAGTGACCTATCGTTAAATACGATAGATCNATTCGGAAAATCAGAGCGATTATATTGATTTTCAATTACAACCTAAAGGAGGATTAACGTTGTAATTGCATAAAGATTCTGTAACATTACTTATAAGTTAAANTTTATATTCTGGCGATGGGAGTTTTACCAGTAATTGTCAATTAAATCGAATGCCATTAAAAGTAAATTTGGATATTATTTGCATAAAGCTTTTGTCAGTCCGAGCCGCGTGGACATAAACGCATTTTTAAGATCCGGTTGGATATTCTGGTCAGTTATGACCCTTTGCGCCATCGTTACGGGTTATGCATATATGCTGACAAAGTCACAGGTAGAGATGCGAAACAATTCGCTATTCAAAAGCATAACTGATGATAATCTTGAAGCACTTCGTGTGCGCATGCAATTGTATGGCCACAGTTTAGAAGGGGCAGCCGGATTAATTGCTGCATCAGATAACGTGACCCTGTTGGATTGGCAGCATTATATTGAAACTCTGGACATCGAGAATAAATTGCCAGGCATTCGTGGGATCGGGCTAATTATCGCAGTGCCGTGGGGAGAAGAAGCTAAATTTCTTGATGCTGCGACTGCCGATGGGGTGGAGAATTTACATATTCATCCCGAAAAACTTTGGGGTGAAAGTTACGTCATCAAATACATGGAGCCATTATCGAGTAATGAAGCAATAGTCGGCTTTGATATATCCGTCGATGGGGATAAAAGGTTCACGGCGAGCGATGCACGCGATGCAGGTGTGCCAATGATAACCCAGCACTTTGACTTTTTGGATGACCACGACGAACAACCCGGCTTCCTTCTTTTGCGTCCGTATTATACTGTGGATATGCCGATTGATACTGTTGAACAAAGACGTGCCGCATCGAAAGGATGGGTTTTCACGCGATTTATCGGTGAACAGTTGCTGCAAGAACTGACAATAGACCAAGAAGAGAAGTTTCATATTTCGGTATTTGATGGAAAAATCACCAACCCCAATACTTTGATTTACAGCAGCGAAGGTGACCAACAATCAACAGTTAATGCTGTTTACAAAACATCGAAGGACATTAAGGTTTTTGGCCGTAATTGGACTGTAATCTGGCACAGCACCCCTGAATTTGATGTATCTCACCGAAGCAATGCACCGTTTTTAGTTTTATTGGCCGGTCTGCTGTTTAGTATATTCTATACGTCAATCATAGGGGCATTGACATATCGTGAGCACAAAGTGCAACATTTAGTTAATCAAAAGACCCTTGAGTTGGCTACGATAGAAGAAAGATGGAATCTAGCTCTGAAGGGCGCTGAGATCGGTGTTTTCGATATTGATCTTCTTACAGGGAAATCGGTTGTTTCTGACACGTGGAAACGGTTGATGAATATCCCGCTTGATGATTTGTCCATCGATTCGCAAAACGAGTTTCTTAAAAAGATTCACCCCAAAGATTTACCCGTGGTGTTGGCAGCAGACGCAGCTTGTATTACCGGAGAAACTGACCGATCCGTTTCCGAATATCGGATACAGACACACCCGGATATTTACCGCTGGATGCAATCCGATGCTGTTGTGGCTACTCGAAATGCTGAAGGAAAGGCTTTACGTTTGATCGGATCGCAAACCGATGTTACTGACTTACATGAGACGCGCGCATCTCTACGCGCCAGTATAGAACGTTTCCAGGCATTATTTGCCCATGCACCCGTCGGGATGGCACTTATCAACGAAAAAGCAACCTTCATAGGAGCCAATAAGGCCCTGTGTGATTTTCTGGAGCGTCCTGAACCGGAGCTGTTGAAAAAGAGATATTGGGACACCATGGTGCCTGAAGAATCTCATCAAATCATTGCTAAAATAAAAGCCTTAAGAAATGGTGAACTAGTAAGATATCAAAGTGAGCACCAATTTGTCGGGAAGAACGGAAAAATTCGTTGGGGATTGGCAAGTGTATCACTGGATAAAGACCCCATAACCGGGCGCGATTTATACATCGCACAAATACAAGACATCAACGAGATAAAAGAATTAGAAAAAATCAAAGGGGAATTTGTGGCAACGGTTAGTCACGAATTACGCACCCCACTTACCTCTGTCAAAGGTGCACTGGGGCTTTTGCAAGCCACAATGGATAAACCNATCCCAGAAGCAACTGGACGGCTATTGGAGATTGCTAATTCAAATTGCAGTAGGCTGACCTTATTGGTGAACGATATATTGGACATGGAGAAAATTACGTCTGGGAACTTGGAACTTAACTGGGCCCAAGAAAAACTCAAATCAATTCTAACGGCTTCGGTTGAGCATATAGAACCATATGCCAAAGAATGTAATGTTTCTATAAAATTGAATATACCGTCAGAGAACTTGGAAATATGGACTGACAGTGGCCGAGTGCAGCAAGTCATGGCTAATTTATTATCCAATGCCGCCAAATTTTCCAATGATGGTAGTGAGGTTCATGTCAATTATGAACAAACTAAGGGGTCCGTTAGAGTATCAGTATGTAATTTTGGCACTGGGATACCCGAAGACTTTAAGCAGGATATATTCAAACCGTTTTTACAGGCAGACTCTTCTGCAACACGTCAAAAGGGTGGGACAGGACTAGGGTTAAATATCTCAAAACAAATTGTTGAACAGCTTGGTGGCGAGATCGGATTTGACTCTATTAGCGATTCACACACAACATTCTGGTTCACATTACCGCTTAAAAAAACTAATCCGGCCCCCAAGGATACCCCGGCTTTCGCAGAAGTCCCTGCTTGATTGCAGCGNCCTAACNCTGCAATCATCCCAAAATTTCGACACCTGAAATACTATTCTTCGCGATCAACCTATTGCAAAGAGTGTTTTATACCGATGGACAGAAAAATGGATATGTACTAAAAAACCAAGCGACCATACGGAACCAGACCAATGCAGAAAATTACTGTAAATAACAAATCGTTTTTCGTTAACTCTACGGATTACGAATATTTTTGGCCGACCGTCAATGACGACACTTGGGAAACAGATACTTATAGAATTTTCGATGAAAAATAATACAAGACGTATACATGGTTTCTTGTGCATGCTTTTTTACGCCTTCGCACACCCAGCGATATGTTAATTGTCAAACGCGAATAAATACAAAAATATCTTAGTGAGATTATGCCCTATATCGAATATTTCTACTCTGCCCATTCCGCATTCGCATATATCGGTGCCAAGAAGGCAATGGAGATATGTGTGGCCAATGGGCGTGAATTGCGGCACCGCCCTATTGCACTAAGCCCTGTAATTGAAGCGGCTGGCGGTCTGCCTTTTGCAGAGCGCACACAAGCGCATGTTGATTATTTTTTTGGCCGTGAGATCGCACGTTGGGCAGAGCTGCGCGATGTACCTATCATTGATTTTCGCCCAACGCATCACGACAACCCGCTTGATCTGCCAAACGGCATGTTAATCGCCGCTATAGAACAAGGGGCAGATGTTGATACACTGTCACATGCGATCCTTCAGGCGCATTGGCGTGATGATGCGGATATTGCAGACGCATCTTCACTGTACCGTATTGGAAAATCCGCAGGCCTTAATCCAAATCCGTTACTGGACGCGGCTATGTCACCTGCCATACAGAACATTCACCGCGCAAACACGGATGAGGCGATCAAACGTAGCGTTTTCGGCTCACCCACTTATTTCGTGGATGGTGATATGTTCTACGGGCAAGATCGGCTGGAGACGGTTGAACGTGCGTTGCACAAACCTTTCGCCGGGTAATCGTACAGTATCTTTGCAGGCAGGATCTTAAGCCGCTGGTCCGATCAAACTTGTCTTGCGGGCAGACGCTGCGGCATGCCTCCATATTCAGCAACTGTTCAACATGAAACGGCCCGTAGCTGTCGGCGAAGCATTTTATCTACAGTAAATGGCAGAGCCATTATGGCAAATTCGTGGAAACGTTACTTGCAACAGTAAAAACAAGCTGCATAATCAAGTAAGGGGGGCCAGATTACCGTTATATCCGAAACGCGGATGTTACACTGACTTTGGCGCGGGGAATATATGACAACTTTCTTGGAAGTCAAAAATCTAACCATTGGGTTTAAAGCCCCCGAACCTACAATTGATGCTGTCAGTTTTTCTTTGGAAAAAGGCGAAACACTTGCCATTGTTGGCGAAAGCGGGTCAGGAAAAACTCTAAGCTGCCGCGCTATATTGGGAATATTACCAAAAACCGCCCAAATACGTTCCGGCCAAATTCTGACCAACCATCAAGGCAAGCAGATAGATATATTGACCTTGGGTGAACGTGATTTTCGCACTATTCGCGGCGATTACATTTCGATGATTTTTCAGGAGCCCATGCGATCATTGTCACCACTGCACAAAGTAGGCCATCAAGTGGCCGAAGTACTGGAATTGCATCGCAATTGCTCAAAACAACAGATCAAACAAGATGTGTTGGCCAAGTTCAAACGCGTCGGGTTCCCTGATCCCGAGCGGGCTTATACCGCCTATCCGTTTGAAATGTCAGGTGGAATGCTACAGCGCGCTATGATCGCAATGGCAATGATTGCAAAGCCTGACTTACTGATTGCGGATGAACCGACAACCGCACTGGATGTAACCACACAGGCGCAAATTCTGGGGTTGATCAAGAGTTTACAGGCAGAAACGGGTATGGCGGTGATTTTGGTCACACATGATCTGGGCGTGGTTGCAAACATGGCTGATCAGGTTGTCGTGATGAACAAAGGGCGGATTATGGAGCGGGGCTGTGCAAATCTTGTGCTTTCAACACCGGCCCATCCCTATACACAAAAATTATTCGCGGCTGCCCCTATTATCCCTGAAGCAGCAGAGTTTGTCACCCCGCCACTGCATGACGATTTGATTTTGGATATGCAGAATATTTCAAAAACTTATCAAGCCCGCAGCGCATCACCTATGCAATCGGCGACTCTGATAAAAGCCGTTTGTGATGTTAATCTGAAATTGGCACGTGGCAAAACCCTTGCCGTAGTCGGCGAAAGCGGTTCCGGTAAATCAACTTGCGCGCGTATTGCACTGGGCGCCGAACAGTCGGACAATGGCGGCAAAGTCACGTTTTGTGCAGGCACAGGTCAGGCCCCGATTGAAGTGCATTCTTTAAACGACGAGGCCCGCACCGCTTTTCAGAAACAGGCACAAATGGTGTTTCAAGACCCATTTTCATCGCTTAGTCCACGTATGCAGATTATTGACACATTAACCGAACCTCTGGACATTCATAGGCTTGGCAACAATGCAGAACGCCGTGACCGTGCCTGCGAAGTGTTAGAGCAGGTCGGGCTAGACGGCAGCATGTTGCGCAGATACCCCCACGCATTTTCAGGCGGCCAACGGCAACGCCTGTCTATTGCACGGGCCCTGACCCTTAACCCGAAGTTGCTGGTTTGCGATGAACCGACCTCGGCACTGGATGTTTCCGTTCAGGATCAAATTCTTGACCTACTGGAGGAAATCCGCGATGCGCGTGGCCTGTCTTATCTGTTCATTTCCCACGATTTGGCGGTCGTTTCACGCATTGCAGATGAAGTGGCCGTAATGCGACAGGGGCGAGTTGTAGAACAGGCCTCGCCTTGCACATTGTTTGCCAACCCGAAACACCCCTACACACGCGCTTTAATCGCGGCACAACCCGAACCCGACATCAACCGACCGATAGATTTGAACTTGGTCGCATTAGGGGCTGGTTCCTCTAGCACATGGTCGGAACAATTTCGTTATGACAACAACGATATCCCCCCATTGATGGAACTGGAACCTGGCCATATGGTGCGCTGTCATGGGTAAATTACAATCCTTCTGTGGTGCATTCCTTCTTGGCCTAACATTCATCCAAGGTGTGTATGCAGGTGAAGTGCGGGAATGTGCATTTTTCAAAACAGACGTAGAAGCAGGAATTTTACCACCCGTCACGGAACGTATCCCCACACAACCCTTGATCGTCGATCTACAGGCCAAGGGCCGCAAACTTGGCCGTCAGGGCGGCATGTTGCGTACTATGATAACGCGATCAAAGGATACCCGCCAAATGGTGGTCTACGGTTACTCCCGCCTTGTGATTTACGATCAGAATTACGTGTTGCAACCCGATCTTTTAGCCAGTTTCGAGAATGTTGAGGACAAGGTTTTTACTTTCCACTTGCGCAAAGGTCATAAATGGTCGGATGGCGCGCCATTCGACTCTGCCGATTTTGAATACTGGTGGGATGATGTTGCAAATAATGACGAATTGATGCCCTCTGGNCCNCCNGAATTNCTGCGGGTNGAAGGTGAGTTGCCNCAGGTCTCTTTTCCCGATGATCTNACCNTTATCTATGCTTGGTCAAANCCCAATCCNCAGTTCNTNCAAATACTNGCNCANGCCCGCCCGCCNTTTATTTTTCGGCCNGCACATTATCTGAACAGTTANCATCTGGANTTTGCCGATGAAGAACAGCTTCNNCTTGAAATAAAACAGAAAAAAGTGCGNAGNTGGGCATCACTGCACAACAAGGTCGATAATATGTACAANTTCGACAATNCAGACCTNCCCACATTNCAACCNTGGNTTATCGACCCAAAAAGCACCAAAAGCAGGCGTATTTTCACCCGTAATCCCTATTATCACCGCATTGATAAAAACGGGATGCAGTTGCCATATATCGATCAGGTGGAGATGTCGGTTGTGGGCGCGGGGTTGGTTGCGGCCAAGGCGAATGCCGCAGAGGTTGATTTGCAAGCGCGCGGTTTAAGCTTCAAGGATATTTCGATCCTGAAGAAAGGTGAAAAGGACAGTGGGAAATACAAGACATTGCTTTGGGCAAACGGTGTAGCCTCTCAAATTGTGATATATCCCAATCTGAATTTTGCCGATCCTGTCTGGCGTGACGTGTTGCGCGATGTCCGCTTTCGCCGCGCATTATCCATGTCCATAGATCGCCGTATGATCAATCGTGCCCTATACTTCGGACTGGCCAAAGAGGGGGCAATGACAGCCCTGCCCGCCAGTCCGTTTTATGATTCCGAAAACCGCTCTGCTTGGTCGCAATATGATTTGGATGCCGCGAACGCTTTGCTGGATGACATGGGATTGGTTGAACGCCGAGCCGACGGTATTCGCCTACTACCTGACGGACGGCCCATGTTGTTTGTGGTTGAAACCGCAGGTGAGCGACAAGAGGTGGAAAACGCACT
>JGI24723J26617_10003689_pt1 | contig 10970 bp, 9 predicted proteins | sample Cruoilmetagenom6_FD_26617 | JGI IMG/M metagenome (IMG submission 26617) | reverse complement strand
GTGTCGAAATCCTATTTCGCTGTTAATGAGCTTTTGGAAATTAAAAATCATTTGTAGTAATATTTCCATAGCAAAGACCGTTAACAATCTGTAAACTATCCCCATTTATGAATAAAGTCCTATCCCCATCTATTTTTATGGTATTTGCCTGCCTTTTTTTCACGGCCTGCATAAAGGATACCAATTTTGACCAAGCCGAGGATATTGCACTAACGCCAGTTATTGAATTAGATTTGATATACTTCAACCTGCAGGCAAATCGTTTTTTTGACACTATAAATTCCACTCAAATCCTTACTGTCCGCGATACTACTGAAATTAGATTTTTAGANGACAGTACGTTNCAGGAAAGCNTGAAGAGGGCCGAATTCTATTTCAAATTTACCAACAGCATTCCTAGAGATTTTCAAGTGGATTTTCAATTTTTGAGTGAATTGAATGACACAACCTATGTAACCGCAACNAATGTAGCACAAGGAACAATTGCAACTCCAGTAATTACAGAATTTACGGAAAATGTTGAAGGAGAAGGTATTCTGAGTTTAACACAAGCACATAAAGTCGTGGTTTCGGTAACCATNCCTTCTTCTAATGAAAATCTGGAAGGCACATTAAATCTAAAATCCAAAACCACCTACTTTTTGGAATACTAATACAATGCGAAATTTCTTAACTATTATATTTTCCCTTGTGGGAGTATTTGCCATTTCCCAAAATAAGCAAATACTCTATGGCTTTGATGATATTCCCCAATCCTTGATGCTTAATCCAGGGAGCAAAGTGCTTCAGAAAAAACATTACGGAATTCCTTTTTTGTCACAAATACACGTGAACGGTGGTTCTTCNGGAGTATCAGTTTACGATATTTTTAAAGACGGAAACGATAACATAAATGATCGGATCACCCAAAAGATNTTTGAAATGAAAAATACTGATTTCTTCACGGCCACCCAGCAATTGGAACTTATAAATTTCGGGTGGCGCGCAAAGAACGAAATCTATTTTTCAGCCGGGATTTACCAAGAGTTTGATTTTATAGCTTACTTCCCAAGAGATCTGGCTATTTTGACTTGGGAAGGAAATCGTGATTATTTGGATTATGAATTTGATTTGGGAGAAATAAGTACCACAGGAGATTTCATGACGGTCTATCATTTTGGGCTGAATAAACAGATTAGTAAAAAATTGACAGTTGGCGCACGGTTGAAATTATATTCAAGTATGTTCAGTTACCGAAGNGTGAAGAATTCTGGAANCTTCGTAACCCGTTTGGGTGATGAAAATTCAGAAAACATATATGAGCATACCGTCCAAAATGCTNATGTTACTGTAGAAACCTCAGGTTATGCCTCCTTGCGTGATTTGGACGGCGCAGGGCAGGTTACTTCCGAAATTTTGGGCAGGGCTTTTTTTGGNGGCAATATTGGGGTAGGAGTNGATGTAGGTTTTAATTATGAAATAAATGACGCTTGGGTCCTTTCCGCTAGTGCTTTGGATGTTGGCGCAATTTTCCATTCAAAAGATGTTGAAAATTATCGTGCCCACGGAACTTACACGTTGGATGGAATCAACCTTATTTTTCCAGCATTGAGTGATGGCGAATCTACCTTTCCTTACTATAGCGATCTAGAAGATGAAGTGGAGCGGGAAATACCTATAGATACACTTCATAACGGCTATACACAATTTCGTCCAGTAAAATTTAATGTAGGCTTAAGTTATGGTTTTGGAAGGTTTAATGCCACCGGTGCTTGCGATTGTTTAAACGTTGGCGGAGAAAATCTACACAAANAAAACATTGGGTTTCAATTCTATTCTATATTTAGGCCTAAAAAACCTCAAATGGCAGGAACGCTTTTTTACCACAGAAGATTTACGGAATATCTTTCTGCCAAAGCAACTTACACAGTAGATTCGTATTCATTTTCNAATATTGGACTGGGAGTTTCAGCAGATATTGGCAAAATAAATTTTTACATTGCTGCAGATAACCTTGTAAACTTTAGCAATCTGGCAAAGGCAAAAAGTGTATCTTTACAGCTAGGGTTTAATATTATAATTGACGAAGAATGATACGATATTTACTGCTTTCCTTTACTTTACTTCTGGCTTCAAATGCCATTTCGCAGAATACAAATTTGAGCGATTACAGCTATGTTGTTGTTCCCGAACAATTTGATTTTTTAANTAGTCGAGATCAATTTCAAATTAATTCCATGACCAAATTTTATTTGGAAAAAAATGGATTTAATGCATATTTGGCAGATTCAGCTCCCAACGCCAATCGTTGTGATGGCCTTTTCGCCGATGTAGAAAAATTGAAAACTATTCTGGGAACNAAGCTTCAGTTAGTTTTGAAAGACTGTAACGAAAATGAAATTTATAGGGGAGAGGAAGGAAAAAGTAAGTATAAAGAATTTGACAAATCCTATCAAGATGCACTTCGTAAGTCATTCATCAGTTTAAAAGTTTTGAATGTTAAGCAAAAAGATGTAATTCTTTTAAATGACAACATTAACAATACANTGAGTTCTAAAGAAACGAAATCAAACCCAGAAATGGTTGAGCTTTCTAAGCCAAAAGTTTCAAGAGTTTCAGGGAATTTACTACCGGACGCAAAATTTTCCAACTATTCAAATTCTGGAAAAACATACTTACTTCGCAAGACAGCAGAAGGTTATTCTTTATACGAAGAATCTGCCAGTGCGGCAGACGGACTTCTTTTGAAGGGAAAAATAATCGTAATGAATGATGTAGTAAAATATATGAACACCTCCGGAAATGTTGCCGANGCTTCTTTTGACCCTTCAGGAAATCTTATCATTAAGACAGATGGTACTTCAATGATTTACAAGGCTGAAGATTAAAAATCATATTTTTCTTTCCAAAGTTGTTTTAGATAGTTTTTCAGTGCATTCTCNTTTGGATTGTTTCCGGGTCTGTAGAATGTAGTTCCTTTAATTTCTTCGGGTAAAAATTCATGAGCTACGAAGTTACCTTCATAATTGTGGGCGTATTCATATTCCTTTCCATACCCCAGCTGCTTCATAAGCTTTGTTGGGGCATTTCTGATAGACAATGGCACAGATAGATCACCCGTTTGCCGAACAAGCTGTTGTGCTTCGCCAATGGCTTTGTAAGACGCATTGCTTTTCGGTGATGTTGCCAAGTAAATGGCACATTGACTCAAAATAATACGAGCTTCCGGATAACCAATTGTATTTACAGCCTGAAAGGTGCTATTGGCAAGTAAAAGCGCATTTGGGTTTGCATTGCCAATATCTTCGGAAGAAAGAATGACCATTCTTCTTGCAATGAACTTTATATCTTCGCCACCCTCAATCATTCTNGCCAACCAATATACGGCAGCNTTTGGATCACTTCCGCGGATGGATTTTATGAAAGCAGAAATAATATCGTAATGTTGNTCGCCCGTTTTATCATACAGCACCGTGTTTTTCTGAGCTTTTTGCATTATCAGTTCATTGGTAATTGTAATTTTTTCATTTTTTTCTGAAAGAATTACCAATTCCAAAATATTCAGAAGCTTACGTGCATCACCGCCAGAAAGCCTTATGATTGCTTCGGTTTCTTTTAAGTTTACCTTTTTCTTTGATAAAATAGTGTCTTCTTTTAAAGCCCTTTTCAGCAAAGCTTCCATATCCTCACGACTGAAAGATTCTAAAACATAAACCTGACAGCGGGATAACAAAGCGGGAATTACCTCAAAGCTTGGGTTTTCTGTTGTTGCGCCAATCAGCGTAATCCACCCTTTTTCAACAGCACCCAAAAGTGAATCTTGTTGTGATTTACTGAAACGGTGAATTTCATCAATAAAGAGNATTGGGTTTTTGGTAGAAAATAACGTGTCGCTTTTTTTTGCTTTCTCAATTACTTCTCGAACAGCGGCAACACCACTATCTACAGCGCTTAAAACATAGAATGGCCTGCCGCTTTCATTTGCGATAATGTTTGCAAGAGTGGTTTTTCCTGTGCCGGGCGGTCCCCAAAAAATCAAGGAAGGTATCATTCCCGTGTTTAATTGGGAAGTTAGCGAACCTTTTGGGCCAACCAAATGTTGCTGGCTTAAATAGCCTTCTAAGGTTGTGGGGCGGATCCTTTCAGCAAGAGGTGCATTCATAGTTTTCAAAATTACAACTTTAATAAATCGGTTTCACTGACAATTTATCATAAATTTGAAATAAGGTTTGCTTTTTGTAATTGTTTAAATATGTCTAATCCAAACCAATTAAAATTTTCAAATTCTATTATCTACTATCCATTGCTTTTTGTAATGATACTGTGGATTGTTTTTTGGATAGAAACAGTTTTTGGNTTTAATTTTAATCGTTNTGGAATCTACCCAAGAAGTTTGGAAGGCTTGCGCGGGGTTGTTTTCAGTCCATTTATTCATGGAGATCTTAAGCATCTTTTTAATAACTCGGTACCCTTGTTTGTTTTAACAGCTGCGCTATTTTATTTTTATCGCAACATACGTTGGAGGGTTTTGGGTCTAGGACTTTTGTTGACAGGCATAGCTACGTGGTGTATTGGNAGGGCATCTTTGCATATTGGTGCCAGTGGGGTAGTATATATGCTTGTGGCATTTTTATTTTTTAGAGGAATTTTTTCAAAAAAATACCAACTTACTGCATTGGCTTTGGCCGTTGTTTTTCTGTATGGTGGGATGCTTTGGTATGTATTTCCAGTAAATCCAAGTATTTCCTGGGAAGGTCATCTTTCAGGATTTTTTGTTGGAATNTTATTTGCTTTTTTCTTTAAAGAAAATCATATAGAAAATAAAAAGTATGTATGGGAGCGGGAAGATTATAACCCCGACAATGATCCATTTCTAAAACAATTTGATGANAATGGAAATTTTATAGAGTTACCAAAAACATTGCCGGAAGAACCTACAATTGAGGAAGCCATACCACCAAAGCCTAGGCGTATTAGAATAATATATAATTATAAAAAGGATTCNGAAGACAANCCTGAATAACCTTTATCTGCGTTGACGCACTACTTCATAAAGAAAAGCTCCGCAAGCCACAGATACATTTAATGAATTTATTTCGCCTAGCAAGGGTAGGGAGGCNCGCTGATCTACTAAGCCTAGCACAGACTTTGACACACCTTTTCCTTCCGAGCCCATAATGATGGCCAATGGTGTTTTTAAATCCAATGAATAAATTACAGAATTTGTTTTTTCGGTAGCGGCAACTGTTGTAATTCCTGAACCTTGCAAATAAAAGATCGCGTCTTTAATGTGCTCTACTTTACATATAGGTATTTTAAAAATGGCACCAGCTGAAGTTTTTACAGTATCNCCAGAAACAGGAGCNCCNCCAGATTTTTGAATAATAACAGCATTAACACCAGTACATTCTGCGGTACGAAGTATGGCGCCAAAATTTCGAACATCTGTAATTTGATCTAAAATAAGGAATAGTGGGGCTTTATCACTTTCCAGTGCTTTTTCAACAATAGCTTCCAGACTATGGAATGCCACCGGAGAGGTTACAGCAACAATACCTTGATGGTTTCCTCGAGTAAGCCTATTTAGCTTTTCAAAAGGGACTATGCTTACAGGAATGTTAGCTTTTTCAAGATCTTTTATAAGACCTTCAATCTTGTCACTATCAATTCCTTTTTGAATAAAAACTTTGTCAAAAACAACTTGTGATGCCAAAGCTTCCTTTACAGGATATATTCCGAAAATTGTGTTTGTTATATCGCTCATATATTTTTAAAAGTAAAGCTTAATGAAGCTATAAATTTTGTCAAAGGTAAATAGATTTAACTTGGATTAAGTTATAAAACCATTGTTATAAAAAAACATCCCTTAAAAAATTAAGGGATGTTTTAAAAGTACTAAATAGTAAGTTTTAAAAACTTATTATTGTCTAAGTCTAATTGTAAATCTACCTCCAGAAACAACATTTCCACCGCCTTCAATGGCAACTGAGAAATATTCTCCTCTTTCATCTTCAATAGAGTTATCTATTCCAGTAACAGTAAACGAACCTCGCTGTGAGTTTGCAGGAATGATTACTGTAGCTTCAAAGGTATAGTTTTCAGGATTTGTAGCTGTTGCTGGTGGTTCAGCATCAGGAAGTATAGTTGGGATAACTATAACTTTAAATTCTCTATCTACATCAGCAAGATCTGAAACAAATAGTGCATCGTTAAAGGTTCTGGTTCTTTCACCGCCTTCAGGAATATTGTTAACATTGTCTGAAGAGTTAGTAAATCCTATCACTGTTTTACGGTTTGTGTCATAGTCATCATATGTTTCACAAGAAACTACAAAGAGTGCTAAAACGACGAATGTAATTATTATATTGATTTTTTTCATTACGATAGTTTTTAAGATTATTAATATCCAGAATTTTGAACCAAGCTTGGATTCAAATCTATAGCTGTTTGCGGAATAGGCAATTGAAATTGTTTTGCTCCTACAGCTATGTTTTGAGCGTCAGAAGGTACTCCTGATCCGTCGTTCAAATCACCGAATCCACCACGTTCAACAGGAAGAGACCATCGTTTTAGATCAAAGAAACGTTGAGATTCAAATGCAAATTCCAATCTTCTTTCAAGGCGAATTGCATCACGAAGAGCAGTACCGGTTTCTCCACTTGGTGGGCTTGTGTATCTTTTTGTTCTAACAGCATCCAAAGCAGTGCGAGCTGCTCCTTCATTACCAAGGTTATATTGGGCTTCAGCAATATTCAATTTTGCTTCTGCTGCGCGAAGTATTTTTATATCTACACGACCAGGAAAATTNCCATCTGCTCTTGCGAACAACTTTTTAATTGCGTTATACTTTGATTGACCATTTCTAGCTTGGAAAGTATAAGCATCTTTTCTGATATCATCATCTTCAAAAAGTTGAAATAATGGATATGATACTACATATTCTGGCACTAAAGTGTTTACGCCAAATTGACTCCAAGTTACGCCAGGAGTGATGTCTAATCCAGGAGGATCTACATCAATCCAAAAGATAACACCATCTTTGCTTGAATCTTCCCAAACACCAACAACATTGGTGCGGGCAGCAACTGCTTTTGTAACTGCATTTGCAGCATCAATAGATTTTTGCCATTGACCCATATATAAATATACTCTAGATAGCAATGTGTTTACACCATCAGCAGTCAATCTACCTGGTTCATTAGTGGCAGGAATACCTTCTAATGCATCTTTAAGATCTTGTACTATAAGGTCATAAGTTTCACCAACGCTTAATCTTGCAGGCTCTATAGAAAAATCTGCAGTGGTTACGTAGGCAACACCAGGGCTGCTGTTAGCATCTGCGGATTGTGTTGGTATTTTAGCAAAGAATGAAACAAGATTCAAATGTCCCAATGCTCTTAAAGCTTTAGCTTCAGCAACTACTTTCTCTTTGTTGTCACCTTCAAAACCAGTGCTATACTGTAATAAAGTATTTGCTCTGAAGATCATTTGATACGTACGTTCGTATAATCCACTCATNGGCTCTGTAGATGCAGAATATTGCCAGTTGTGCAATGTTTTTCTACTATTTCTACCATTTATAGCCAGAGTTACATTGTCTGCCAATACATCTGGAGCATCTAGCATTCCACCAGCATCACTACCGCCGTATAAAGAACCATTAGTTAAACTTGAATAGATACCTCTGGTAGCGTTTTCAAAATCCGTAGCGGAAATATATGCTTGAGAAGTNGCAAGTGAATCAAATGGTATTTGGTCCAGCTCACTATCACAGGAAGTAAAACCTCCTATGACAAGTGTTAAAACTGCAATTTTATAAATTATTTTTTTCATCTTATCAATTTTTTTAAATTAGAAACTAACATCCAAACCAAATTGGATTGACTTAACGTTTGGATAACTGTAAAGAGTAGCTTCACCAGGAGCAACTGAACTTGCAAAATTAATAGTTTCTCCAGAAGAAATCCCTACTTCTGGATCTCCCCAGAACTCGGTAAAGGTCAATAGGTTCTGTCCTTGCGCATAAAGTCTTAAAGACTGCAACGGCGTTTTATCCAAATATTTGTTTGGGAAAGTGTAAGATAACGTTACGTTACGCATACGGATGTAATCCCCTTTTTCCAAGAATCTATCTGAATTTATTCCTTGATCAACAGCTGCATAAATTGGACTTGGCATTACGTCAGTATCGCCAGGCTGTTGCCAGTAATTAAATGCAGTAACGGCTTGGTTGTCATTAATTGCCTGTCCATCAGATTCTGCATTAGATCTTACAAAGTTGTTGATCCAGTTTCCTGCTTTAAATACAAAGTCAGCACGTAAACCAAAACCTTTGTAGTTCAAGTTGGTAAAGAAACCACCTTCTTTATCGGCAATGGTTGACTTTCCTTGGAATACGCGGTTTTCACCTTCAGGAAGATCCTCAGCAAAATAAGTATTGCCATCTGCTCCTAAGAATAAAGATTTTCCAGTTTGAGAATCAACTCCCGCATAACGAACTAAATAGTGCTCATTAATCTTTCTACCTTCACTATAGCGAATGTTAAAAGCGTCTGTAGGGGTTACATCCTCACCGTCAGGTAACTCGATAATTTCAGTATCTAAGAAGATAATATTTCCTCCAAGAGTCCAAGTGAAATCACTAGAACGGAAAATATCAGCCTGTAAAGAGATTTCAGTACCTTTATTTTGAATTTCTCCTAAGTTTCCAGGTACACCTCTTCTACCATCAGGATCAATAATTCCTGCTTCCCAAGCTGTTGGGATATTAAAGAGAAGGTCGGTTGTATTTCTAACAAAATAATCGGCTACCCCTCTAACTCGTTTGTTGAAAAGGTTAAACTCAAGTCCTACGTTAAAAGTTGTAGTTGTTTCCCATTTAAGGTTAGGATTAGCTACTGTCGCTGGGTATGAGCTTGATCCGCCTGGATAAAAGCCAAAAGCATTAGTTGCTTGGGCATCATATCTCTTAATTCCATTTCTATTACCTACAGAACCGTAAGCACCTCTTAATTTAAGGTCATTAATCGCATCCACTCCGAAGAAATCTTCTTTAGCAATGTTCCAACCTAAACTAGCACTCCAGAAAGTACCGAATTTATAATCGTNACCAAAGTTAGAAGAACCATCACGACGAACAGAACCAGATGCAAGATATTTCTCTTTGTAATCGTAGTCAGCAAAAACACCATAAGATACCAAAGTCAATCTAGATCTGTTAGTAAATCCATCATTTAAATCTGCTGCACTAGTTTGTGTGCTTAACAAAGGAGATGGGAAGCCAGTACTACGTACAAAAGTACGATAGAACTCATTAAGGTTATATTCATACAGCCCCAACATATTTAAATTGTGGTTGTTTAAATTCAATGTATAGTTCAAACGATTACTGATAGTTAAATCTAACCTGTCTTGTTGATCATCAAATTTGTTACCAACTGCTGCGTTGTTCAAAATGATATCCAAAATACCTCCTGGCTTAGAATAACTCTCTCTTCTTATCAATCCATGGTTAATAGATGTAGTGAAGCCATAACTCCAGTTCTTCGAGAATTTCACCAATGCATCTACGCTAGCAAGTGTAACTTGGTCAATATCTGAAGATTTTTCAGTTTCCAATGCTCCTCTTGTAGCGAAGTTTCTATGTGTTGGGTTATATTCTGGATTACCGTTTTCATCCAATTGTATGTTGCCCTCATCATCATATAAATACTCAGTTTCGTACNGATTAGTTACATATACTGATTGAAAAGGGTTCTGAGTGTTGTTTCTATCTCTTGGTTCGTCACTTGTAGAACGTGAATAACCAACATTAACACCCATAGTCAGCCACTCTTTTGCGTCAAAATTAACGTTTAAACGAGTTCCCAATCTTTCAAAACCATTAAGTTTATCAATAATACCGGTGTTTTTATCGTGAGTTACAGAGAAGTAGTAATCAACTTTTTCACTTCCTCCAGAAATAGATATATTATTGTTTTGGATAATACCTTCTTTTAACATAAGGTCTGCCCAATCTGTTTCTCTAGATAACAATTCTGCACGTTCAGGTGATCCAGGNGTTGTTTGAACTCCNGGNAATGATCCTGCTGGTCCACCCAATGCGTAAATCTCTGCTTCATATTGAAGCTTTTGTTCCGCGTTCATCATGGTGAAGTTAGGATTAATTCTTGAAGTTGTCCCGTAACGAGAACTGTAGCGGATTACCGCATCTTTATTTCTATTACCATTTTTTGTTGTAATTACAACCACACCGTTTGCTCCACGAGAACCGTAGCGTGCTGTAGTTGCAGCATCTTTCAAGATGGTAATGTTTTCAATATCTTCGTTAGGAACGTTTGCAAGATCTTCCTCTCTAATAGGCGCTCCATCCACAATGTATAGTGGAGAAGATGCACCCGCAACAAGAGATCCTGTTCCACGAATACGAACGAAAGCTCCTTGTCCCGGTTTACCGTTTGCAGCAGTTACCTGCACACCAGCCGCTTTACCTTGCAGCATATTGTCTATACTGGTGGTTGGTGCCATTTGCGATAATTCCGAAGCGGAAATCGACACAACAGCTGATGTTTGTACCGTTTGGTTTCGTGTAGAATACCCAGTTACAACAACTTCTTCCAGAGCCGCAGCATCTGGCAATAAAGAAACGTCGATTTTATTCTGAGCTCCTACTTTTACTTCCTTGGCAACAAAACCTACATAACTAAAGACAAGTGTCTGCCCCACATTGGCTGAGACGGTATAATTACCATCAAAATCCGATTGTGTACCAGAACTTGTGCCTTTAACAATAACGTTTGCACCAGGCAATGGCAGACCTGTGTCGTCCGTCACCGTACCTGTAATAGTTTTTTGCTGTGCGAAGGTAAGCTGCACAACTAACGCTAATATAAGCGTTAAAATTCCACTAAACTTTGTTCTCATTTTTATAAATTATTTGAATTAGCCAACGGCAAAAATCATAATAAAAAGTTAATTACACAAGTATTTGC
>JGI24723J26617_10003688_pt1 | contig 10974 bp, 11 predicted proteins | sample Cruoilmetagenom6_FD_26617 | JGI IMG/M metagenome (IMG submission 26617) | reverse complement strand
AAAAAAAACACAGTTATGAAAACAAAATTATTCACAATTCTATTCTCGACATTTGTAGCCGTATCTATGGCTCAAACCGACCATACTTATTTATTACAAAAAGAACTAGACGCAAATTTCGATAAGGCTTTTGCAGATCTTACTGAAGACCAACTCAGTGATATGGAAGGTTCAGCATACGAAAACGAATCGTTTTTATTGGGTAATGTATATCAACATGACAAATTGGTCTCAAAAAATCTATTGTTACGTTATAACGCATTCTCTGATGAGATCGAGATAAAAAACAACAATGATGATAAGTATAGTGCCTTGCTGAAAAATGGAGATACCTACGCNAGAATACTAGATGATATCTATATTTTTATTCCGAAAGACGGTTCAAATCAAAAAGGTCACTACTTCAAAATTNTAACCACAGGAGATCATTTTGAATTGTANAGCAAAACAGAAGCGACCTTTAGACCCCCGTCATTCGCTAAAACTTCATATGATTCTGATCAGCCNGCTAGAATAACACAGAACATCAATTACTATCTAGTTTCTAAGAAGGGTGACTTTTACGAATTGCCAACNAGCAAATCGAAAATAGTGAAGNTTATGGGACTGAAAAAGAAAGAAATAAACACCTATATCAAAAAGCAGCGAATTCATACAGATAAGGAAAGTGACTTGATCAAATTAGTGAACTATTATAATTCTATTCTTTAAAGGTTCGCTTAACAATGCCTTTACAATGTTTTTTTTTGTAAATTGAATTCACTTACAATCTAAACATTATGAAAAAGTATATATTTCTACTAGCGGCCTTTATTATTGGACAGCATTTTATGTCTGCTCAAGAACGTCCTATTCGTTTCTCATCAAAAAATCCTTTTTGGGAACTTCAGACACGTGCCATTGACATCGAGGCGACCAATGAATTTTTTGGTGATAATCCTAATTCCGTTGAGAACATTGAAGGTTCACCCTACGCCAATGATGAATTCGTTTTTGGTAAATTATATGTGAACGGAGAACTTAGTAAGAAAAATGTCTTGTTGCGCTATAATATCCTTTCTGAAGAGATCGAGATCAGCACTTCAAAAACAGCAACGCAAGATACCTATGACGCCCTTTTTAAGGATCCGGCATACCATGCTAAAATTGGAAATACCATCTATATATTCGCAAACTATTACGATTCTGCAGAGGAAGGAGGTTATTTCGCATTTCTAGAAAGTGGAAAGACGTTCGACTTCTATAAAAAAATGATCGTGAACTTTACACCTGCTAGAGAACCAAGACCCTATAGCCCTGCGGTTTCAGCAAAGTTTATCAAGGAAACAAATTATTATCTAGTTTCAAAAGAAGGGAATTTCTTTAAACTTCCTAACAAAAAAGCAAAACTCATTAGAGCGATGAGTGATAAGGAAGAAGAAATAGAACAATATATGAATAGCCAGAATCTGGACATTGAAAATGAGTCAGATATGATCGCACTTTTTAAATATTACGACGGACTCCTAGCTACTACTGCTAACCAGCAATAAAATCTTTGAGATAATACGGTTCAAAATATGCAACATCTTCAAATGCATCGTTCTGATACTTTTTAAAAGCTATCTGAGCCATATTGTTTGATGAAGGCGTTATGTTTGTACGGAATTCAGCATTTTCATGCGCACATATTGCTTGAAATTTAGCTACGCCATTTCCGATAAAAATAGTTTTCCCTTGTGCTAAAAATGACGAAAACGATTCCGTCGATAAAATTTCGGCGCGGGTTTCTCTTAGCTGTTTCTTTTCCGAAGAAAAAACAGCCGAATAGACTTCCATACGTCTTGCGTCCAACAAAGGAATGATGATTGCCTCATCTTCCACTTGTTCTGCCAAAACGTTTAATGTCGGGACTGAAATTAAAGGAATGTCTAACGCATAACAAAGCCCTTTAGCCGCCGAAGCACCTATACGTAGTCCCGTATAAGATCCTGGGCCTTTGCTCACTGCTATGGCGTCAAGATCATTTTTATTGATATTTGCTTTCTGAAGCACCTCATCAATATAAACATGTAGCCGTTCGGCGTGTGAGTATTGTTTATCGTTATCTTCTTGTAATACAATAACGCTTCCGTTTACCGAAAGCGCTATAGAGCAATTTGTCGTTGCTGTTTCAAGACATAAAATAGTTGCCATTAGTCGTCTTTTTCTGAAGTCTTATTATCTTCCTCCAACTCTATTTCAACCTTATCACCAGACTTTAATAGTTTAGTAACCGTATTGTATGGCCCCGTAATAACTTCGTCTCCAGGCTCCAGACCTGTCAAGATCTCAATATTTGAATCGTCTTGAATACCGGTAGTCACAACGCGTAATTTTGCTTCATCTCCATTTTTCACAAAGACACATTCAAATTTTTCTTCATTCGCTGAACTTGTCTTGTTTTCAGATTTTTTATACGACTTCTTAGTCGTTGTAGTATCCGTTTTAATTACTACAGCGCTAATAGGCACTCCAAGTATATCATTCTTTTTGTTGGTAATTATATCAACTGTTGCCGTCATTCCTGGTCGGAAAGGCGAATAGTGCTCAGACTTCCCTTCTACTAGATCTTGGTAACTCTCAGGTACAATTCGCACCTTTACTTTAAAGTTGGTCACTTGATCTGCTGAAAGCGCTTGCTGTGCAGAATTGGCGATTTCAGTAACAATTCCCTTAAATTCGCGCTTTAAATAAGCATCTACCTCAACAATCGTTGAATCACCAACAGACAACTTAACAATATCGTTTTCGTTCACATCAACTTCTACCTCCATATTATTTAGGTTTGCCACCCGAACAATTTCAGTACCCGCCATTTGAGCCGTTCCTACAACACGTTCTCCCAATTCAACCGACAACATGGAAATGGTTCCCGACATCGGTGCATAAATGGTGGTTCTTGACAAATTATCTCGTGATTGCTTTACATTGGCAGCCGCACTTTGAACACTGTAATACGCAGCTTGTTGATTCCCTTTGGCCATCTCATAGTCTGCCGTCGATGCATCCCATTCGGACTTAGAAATTACGCCTTTTTCGAAAAGACTTTTATTTCGATCATAATTTAATTTGGCATTTTTCAAACTAGCTTCCGCTTGAGACAATAGCGCACGCACATTTTGTAGACCAGCTTGCGACTGACTTACCGCCGCTTGAATCAAATCGGGGTTGATCTTAACCAAAAGGTCTCCTTTTTCGACCTTCTGACCTTCAATAACAGGAAGTTCAATGATCTCTCCAGACACTTCCGAAGAAAGTTTTACCTCTACTTCTGGTTGAATCTTACCAGTTGCAGCAACCGTTTCAATAATATTGATTGGTTCAATCTTAGTAATCTCAACCGATTTATAATCGCCGCCCTTACCAAACCACCCAGCCTTCTTTCCATAGACTAAGGCCGATAGAATAAGTAATACAAGAACAATGATGATGATTAGTGTCTTTTTTTTCATGGTCTAAAATTTTAATTCCGAAGCGGGTACGCCAAAATAAAGCTCAAGTACTTTTGTTTTAAATATATAATCGTATTTCGAACGATTTACCTCTATACGGGCATTATCATAACGTAATTTTGATTGGCTAAAATCGAATGCATTGGTTCGTCCTACGTCATATCGATCCTTTGCGTATTGGTACGCCAAATTTTGTGATTCTAAGGCTGATTCAGCCGCTTCATAGGCTTTTAAAGCTCCCTTAGCGTCTACATAAGCCTGATAAATACTAGACTCAAGATCTAGTTTTGCCTGTTCTAATTGATACTTGGTGCGTTCAACACCTATCTTACTGCGCTTTACATTATTTCTTGCAGAAAGGCCATTCAAAACTGGTACATTTAAGCTTAACCCATATCCAACACCATCATTTTGCCAGAGTTGCTCAGTAAGATTACGTCCCAAGGCATCATTATCTGAATATCGAGTATCATAACCAAAAAACGCAGAAAGCGTAGGATAATACGCCCCACGGCTTAATTGAAGATCTTTTTCTGCCAAAGCCACATTTTGTTCTGCAATTTTCACCTCACTTCTATTTTCTTGAGCAGTACTGATTACTTCGGAAACTGGCTTTAGCATGATTCCAGAGTCAACCACCTCATATCCTTCATCAATAACATCGAAATTTTCAAAGTCTTTGATCAACAATAATTGCGCTAAACTAATTTTTGAAATTGTTACGGCATTTTCGGCAACCGCAATACGTTGTTTTTCACTCGCGTCTGTGGCTTGAATCTCAAGCAGGTCACCTCGTGGTATTACGCCAGCATCAACCAATTCATTGGTTCTTGTTATTTGCTCTAAAGTTACAGCGTTCTGTGATTGAATAACCTCTAAATTTGCCTTATTCAGCAAGACTTGTAAATAGCCATTGGCCACAAATAAAGAGATATCGTCCTTCATCTTATCAAGACGATACTGACTTGCAAGTTTTGATAGTTTAGCCCGCTGTAAACCACGAACATTTCGAAGTCCATCAAAAAGTGTATACCCAATATTAGCTCCGCCACTGGCAGACAGGAAAGTTACATTCGCAGGATTTCCCGTAGTAGGGTCAAAACCGAGCCCTGTATTTTGGGAAACACTTCCGCTAAGATTTAACGATGGTAAAAAATTACCAATCGCATCAAGTTTCTCGATTTCGGTGCTCGCAACGTCTAATTCACTTTGCTTTACCGATATATTATTCTCCAACGCATGTTGCACACATTCTTGCAAGGTCCATTTCTTTGCCTGTGCATTTACCACGATGGTAGCAAAAAGAAAGATGCTGAATAGGATTGATTTTTTCATGTTGCTTATTGTTGTTAAATATGTCTTTTGTTTATTGAAAGTGTTACAGAATTTTTCAGAAATTAGTTTTGTCCGAAAGAAGGAGCTGCTTTTAGCTGGTTCCAAACCTTGATTTTATCTTCCTTGGTAATTCCACTAAGTACCTCTACGTTGATTCCGTCACTAATGCCAAGTTCAACCTCACGCCGCTCAAACTCTTGATCTCCAATAGCTATTTCAACAAATGGCTTCTGTGTTTGTGTATCATACTGAACCAATGCCTCCTTGAGCGTAAGCACATCTTCAGCTTTCGCTAGAATAATAGATGCATTTGCACTTAAGCCTGCACGAATAAAGGTAGTATCTTTTTTACTTAAGGTTCCTTTTATTTCAAACTGAATGGCACCATTCTCACTGATACCTTTTGGGGCGATATAGTCTAAAATTGCATCAAACTTTTTATTTTCAATCGCTCCAACTGTGATCTCTAACGGAAGATTCTCAGTTATTTTCCCCACTTCGCTTTCATCAACCTTACCCTCAAAGATCATTTTATCTACGTCTGCCAAAGTTGCTATGGTAGTACCATCATTAAAATTATTCGACTCGATAACTTGGTTTCCAGTCTTTACAGGAACGTCTAACACCATCCCAGAAACAGTAGCTCTAATCTCTGTATTTGCTGAAGCTCCTAGGCCACGTGTTGTTCCTGTTTTTACAATATCGAAAGTTTGTTGCGCGCCAGATAAACCTACTTTTTCTTGATTAAACCGTTGCTGCGCCTGATTGTAATTAAGTTGCGCTTGGTCAAACTCATTGGCCGAAATAACTCCCTTTTCGAAAAGTTCCTTTTGCCTATTATAGATGCTTTTTTCGCTTTCTAAAGCCAAGCGTGCTGTTTCCACTTGCGTTCGAGCACTGTTAATATTGTTCTTAGCAGAGCTTAAGGAATTAATATTGGGCACTACTTTAACCTTCGCGATTAGATCTCCTGTTTTAATGATGTCCCCAGCTTCCACAAAAATCTCATCGATAATCCCTGAAATATTGGGTTTAATAAGCACTTCTTCTTTTGGCACAATACTTCCAGTGGCGACCGTTTTCTTCACTATTGTTTGTATTGACGCCTGCTCCGTTTCGTAGACAATCGGGTCTTGGCTATCAAGACTAAACACATACCATAATCCTAAAATAAACCCCAGGAAAACGACGATAAGTACGGTGATTATAAATCCTTTTTTCATAGTAATAAGTGTATCAAATATCTTTTTTTTAACTAATCTGTTCGCAATGCATCCACGGGTTTAATTCTTGTGGCTCTAACAGCAGGAAAAAGCCCCGCCAAAATGCCTGAAATAATTAAAACAATAAGCGCCGTGATCACTACCCCAATATGAACCGAGGGATTTGCAAAATCATCTACAGGACCACTTTGTGCCAACGCATAATTCATGATCCAAATGAGTCCAGCACCAGAAGCTACACCAGCCATACCACTCAATAATGTTATTATTAAGGATTCTTGGATGATCTGCCATCTCACTTGCCAAGGGGTTGCGCCTAACGCTCTACGTACGCCAATTTCATTGGTTCTCTCTTTTACTGAAATGAGTAAAATATTGATGACTCCAATCATTCCTGAAGCTAGTACGAGTCCGCCCACAAAAAATCCAACAAACTTCAAAATATCAAACAAGCCCGTGATCTTTCCGAAGGCTTCTGCCCGGTCAAAATTACCAATCGCTCGATCATCCTCGGGATGAATGGTTCGTTGTTGGCGCATAATTTCCAAAATCTTAGGCTTCAAAGCCGTAATGCTATACGCATCATGTGCTGTAATTGCCATCCAGCCTACCTCATCTCCNCGATTAAATACTTGATTGAAGGTGGTAAAAGGCACATAAATAGTATTGGCCAATTCTTCATTGTTACCATTATCACTCGGAGCTCTAAAAGCGCCAATGACCATAAAATTTACACCATTAATTTTTATATACTCCCCAATAGGGTCTTCTCCCATATTGAAAAGGCTAGTAACCACTCCATCACCAATAACAACACCTTTACGCTTTTCGTTAATATCTGAATAGCTTATAAAACGTCCAGACGTAATATCCATTGGCTGCTGACTTATAAACTCTGGATAGTCTCCACTAACGGTAAAAGCCCCTGTTTTTTCATTTCGGGTCACATTGTTTGCGCCATTATAGCCTCCTAATTGTCCACGGGGTGAAACATACTTTAGCTCTGGTAATTTTTCCTTTANCACGGCAACATCCTCAACTTTAAAGCGAACATAGCGACCTTTTGGCAAGCCTTTATATGGTTTTGAGGTTCCTTGCCCCCACATAAACATCGAGTTGGTGGCGAAATTTCCAAAATCTTTGCTTACCCCGTTTCTCAACCCTGTAGTTAAGGCTANCAGTACGACTAAGATAAAAATACCCCATGCCACTCCAAAGGCAGTTAAGAGCGTTCTAAATGGATTGGCACTTAGCGCTTCGAGAATTTCATTCCAACGGTCTTTATTGAACATACTATTCGTCTCTTAAGGCATCAATTGGTCTAATATGAGCAGCGCGCCTAGCAGGTATATATCCCGCCACCGCACCAGCAACGATCAAAATTACAACCGTAATAATGGCGGTATTAAAATCTACTTGTGGTGATTTTATAAAGTCNTTATCTACCATAGGACTCACTAATTGCAATAATCCTACCCCAGCAAAAAGACCAAAAAATCCAGCAATAGCGGTGATAAAAATGGCTTCTTGCAAAATTAGACCTATAATAGAACTGGGTAATGCTCCAATAGCTTTCCGAATACCAATTTCTTTGGTACGCTCCTTAACAACAATGAGCATGATATTACTAACACCAACCACACCCGCAATGATNGTAAAGATCCCGATGAACCAAAACACATTCCGTATCACAGCAATGAGACTATAAATNTTCTTGGCTTCTTCCAGCGTATTATTTACGTTCACTGCACTACGATCATCTGGAGCCACGGTATGTCTCAATTTGATATCTTGCTCAATATTTTCTGAAATTGTCATCGATTGCGCTACGGCTTCATCAAAGTTCTCAGCCATTTTTACGGTATACGCTAATGACCGAACCCTATCACCAGCTCCAAAAGCCATTTGAGCTGCTGGAAGGGGNACAAATACGCGTCCCTCCTCTCTTTCTCCTCCTGGATCTGTATAAACACCTACCACCTTAAAATTCACACCAAAAATGGAAATAATCTCCCCTATGGGATCCTTCCCTTTAAATAAGTCTCTTTGAATAATATAGCCTATTATGGCTACCTTTCTAGACTCATTCATATCATCTTGACTTAAGAATCTACCTGAAGTCATACTAGCATTTTCAATAAGCTGTTGGTCTGGGCTTGCACCTTCTAATCTATAATTACCCGTTTCACCTTTATAAGTAACCTGGCTACCCCATATATTGTAAATGGCGGTTTTGTATTCTAAGTTATCTTCATACTTGGCGTTGATAGCTTCAAAATCACTATTACGCATTTGAATATAGCGTCCTGGGTTTAAACCTTTATAACTTTTAGTGGTTGCTCGTGTCCAAACCGAAATACGGTTGGTGGCATCTTGTTCAAACTGAGTTTTTACTCCTTTTTGAATTCCGCTGCTAAAACCTAATAGAATTACTAGAATAAAAATACCTGATGCCACTGAAAGCCCCGTTAAAAAAGTACGAAGTTTATTTTTTCCAATGGTTTCAAATATTTCTTGCCAGCGCTCTAGATCAAACATTTGCTTCGGCTTTTAAACGAGCATCCATAGCCCGTATCTGAGTGACTTTATTATCATCTATAATACGACCATCTTTTAGGTTTACAATGCGTTTGGTCATGTGTGCGATGTCATCTTCGTGAGTTACAATTAGAATTGTTTTCCCTTCGTCGTTAATACCTTGAATAAGCTCCATAACCTCATACGAAGTTTTGGTATCTAGCGCTCCAGTTGGCTCATCTGCCAATAGNACTTTTGGNTCACTGGCTAATGCTCTTGCAATAGCTACCCGCTGCTTCTGACCTCCTGAAAGTTCATTTGGCAGATGCGTTGCCCAATCTGAAAGCCCTACTTTTTCGAGATAATGCATCGCCTTTTCCATACGAATNTTACGCTTAACACCTTGATAGTATAAGGGCATAGCAACATTGTCGAGGGCCGATTTATAGTTTATAAGATTAAAGGATTGAAAAATAAAACCAAGAAATTGGTTTCGATAGCGCGCGGCTACTTTTTCATTTAAATTTTTAATAACTTTTCCGTCAAGATGATAGCTTCCTATATCAGCCTCATCTAGCATTCCTAGAATATTCAGTAAGGTAGATTTTCCCGAACCTGACGAGCCCATGATCGATACCATCTCGCCTTCAGAAACTGAAAAATCAATTCCCTTGAGGACGTGTAAGGAATTACTTCCCATGTGATACGATTTGTGTAAGTCTTTAATTTCAATCATAACAATAATATAATGCACAAGGTAAAAGGCTTGAAACTTTTAAAGTGTGAAAATTTCGTTAAGACTTACGAGGATTTTGATTGGTGAAAGTCTATTATATAAGACGTCTTCGCGTTCTAATTGTTACAGCTTGATTCCGAAGAAAATCGAATTAAACCGATTTACTTTTTTTCCACATGCGATAAATCACATAACCTACACCACCCACTAACAGATATGGAAAAATCATTAAATAAAGTATTCCATTATTGATAGCCTTTGCTGCCGTACCACCTTCTTGGGTNTCGAGCACCGCACGACACATTGCACATTGCGCATCAACTGGTAAAAACGCGAGCATTACAAAAACAGTGAACAGAATATACNTTATTTTCATCTAGTAATATGGTGAGATCATTATATATACAACTACGCCTGTAATAGCGACATACAACCATAGTGGAAATGTGATACGTGCTATCTTTTTATGTTTTTCGAAATCACTTGTAATNGCTCTCACATAGGTAATCAAGACAAACGGAATAACAATTATCGATAATAGTATATGTGTGATTAATATAAAATAATAAAAATAGCGAATAGCGCCTTCACCTCCATAGACGGTTGATTCAGAAGTCATGTGGTAAGCCACGTACATCGCCAAAAANAACACCGATAAAGTAATTGCAGATTTCATAAAGAGCTCATGCGTTTTGCGATTGCCCTTTTTGATCATAATCACAGCAAGTATCAATAAAATGGCCGTGACTCCNTTGGTAGTNGCATAAATAGGAGGTAAAAAACTAAGGGGTTCTACATTGGGGATCTTCACGGTGAACAAAGCCGCTACAACGAGTGGAATTACAATGGAAAGTATCCAAATCCATATATTGTATTTTCTACTTGGGGTTACCGAACTCATTCTTTCAATAATTTTTTAATATCTGTAATTAGCATATCAACTCCTTCTTGCTCAAGGCCATCATAGTAAATGATTGGGTTTCCAATTCCATCAATTCTTGAACGTATAATACCGTTTTTATCAATTAAAGCAAAATAGCCTTGATGTTCAAATCCTCCCTCTATTTCGTTGTTTTCAGCGGCATAAATTTTAAACCCCGTGTTTGATAGTTCAAAAATATCTGCTTTCGTACCTGTTAAAAAATTCCAATTGGGATGTGTTGCTCCATATCCTTCGGCATATTCTTTTAAAACTTGAGGTGTATCATAGTCAGGGTCTATAGACAAAGAGGCAATTCCAAAATTAGTTTCATCCATAAACGCTTCCTGCACTTTCAGCATATTGGTGGTCATGATAGGACAAATACTTGGGCAAGTGGTAAAAAAGAACTCAACCACATACACTTTCCCATCGTAACTTGCATTTGAAATGGTATCATTATTCTGGTTGACAAAACTAAATTTAGGTACTTTCCCAATCTCCATCATTGAGCCTATAGCATNTTCCTCTATATGATCATAATTGCCNACATTACTCATACGAGTATTCTCAACAACCGCATGCGTTTTNAGTCGGTCAACAATTTTGGGAACAAAAATAATTCCGAAGATAAGAATGATAGCACTGAGTCCGATATACGAGTTTTTCNTTTTCATCCCACCTTAAATTTCGCGATCCGATTTATACTTTTTTAGTTCGAGACGATATTCGGCAAGAATCACCTTGATATCGTCACTCATCTTATTGTTA
>JGI24723J26617_10003686_pt1 | contig 10976 bp, 8 predicted proteins | sample Cruoilmetagenom6_FD_26617 | JGI IMG/M metagenome (IMG submission 26617) | reverse complement strand
TTCCGAACAGGCCCTGATCGTGGTAATGCGGCACCCAACCTACAAAATGAGAGTCGCCATCATGAGCGAATGCATGGCGAATGATCGTTTCGTCGGCCAGGATATTNCCGTGGGTGATCATCACGCCCTTCGGATTCCTGGTCGTCCCTGACGTGAACTGCAAAACCGCCAGGTCGTCAGGCAAAATTGGCAAGGGATCGATCAGCGATCTTGAGTCCTTCAAGCTCTGAAACTCAAGGTAACGAGATTCAGTCGCTGTCAGCGCATCGGCCAGTTCCAGACCAAAGGTATTGGCCATGGACGCATCCAGAATAAGCGCTTCGGGATCGAATTCGGCGATCATTCCGAGCAAGTTTTGCAGGCGGGCGCGCCTTCGGCCGATCGGCGCGATCGGGACAGCAACGCTGCCCACCGCGAAACAGGCCAGCAAGGCCCGAACAAANTCAAGACCGGGGGCAAACAGCAATCCCACGCGCTTCCCCGCNAGGCCGTTTGCAACGAATGCTCCAGCCAGTTCCCGAATTTCAGTCACAAGCTCTGAATAAGAAAGCTGATCGACTGCCCCTTNGCCCTGATCGAAAATCAGCGCTGGACGGTCGGGATGCGTCTGCCCATGACCGGCAATGATATCGATTATCGAACGATCATAGTCGATTTGCATATGACTTGGATCCGGGCTCAAGCTGTGGGCGGACTGCCGGTCACACAGGGCTGAATATTATCCTCAANAGCGCGATCTTGCGCATTCTAAATCCTGCAGCTGACATTCTGAGATATCGCGAATATTTCGCGGCCGGCTCGGTTTCTGGATCGACCTCGCCCGCTCGAACCGCACGCCGCAGGTTCCTGCTCCAGATTTCGCAAGTCCTGGCGTAATCAAGCCCGTCATCTCGGACATTTTCGATATTGTAGAGGCCGCTGCATGCCGCCTCTATATCCGCCAGAGTCGGCAACTCCGCATCTGGGAATATCTCGTTTGAAATAAATGGATTGGCCTCGTCAGGCGTCATGTTACCGTAAGCAATGGTTTGCAGAGAAACGCGNCCTTTGCCGTTCGTCCAGTCTCGGCAAGCCTTGAAAAATTCGCGATAGACTTCGCGCCGTTCATCAACGCTCTGGTCCGGGTGGGCAAAATGCTCAAACGCACCGATCGAGATCACGCCATCGAAGGGCGCGTCCGGTTCAAAATCCCTCCAGTTAGTAAGCTTCGCGCCGATAGCCGGATCTTGGAGGCTCTGAAGATGTGCGTGCTGTTCTTCGCTCAATGTGACGCCGACACATTCCTCAACGGAAAAATCGTCCCTGAGGACGCGCATCATGGCGCCCCACCCGCACCCTACATCCAGGACCCGCATACCGGGCCCGGCACCGATCGCTTCTGCGTGATAAGCATGCTTGCGCTGCTGCGCCTCAATGAGCGAAGCATCTTCGGGAAGACCGTCCCACATCGCGCAGGAATAGGACAGCGTCGGATCAAGCCAGGCTGAGAAAAAGGCATTCCCGACGTCATAGTGGTGGCGGATTGCAGACGCTGATCCGCCAAATTCAATGTCTGAGCTCGCGTTCATTGCAGTCCCGTAGATTGCGGATCGCTCTTAGCCATTTCACGAACAGCAGCGGAAATATTTTCAGCAGCCTGGGCGATTGATTCTGCTTCAAACAAAAGCTCAAGCTGCAACTCGTCTGGCAAGTCGAGCCAATCCTCTAAACCAGTCATAAGCTCAATCGCCTTGCCGGAATCAATTCCAAAACTCTCAAAGCTGGCATCACGCGATACTGCTTCGACGGCAACGTTTACAAATTCAGCAATTCTTGAAGCAATCCAGTCCTCGACCTTGGCAGCTGAAACATTCTGATATTGCGCAACATTCATTCCTGTTTCTCCGAAAGGCTATTCGGGCAGCAAACGAACATATTGAGAATCACCTGACAAGCCTATCTCACTATGAAACTCGGCGAACAGGAGAGTTATCCAGAGTCTCAAACGTCTCGTAGTAATCATCGGGTTTCGATCGGCGCGGCGAGTCTGCATCGACCGGCTTCGGCTCAGGGCCTGCAGCCAGTTTCTGCAATTCCGGACATTCCCCAAGCAGCCTTAACGAAGCATCGTGAACGGTCATCTCGCCAGGTTGCAACTCGTTGATTTCAACAAAAGCAGGCTGGGGCAAGCCCCACATGCGGCGCATTTCTGCCAAAGCGGTTTCGGAAACTTCCAATTCGTAGGCAACCGCATCGCCTTCTTCGTAAGGTACGGCAGAACCGAGAAGCTTCAATTTCCAACCAACACCGTAGCAAAAACTAAGCATTCTTACGTCGGTGAACCCGACACAGCGATCAATCCCTGACTGAAGCGCAATCTCGAGAGGAGCGATCATACAAGCAGCTTTTCGCCGCAAGTTGTGGCGACGCACGCCCCGTTCAAGCGAAAATCCGCGGCTCAGCTCCCAAGTCTTGCCATCGTCAAGCGGACGAATGTCTTGGGGCAAAACGTGTGCAAAATGGTCAAGAAGCATCGAGCGATCATCAGCAGGCCTGAACCGCAACCCCATGACGACCTCGCCATCAGCGGAAAAACCGACAACGTTGCCCGCGCGATTATCGTCGTATTCGTCGAACTCCATCCCGTCCAGAACGGGCAGCTTCCAACTCAGTTCATCGACAAATACAGCCTTGCGTGCGCGATGAAGGCCCTTGATTTCTTCGCTATAGAGATGGGCATTCTCAGGCGAAATCAGGTGTATCAACTACCGCTCCCTCAATCCTGCGATTTCAGTTACATAGCAGCTCGGTATCATATTCATACCATTTCATTGATCCACACTCGGTACAAAACCGCTCCAGGCTGGACCAACAAGAGAATTTATCCTCGGCAATAATTCGCCAGGACGTCGCGTTGTCAACGATTTCTATGAAACGTAGTATTGGCAAGGCCAATGTCAGGCCAGAGCGAGTTCACTGCCCCGGAGATGAGCAGAAAACTGTTCTAAAACCTTAATATATCAAGTCTTTACAAGTATACCGTATTGGTCTGTTGACTGATTTTCTAGGCTTCCAACTGGGACAGCTTTTCATGTGCGCGATGGCGATGAAGCTGAACCGCATGCGCCGAAAGCCCTAGCTTTTCTCCAACGTCGAGATCGCAAAAACCTTCGTTCGAAAAATCGAGGCAAATGCGCTCAACCCTTGTTAAATCGGGACCGACTGCTTCATTTCCAGCCTCCAGCAGCACCAAAGCGCGACAAAGAAATAATGTAGCCATGGCACGCAGGTTTGCAGTTCGGTTATCGGCAAAGAATCTGGACTGCAGCAGCACTTCAACGAGGTAGGGGCTCTCATCCCAACCCGTGATCGAAAACTCCAACATGGATGAATTTCCGGGATCCGCGACAAAGGAAGAACCCATGTTTTCCGAGGCCAGCAGCAAATTCCTGGCGTTTTCTTCGACAGAATAGCAGGCAAAGCCAAGACCGCCTTCCAGATCCAACGCCTGCGTGAAAAGCCGCCGGAGCTCGCCAAGCGACAACGCCTGCGTTGCCCCTACCAAGAATTCAGCGGCAACAGGTGCGCTGCCGGAACGCATATTCACGGGTTGAAAATGCTGGACCATGACGCCTCTCAACTGGGAAAGCGCTACAATCGCGTCGAGAGATCAAAATTTGGTTAACTATTGCCCGCGGCAACCAACCCAAATTGGCCGGAACAGGGTTTACCGCACGTTAAACCAACATTGCTAGATGATATTACCATTAGTTCGGCGGGTTGNGAGCAGTTTCATCCAGGCCCAAACAGGAGCCGATTGATAAATGCCAAAGTCAAATGGCTCAAAAAAGGTTCAATCTAGGAAATCGACGAAGCGCGTCGGTCCAGCCAAAGACGTGCTCTCGGCGGCCGGCGTGTACTACGTTCAGGCCGGACAATCCGGAATTGACGATTCAGAGAATTTCCTTTCCCGCTGGTTTGGCCCTGACGAGCTCGCCTCGCCCAAGGATATGCTTCGCCAGTTGGACCAGGAAACCCGCGGCAGTCTTGTCAAGGCAATGCTGGACGCAAGACTTGGCAAGTCGGCAACCTGCGAGCTATCACCTCCCCTGACCGATGAAGATTTGCAGCGGTTTCGCGTCCATGTCGCCTTTAACCCTCACGCCATCAGGGATCGCTGGTCGTTCGTGATCGTCGACGTTTCCAGTGAGCACCAGTCCATCCAATCACACAAGACAGAAGAAGAACACCTTCGCCACATTGTGGAGTACAATCCGCAACTGCCATGGGTTGCCGACGGCAATGGCCAGATTGTCGATTTCACGGACCGTTGGCTCAACTCGACCGGAATGTCTCGTGAAGAGGCAACCGGCGAAGGCTGGCTCAAGAAAACGCATCCAGACGACATCGAGGGCGTGGCCACTACGATCCGGAGCTGCCATGAGACCGGCATTCCGTTTGACATAACAATCCGGCTCGAGGTGGAGGGCACCTATCGTTGGATGCGAGCCAGAGGCTTCCCNCGCCGCGATGAATCGGGAAATGTTGTCAACTGGTATGGCTATACCGAAGACGTTCATGAAAAGGTCCTGATCGACAATCAAATACTGTGGGATGCAGAGCACGATTCCCTGACCGGACTTCACAATCGTTCGTACTTCTCGACAAAACTTGCATCGGCCATACGAGAAGCCCCTGCAAAATTGAATAAGGTCGCCCTGCTGCTTGTCGATCTCGACAATTTCAAGCACGTCAATGATTTGATGGGGCATGTGGCCGGCGACAACCTCATCCGCAGGTTTGCACGAGCGCTGAATGATACCGCCCCGGAGAACGCCGTCGTCGCGAGACTTGGTGGCGACGAGTTTGCCTTGATGTTGAGTGACGTTAACGCCCCAACCGAGGCAGCCAAGATAGCCGAAAAGATCTTGGCTATCCAGGGCAATTTCGACTTTGCCGGCCGCTCGGTAAACTATCATGCCAGCATCGGTATCGGGCATTTCCCGGAACATGGCATCGATGCCAACCAGCTGCTGCGCCACACAGACCTGGCGCTCTACCGGGCAAAATCAAATGGCCGCGCGCAGATACAGGTCTTCGAGAAAAAATTGCTTGATGACATGCAAGAGCGTGTAGCCATGGTGAACAGGGCGCGGACTGCTGCGAAGGAAGGCAGGATCCTCGCTTACTATCAGCCCAAGGTCTGTCTTGAGACACGCCAACTCGCCGGATTCGAAGCGCTCTTGCGCTGGCAGGATAGCCAAGGAAGAATCCAGGCACCCGCAAGCATTTATGCCGCCTTCGACGAAAAGACAGTCGCTGAGCTGCTTGGCCAGACGATGATGAGCCACATATTCAAGGACATCTCGTTCTGGAAGGAACTTGGGCTCAAATTCCATCAGGTCGCGATAAATGCCTCTCCTGTCGAAATGCGACAGTCAGACTTCGTTGACAGGGTCAAATCCGAGCTGCAGGCCTATGACATTGGCAATTCGGAAATCGAAGTCGAAATTACCGAGGGCGTTTTCATCGGCACCGATGCCGACGCGTCACGACGGTCGATTGATCAGCTGGCCAAAGCTGGAATTCCGCTGGCACTCGATGATTTCGGTACAGGTTATGCGTCGCTGTCGCACCTTAGAGACCTGCCGATATCGACGATCAAAGTCGATCGCAGTTTTGTCCAGGACGTTGGTGAAAACAATTCTGATTTTGCAATCGTTTCCGCGATCATTGCCATGGGTCAGGCGAGCGGGATGAAAGTGGTTGCCGAAGGGATCGAGCAGGAAGCGCAGGAACTGTTGTTGAAAAAGCTTGGCTGCGACGTTGGCCAGGGATTCCTGTTCGGAAGACCGGTCCCTTCCCATGAAGTGCCATGGCTGATCGAAAACTGGCAGGCGTTTCTTGATGGGCAAAAAATCCCGCACAGCAGGGATATCAAGCGACCACTAAAGCGCGCAGTAGGTTCCAACTAAGACCGATTGCAATACACGCGAGTTCTCAAAAATCGTTCGAGCCGGGCTTAACCAATGCCCAGCTTCGACAAAGAGCGATCGAGCATCAGCAACTGCCACAGCAGCCGCGAATGGTCTGACCTTCCGGAAATATGGGCCTCGGTCATCGCAGACAAACTCTTGCGATCAAACCAACCGGTACGGGCCAGCGCATCACTTGCCGAAACACCGCGCGCAGCATCTGCCAACGGGCCGCGAAACCACTGCGCGATTGGCGTTACGAAACCCTGCTTGGGCCGATAGAGAATATCGTCCGGCAGGTAACGGCGCATGGCATGCTTCATCAGCCATTTGCCCTGCCCCTTGCGGATACGCAGCCCTTCGGGAATCGTCGCGGCAAATTCTACAAGGCGGTGATCGAGCAGCGGTTCGCGTGCTTCCAGGCCCACCGACATGCTGGTGCGATCGACCTTGGTCAGGATATCGCCTGGAAGCCAGAACTTCAGATCTGCATATTGCGCCCGGTCCAGCCCCGATCGAGCCGGAGCATCACGCATCAGCGCTTCGAACGATTGCTCTGCCCGGTAATCACCGCGCAGCTTCTGGAATTCGTCGGAATAGATCCTGTCGCGGAGCTCTGGCGGCGTGGCGGACATTGCGCGTGAATAGCCTGCCTCACTGCTTGCCGCGAGTGACAGGAACGTGGTCTTTGCCCTCAGAAACCGAGGTGCCCAATCGGCCTTTGGATAGGCTGCGCCAAGCGTTCCAAACACAGGCTCACGCAACGCTTGAGGCAGGAAACCGCGCAGGCGGTCCTCGTTGTTGTGAAAGACATGGCGTCGATACCCGGCCAGCGCCTCATCCGCACCGTCCCCGGAAAGCGCGACCGTCACTTTTTCACGAGCGAGCTGGCAAACCCGCCACGTTGGCAATGCAGAGGCATCGGCAAATGGTTCGTCGAACATGCCGGCCAGCGCATCCATGGCTTCAAAATCGTCTGGAGAGACAACGCGCGAACGATGGCTAGTACCAAACTTGTCAGCCACTCGCTGCGCATAGTCGCTTTCGTCAAGCGCGCGCACATCAAAGCCGATAGAACATGACCTGACCGGGTCGGCACTGGCATCGGACATCAGCGCGACCACACTGGAGCTATCGACACCGCCTGACAAGAACGCGCCGAGCGGGACGTCAGAAACCATTCGAGATGTCACTGCCTGACGCAGAATATGCAGCAATTCTGCTTCGAGGTCGGCAGGTTTTCCCTTGCGCCGTTCGGCAAAGGATACGTCCCACCAACTGATTGGCCGAGGCAACGGCGCGCCGTGCTTCAGCAACAGATAGTGACCGGCTGGCAACTTGCTGACGCCCTTCAGGATCGAGCGCGTATCGGGAACATAGCCCCACGTCAGGTAGTCCTCGACTGCCAGCGGATCTACTTCACGTCGCAATTGAGGGTGGGCGACAAGGGCCTTGAGCTCCGATGCAAATGCAACGCTGCCATCGCTAAGCTCTGAAAGGAACAGTGGCTTAACGCCAAGGCGGTCGCGGGCCAAAAACAGCGTGCGCGCTTCATGATCGTAAATTGCAAATGCGAACATGCCGTGCAGGTGCTTGACGCAGTCAACACCCCAACGCTGCCACGCTGCAAGGATTACTTCGCTGTCACCATCGGTATGAAACTGCGCGCCCGCTGCACCCAGTTCTTCGCGCAATGAGCGGAAATTATAAATCTCGCCATTGAANACGAGCATCGCGCGGCCATCGCTTGAAGCCATCGGCTGGGGCGATCCAGCAAGGTCGATGATCGAAAGCCGGCGGTGACCAAGTCCGACACCGGGAGCTGTCCACACGCCGTGGCCNTCTGGCCCACGGTGGGCAATCGCATCGCACATTCGCTCCACCCGCGCCGGATCNACCGGCTTTGGCGTTTCAAGATGAAAGATACCGGCAATCCCGCACATGCGGATGCGTCTACTCGACGCTTGTCACGCGGTCCATCCACGGACCCAGCGGAGCCGTGGATTTGTGGAATGCGCGGATCGCGGCTTCGGCGAAATGGCCTTCCCTCTCCTCAGCTGAAAGGATCAGCATCGCAGTGGGACGCGCAGTCAGGGTAAGGCGATCAGCCATCGTCGCAAGTTTAAGCTGCGTGTTGCTGCCACTCATCAGGTTGCCAGTGCGATACCAGGTCAACGCAAGCCGCTCCAGACTACCGCGCGCCAACAACCGTTCGCTTTTGCCATCTCCAACCACAGGGCCGGGGGAAAGCCATGCCCATGGACTGTCCGGCATCAGCGCGCCTTCACCAAAACCGCCAGCCTCGCGGCCTTCACCCTGGCCTGAATAGAGAGCAAGAAACACATCCACCTCATGGCCCTCCTCATCGCGATAACGGCCAAGCAGACGATAATCGGAGCCGCTCGCGTGCGGCTGCCATCCAACTTGTGGGCGATAGTCAGTGCGCTGCCAGCCATCAACTGTCGGCAGCGAGACATTTGCAGGCAGAGCGGCCTCAAGCCCATTCGCAGCCCGGGCCCAGGACTGGCTTGCCAGGATAATCAGCCCAAGCACAGCAAGGGCCGGGATTGCGCCTATGCAAAACGCCTCAATCCGACCCAGCAGCGGCGCATTGTTGATCGCGCCGGCATCGATGATCGGTTCTTCGATGGGCCGGTCAAAATAACGCCAGGCACCAGCTGTGACGAGCGCAAGCACGAGCGCAAAGAATATCCAGCCGTATACGATATGGTCGAACCCGGCGGCTGCTTCTGCGCCAAAAAACTGTGCCGCATAAATCGTCGCCCAGGCCCGCACCCCGTTGGCCAGGATCGGAACGACGATGCAAGCCGCCATAAAAACGATGCGGCGCTTCCAGCTGACAAAGCAAAGGTTCGCCACCAGCAAACCGAATGCGACCATGGCAATCAGGAATTTCACGCCCGAACAGGCTTCGGCCACCTCAAACAGGCCAGCCGGTGTTTCGATGAATACACCATCGATCACTGCCGGAATGCCGCTCAGGTCCACCAGCGAAATAGTGATCGCAGCGGTAATCATCTGCAGCGGCGGGATCAGCGCATCTCCGAACGGCACCAGCATCAGCATGTAACCCAGCGGAAACAACACACCGGCGCTGACACGCACGCCAAGCAGCGCAGGCACTGTCGATGCCAGAAGCATGACCGCGCCAAGCTGCCGTGCAAGGTCGAGGCCGGAAAATGCGCCTAGCAGCCACAGGAATGCTGCACCTGCGGCAAACAACAGGCCGGGCCACCATCCATCTGGCTCAAGCTTCGCAAGATCCCCGGCGCGTTGCAGAACCATCCAGGCGATGATCACCGGCACCAGGATGATGTGATTGTAAGTCGAGCTGTTCCACGCCTGATCGGCAATCGCTGCCCAGTCGCGAAAGAACACCGCGCCAAGTACGGCCCATGCAATCACCAGCCGTAGCAGCGGCGCTCGCCACACTTCGGGTATCAACGAACCTTCGCGCAGTTGCCTCAAGGGTCGTGTCAGGCTGTTAAGCAGCATCGCGAAGCGTCCGCCCAGTGCCGCACATGACGTCCGGCAATGCGGCCAGTGCTGCTTCCCAGCTCGCATTGTCAATTATGAAGCTGCGGGCAGCCTCAGCCATATTGCGAACCTTCGTGGGCTCCTGCAGCAAGCACACCAATGCGTTGGCCAAGCCCACATCATCGCGCTCCACAAAGAAATCGCGTCCATGTCTGGCGCCGATACCGGTCGCCGCTTCGGGCGTGAGCACCACCGGCAAGGCCATCGACATCGCTTCGAGCACCTTGTTCTGAACGCCCCGACCTATATCGAGCGGAACAAGTGCACAGTCGGCAGCCTTGAGCCACGTTTGCATGTCGGGAACCCGGCCCCAGATGTAATTTCCATCCTCGCCATGGCGATTTAGCAGTCCCTCAGGAGGGTTGCGCCCGACCACATGAAACGTTGTGTCAGGCAGCCTCGCGCGCACCAATGGAAGGATTGCATCCATTGCTCGCACCACGGCTTCGATGTTGGGCGCGTAATCCATCTGTCCAGTGAATATGATCCGTGGCCCTGGACATCCCAGCATCGCGGGCTCGGGCTTAACTCCAACGGGATCGAAAATGGCGCTGTCGATTCCATTGGCGAGTGTCTGCACGTCAGCCTGCGAGCGAAGTGGCTCAGGCAATCGTTCCCTGAACAATGCAGCTTCTGCGTCGGAAATCAGCAGGCTGACGTCGGCCCGCCGTGCAAGCTGTGCCTCTGCTGCTCGCAGCTTTCGCCCCTCGCGCGCATCGATCCAACTGCGAAAGCCAGCTTTCTTTGTGGCATAGGCCTCAAACTTTGCGGAATCGACATCGACAAAATCGGCGACGATCCGGCCATTGTAGCCGCGTGGAACATACTGTCCCATCTGACCGGAAAACACGTAGATCACCGATATTGGCCGACTTGCAAGGACACCTGCAACGTAGTTCGCCAGCGCCGCGCTATGAAATGCTGTCAGGCTGACCGGTGAGTTGAGCACCAACGCCTGCACTCCGGCAAACGCCAGCGGCTTTGTGCGTTTCACAAGCTTGTAGCTTTCCGCCACTGCCGACAAGTCGGCCTCTTCGGCGATATCGCTGTCAACATCGGCAAATGTTGCCACGTGGACCGGCCCAAGCTGGGCGAGACGTTTCAGGACATGGTGGGATCGTATCTTGTCGCCGCGATCAGGAGGGAAAGGTATGCGATGGGCGAGAAACAGAATCTCGCTCATCAGCCAAGCCCTTTTGCTATCAATGGACCAAGGCGATTGGCCAATCCAAGCGGCAGTCGCTGCCAGATTGAAATCTGCAAGCTGTGTTTTGCGCTGGTGGGATCGGCATCGCGCGCCTCGGCTCCCGGCGCAGTCCAGTTTGCATACGTCAACGCTTCGGGTTCAAATCCCCAGTTGCGCTTGAAGTGGTACGCGCCGCTACCAGTCTTGGAGCGACCAAAATCGAAATGGCTGCAACCACGGCGGCGAGCATGCAGCATCAGTTCGTAATACATCCGGTC
>JGI24723J26617_10003683_pt1 | contig 10982 bp, 8 predicted proteins | sample Cruoilmetagenom6_FD_26617 | JGI IMG/M metagenome (IMG submission 26617) | reverse complement strand
CGGTTCATCTTGTGTACGGCAATCGGTTCGCTGTCGGGGGTCGCGCGAAACAGCACCTCGCCCCCCTTGTCCGGCGGCTCGGCCCCCAAGGCAATACGCGCGGCGGTGGTTTTACCCGAGCCGCTTTCTCCGACGATCGCCAACGTTTTGCCACGCGGCAGTTTCAGATCAACACCGCGGCAAGCATGGATCAGAACGTCCGGTTTCCACATCGACGAGGCGCGCAAAGTATAGGTCTTGGCCACTGATTTCAGTTGCAGGATCAGGTCGTCCTCGGCCAGCGGAGGGGCCAGTTTCGGGGTTGCCGGAATAGACGGGGCCGCATTGAAAAGCTGTTGCGTGTAAGGATGCGCCGGGTTGCGCAGCAACGGCTCGGCGGCACCGGATTCCATGACCCGGCCCTTGTGCATGACCACCACCTTTTCGGCCATGTTGGCCACCACGCCCAGATCGTGTGTCACCAGAATCATCGCCATGCCGGTATCGCGTTGCAAATCCTTGATCAGCCCCAGAACCTGCGCCTGCGTGGTGACATCCAGCGCTGTTGTCGGCTCATCCGCAATCAGCAGATCGGGTTTGGACACCATCGCCATGGCAATCATCGCCCGTTGCTGCATCCCACCGGACAATTCAAACGGATAGGACCGATAGGCGCGCTCGGGATCGGGAAAACCGACATGTTCAAATGTGGCCAAAACTTCGCGCCGCGCCTCTTTTTCGCTGGCACCTCCGTGCAGCCACAGAACCTCGCCCACCTGATTGCCGATCCGATGCAACGGCGAAAGCGAACGCATCGGCTCCTGAAAGATCATCGAGACCTGATTGCCACGCACCTGTCGCATCTTCCGGTCGCTGATCGAACTCAGCTCGATCTCGCCCTCCGGGGTGTTGAGCAGGATCCGGCCAGTGCGAATCTGTGCGATTCGCGGCAGGATGCGCAATACGGCGCGGCAGGTTACGGTCTTGCCAGACCCGGATTCACCGACCAGTGCAAGGGTTTCACCGGGGCGCACATCAAAGCTGATGTTCTTGACAACGGGTTCATCCCGGCCAAAACCGACGCTCAGATCCTCGACTGTAAGCAAAGGGGTCATTCAGCCGGACCTGCGTAGCTGTTTGGTCGGCAATTTAGAAATTTCTTTATCCCCCTGCATTTCATTGTCAGTTTTGCTTGGCATGCCTCTATAGTCAAACATAATTCAGTCAAACATAATTCTGGCGACAGCGGACAAGTCCGCACCCCACTTTGGCATCGGCTGGCCTGACACCCAAATAAATTGCGCAACCCAATGTTGGTCTACACATTTGCTTCGATCTTTGACATGACAATGCCATTCCCGCCCGACTGGATTTGCACGCCGGGCCATCACGAAGGAGTTGCCCCCATGAGCCGTCTTGATCTGTTTATCGACCGAATGGTGTCGCAACGTGCCTGTCTGGACGCGGCGATCACCCAAACGGCCGGGATGGCCGGACCGGTGTTGGAATTGGGGCTGGGCAACGGTCGCACCTATCACCACATGCGCGAACGGATTACAGGCCGCAGTATTTATGTCTTCGAACGCGCCATCGCCTCGCATCCCGATTCAACACCGCCCGAAGATCAGGTTATTCTGGGGGATGTGAACGAAACACTGGTACAGGCGCTGGACCGGTTTGGCGCAACCGCCAGCCTGATCCATGCGGATCTGGGCGGACACAACCGAGTAAAAAATGACATCTTCGCCCGCAAAATATCGCCACTTGTCGAACCGTTGCTGGCGCAAGGCGGGCTGATGGTGGCCAGTGACCGGATGTATTTCAAGACCCTCAAAGAGTTACCCCTGCCAAAGGCGGCGGTTGAGGGGCGCTGTTTCATCTACCAACGCTGACCCGGCAGACCTATTCAATACGTTGCGTCCACACCTGACGCAAAATTTTTAAAAAATTTTGGAGTTGGTCGTTGGACCGCACTCTCTCAACCGTCACTTTGGCCGCGTGTCTACCGGATCATGGCCAAACGCGAAGATTCCCGCTACCCATGGGTTAATATGAGCAGGAGACACTAAATTTGATGAGTGCGCCCATTCAGAACATCCCCTTTAGCGAACTTGAGATTGGCATGGAGGCCGAACAGACCCGGACCCTGCAAGCCAATGATCTTTATGTTTTTGCCAATTCTTCGGGCAATCTGAACCCGATGCACCTGCCTGACCGGGATGGCGACCGGGATGGTCAGAACGAGGCCATGGCACCGGGCATGTGGGTGGCATCGCTGATCTCGGCCGTGTTGGGCTGTCAGTTGCCGGGGCCGGGCACCATCTATCATTCGCAAAACCTGCGCTTTGTTGGCCGGGCTCATGCCGGGGATAGCCTGACGGTAAAACTGCGCCTCACAAGCAAGGGGGACAATCGGCTGGTGCGGTTCGATACCTGGGTAGAAACCGAAGACGGCAACCGTATTCTTGAAGGCGAGGCCGAAGTCTTTGCCCCGGAAAAACCGATGACGTTCAGGATTGACGATTTGCCGGGGCTGACCGTTCAGCGGCACGTGCATTTCAACCGTTTGCTGGACATGGCCGAACCCTTGCCACCACTTCCCACCGCTGTTGTTGCGCCGGAAAAACCCGATGCCCTTGCCGGGGCGGTGCTGGCAGCGGATCACACATTGATCACCCCGATCCTGATTGGTCACGCCGGCAAGATAATGGATGCCGCAGAATCGCGCGGTCTTGATATAAGCGCCTATCGAATGATCGACTTGCCTGACCATCGCCAGGCAGCGGCGCGGGCTGTGGGCCTGGTGAACGAAGGTCAGGCAGCGGCTGTGATGAAGGGGCATCTTCATACCGATGTCCTGCTGGGTGAAATCGTCAAACGCAACGGCGGCCTCAGAACCAAACGTCGCCTTAGCCATGTATTCGTTATGGATGTGCCAGGGCTGGATCACCTGCTGATGGTCACGGACGCGGCAATCAACATTGCCCCGGATCTGATGGCCAAGGCGGACATCATCCAGAATGCGATTTACCTTGCCCACGCTTTAGGCATCGAGGAACCCAAGGTCGGTGTGCTTTCGGCGGTGGAAACGGTCAATCCAGCGATCCCCTCGACACTGGATGCGGCGATCTTGTCCAAGATGGCGGACAGGGGGCAGATCAAGGGCGGACTGGTGGACGGGCCTTTGGCAATGGACAATGCGATCGACCTGAAAGCCGCGACAACCAAGGGCATTCACGGGCTGGTGGCCGGGCATGCGCAAATTCTGGTCGCACCGAATATGGAAGCCGGCAACATGCTGGCCAAGGAACTGACATTCCTGGCGCACGCCGAAGCTGGCGGTATCGTGATGGGGGCAAAATGCCCGGTCATTCTGAACAGCCGTTCGGATGATGATCAGGCGCGTCTTGCATCCTGTGCCGTGGCCGCCCTTTGCGCNGAAAGAACCCGCAAATGAGTNCAATCCTGACCCTGAATGCCGGTTCTTCNTCGATCAAATTCGCTGTTTATCTGGCAGACGATCAAACCGGGCCTGAGCCGCAATTGTTGCAAGCCGGACAAGTCGAAAACCTTGGCCCCGAAGCGCGTCTGGTCCTGAAGGGGTCTTGCGGACAGATCATTGATATTGGTCCGGCGGATCATGCCGCCGCGGTTCCCGCAATCCTTCACGCGCTAAGCCCGGTGTTGCAGGGCCGTGTAGTTAGCGGCGTTGGCCATCGCATCGTACATGGCGGCAGTATTTTTGGTGCGCCCGTGCACATTAATGATGATGTCTTCCGCCAGTTAGAGACCTTTATTCCTCTCGCTCCCCTGCACCAGCCGCACAATCTGGCTGCTGTCCGCGCGGCGCAACTGGCGTTCCCAAAGGCGCTCCAAGTCGGGTGTTTTGACACGTCGTTTCACAAAGGCCATCCGTTTGTGAACGACACTTTCGCCCTGCCCCGCCGGTTTTACGACCAGGGCGTGCGCCGCTACGGGTTTCATGGGCTATCCTATGACTATGTCACGTCCTGTCTGCGCCGCGACTGGCCGGATTTGTCCAAAGGCCGTGTGGTGATCGCACATTTGGGCAACGGGGCTTCGATGTGCGCGGTACTGAACGGGCGATCCATAGGGTCCACAATGGGTTTTTCGGCGCTGGATGGGTTGCCGATGGGCACCCGCTGTGGGCAACTAGACCCCGGTGTGCTGCTGTATCTGATGGATCAGGGCATGGGCGTTGAGGAAATGACCCGTATTCTTTACACCGAAAGCGGCCTGAAGGGCCTGTCGGAACTTAGCCATGACATGCGCACCCTTTTGGCCAGCAATGATCCCAAGGCGCGCGAGGCGATCGACTATTACGTGTTCCGTATCCGGCGCGAGCTGGGCGGAATGGCGGCTGTGCTGGGTGGTCTGGACGGTGTGGTGTTTTGCGGCGGAGTAGGTGAGAATGCCGCCGAGATCCGTGCCGAAGTGATCGAGGGCATGGAATTTCTGGGCCTGTCTCTGAACACCGGGGCCAATATGGCAGGCAACACCCGGATCGGCACCGGCCCCGCCGAGGTACTGGTGATCCGCACCGACGAGGAACAGGTCATTGCCCGCGCCGTTGCCAAAGAACTGGCCGCCTGAGACCTGACACAGCACGAAGGAGAAAACCATGCTGTTTTACGACTGTTCAACCGCCCCCAACCCACGCCGCGCGCGTATGTTCATCGCCGAAAAAGGGCTAACGATCGAAACCCGTGACATTTCGATTGCCAAGAGCGAACAGCTGNCCCCCGAATTTNTGGCCATCAACCCGCGCGCCACGGTCCCGGTTCTTGTCACGGACAGCGGTGCGATCCTGACCGAGAACCTTGGCATTGCCGCCTATCTTGAGGCCGCCTTTCCTGAGCCACCGCTGATGGGTCAAACCCCCGAGGAAAAGGGCGCGGTGATGATGTGGAACGCCACCGTCGAACAGCAGGGCGGATGGCCGATTGCCGAGGCTCTGCGCAATACTAACCCGCACATGAAAGACCGCGCCATCCCCGGTCAGGCCAATTTCGAACAGATCCCGGCTCTGGCCGAACGGGGTCTGGCGCGCGTGGATCTGTTTTTCGACCTGCTTGAGGCCCGGCTGAAGGAAAGCCGGTTTCTGGCGCTGGATCAGTTCACGCTGGCTGACATCACCTGTTTCGTCTTTGTCGATTTCGCGCGGGTGATCCGCCGCCGTATCCCCGAGAGCAATCAGGCCACGCTGGCCTGGTTCGAGGCCATCAAATCCCGGCCCAGTGCCACGCTTTGACGTGGCGAAACTGTTGAGGTCTGCACCAGATTACGGCTGACTGTGCGCGAATCCGGAAAATTGTAAAGGAATACCCCCATGCCCGAAGCCTATATTGTTGCCGCCACCCGCACTGCCGGTGGCAAACGCGAGGGCCGGCTGTTTGGCTGGCACCCGGTTGACCTGGCCGCATCCGCCCTGGACGAAGTGGTCGCCCGTGCCGGTGTGCCCGGCGAGGCGGTTGACGATGTGGTCATGGGCTGCGTAACCCAGACAGGCGAACAGGGTCTGCATATCGGGCGCAATGCGGTTCTGGCCTCGAACCTGCCGCAATCGGTGCCTGCGGTCAGCATTGATCGGCAATGCGGTTCGTCCCAGCAATCGATTCATTTTGCCGCTCAGGGTGTGATGTCCGGGGTGCAGGATATTGTCATCGCCGCTGGTGTCGAAAGCATGAGCCGGGCACCGATGGGTTCCTCCGGCAGGTGGAGCAAGGCCCCCGAGCCCGGCAGCGCCAGCAGCCCCGGCCTTGCCGCCAAGTTCCCCGATCCGCGTTTCAGTCAGTTCCCCGGAGCCGAAATGATCGCCAAGAAATGGGGTCAATCGCGAGCCGATCTGGACGCCTTTGCGCTGGAAAGCCACCGTCGCGCGGTGGTTGCCACGGATGCTGGCGCGTTCGACGCCGAAATTCTGGCGCTGGATATCGAGGTGGACGGCCAGACCGAGCGGCATATCCACGACGAGGGCATCCGGCGCGATGCCACGATCGAAAGCATCGGCAAAGTGCGCACGCTGGTTGACGGTGGCTGTATCACGGCCGCCAATGCCAGCCAAATCTGCGATGGCTCGTCGGCCGTGATGATTGCGTCGGAACGGGCGGTCAAGGAATATGGGCTGACGCCGNTGGCGCGCATCCACGAATTGACCGTCACGGCGGGCGATCCGGTAATCATGCTGGAAGAGCCGCTTTTTGCCACCGACCGGGCGCTGGAGCGGGCCGGTATGAAGATCGGCGATATTGACCTTTATGAAGTGAACGAGGCTTTNGCCCCGGTGCCAATGGCCTGGCTGTCCCATACCGGGGCCGACCCGGAGCGGCTGAACGTCAATGGTGGCGCGATTGCACTGGGTCATCCGCTTGGCGGATCGGGTGCCAAGCTGATGACCACGCTGGTGCATGCCTTGAAGGCGCGCGGACTACGCTATGGCCTTCAGACCATGTGCGAAGGTGGCGGCCTTGCCAATGTGACCATCATCGAGGCGCTTTGAGGCCAACGACCAACAACTAACGGCGCGCGGCACTTGGGTGTCGCGCGCAACCGGTTCAGGGTGGGTCAGTCAAGGTGAACGGGCAAGTTGAGCGGACAAGTCGGCCAAATTTGATCTGACACCAACCCCGTTTTCACATCCCCTTGCAGCGAACCGGATAAGTGGTTTTGAACGGGCGATCCCGATACTGTTTAGTGCGGTCGAAACAGGTAACTTTCCCAACACCATTCATCCAGAACAGGTTGGGGTCCATTGCCTTGGCCTCGCGGTGGCGTTCGTCAATCAATACTTCAAAATGCAGGTGAACCATCATGCCCAGTGCCCCGGTTGCGCCCATCGTTCCAATCTGCTGTCCCCGTGCGATCACCTCTTCCGGCTCTGCCAGGCGCTCATATAGATGTTTGTAATGGGTCCGGATCCGGGCCCCTTTTTCGTCCAGCCCGTGATCAAGAACAATCTGGTTGCCAAAGGCGGGTTCATAGAACGATCGTTCGACACGCCCCGATGCCGCCGCAATCACTTCAGCCCCGCGTTTTCCCCAGATGTCGATGCCAAGATGGTTATTGTCACCAATATCGTCTCCACTTACGAACTGCTCTGAAATATATGGGGCATTAGCGGGCATTTCCACGGTAAAATCGGGATTGTTGTGTTGGTCGTACCAGTCAGCCTTTCCATAGATTTCAATTCCACAGCCAGCGGCAATCAGGCAGACAAAAAGCGCCTGACACCATGGTCGAAGTATTCCGGGCATACATGTTTCCCTCGATCATCCTGCCTCAAGCGGCGTCTGTTGTCGGTCAGATTAGGCAAGTTCAAAGCGTTGGTCCACTCTGGTCGGGCGTTTCTCGACGCCACATTTGAACAGGACCGATGGCGGCAATGCTGAACCGCCTGCCAGATGGAAAGTCAGGAAACGGCGGTAAATCTCAGTGATCACAACAACGCTGCGTCGGCAACCCTTCGGGCTTTCTCGGCGGCAACTGCACGGACAGGACCATAGCCACGGATTTCACCGGGAGCGTTGAGGAAAGTCAGAATATCCTTGGCGCGGTGTTGCGAATACTGACCCGCAATTTGGCCAAGACCGGACTCATACCAAGCCAGCAGGTCTTGGTGAAGCCGGGCTTCGGCATGGTAGCCAAACGGGTTGAACGGGCCACCGCGAAGCCCTTTCAGCTTCGCCAGAACGTGCATTGCATGTCCCATCCACGAACCAAAGGCGCGTTTCACAGGCCGCCCCTGCGCGTCACGGGATCGGCTGAGCAGAGGCGGGGCAAGATGATAGCGAACGGTGAATTCACCATCAAACCCGGCTTTCAGTTCTTCCTTGAAGCCAGGGTTGGTCAGCAACCGTGCAACTTCGAATTCATCCTTGTAGGCCATCAGCCTGAACAAACCCTGCGCCGCCGCGCGAATCAAATTTTCGGGCGCGTCGGCGGGCAAAGCGGATTGAAACCGCGATAAGGTCGATTGGTAACGCGTACTGTACGCGGTATCTTGATAGTCGGTCAGAAAGCCAACACGACGCTGGATCATGGCGCCGAGCGTTTCCGGACTTTCCTGCGGTTCCCGCCAAAGCGCCGAAAGCCGCTTCGGCGTGCTGGCCATGATCCGGCCAAGGGAAAATGCCTGTTGGTTCTTGTCGATGGCCACTCCGTTCAGGGTAATCGCCTGCCCAAGCGCCGCATCACCCACCGGAACCAGCCCTTTTTGCCAGGCAAAACCCAGCATCATCACATTGGCGAATACCGCGTCACCCAACAGAGCCTCGGCCGCCGCGTTGGCATCAAAGGCCGACAGATTTTCCGCCCCGACCGCCTGCGCAATCACCGCTTCGCGCCTGGCCGTCTTCAGTTGCGCATCGCGGTTCAGGACCAAATCGCCGGTGGGCATTTCCGCCCGGTTGAGGATGATACGCGTACCCGCGCGATAGTGGCTTGACGCCTTGGCCGACGAGGACACCACAATGTCGCAGCCAATCACCGCATCCGCAGCACCCTGACCTATGCGCACCTGATAAAGCGCATCAGGCGCAGAGCCCAGCCTGATGTAGCTAAGGACGGTTCCGAACTTCTGTGCGAAACCGGTAAAATCAAGCACCGAAGCGCCTTTGCCCTCAAGATGCGCAGCCATGGTGATGAGGGCACCAACCGTGACAACGCCCGTGCCACCGACACCGGTGACCAGCAGATCGAAAGGCCGGTCCAGCGCCACGGGCACGGGTTCGGGCAAGTCGGCCAGCAAAGCGGCAATGTCGATCCCGGCAGGGTCTTTCTTGCGCCGCGTGGCACCCTCAACCGTGACAAAGCTGGGACAAAACCCGTTCAGGCAGGAAAAATCCTTGTTGCACGAAGACAGATTGATCTTGCGTTTTGATCCAAACGGGGTTGGCTTTGGTTCGACGCTCAGACAGTTGCTTTGCACCGAGCAATCGCCGCAGCCCTCGCACACCAGATCGTTGATCCAGACATAGCGCCTGGGATCCTCCAGCGTGCCCCTCTTGCGGCGGCGGCGCTTTTCGGTGGCGCAGGTCTGTTCGTAGATCAAGACGCTGACGCCAGGCACTTCGCGCAGGTCGCGCTGCACGGAATCCAACTCGGAACGGTCATGGAACGTGGTGTTGACCGGGAATTCGGACACGCTGAATTTTCCGATATCGTCCGACACCAAAGCAATCCTCCCAACCCCTTCCGCGCGACAGGTTTGGGCGATTCCAGACACGGTAACCGGGCCGTCCACCGGCTGACCACCAGTCATGGCGACGGCGTCGTTATAAAGGATCTTGTAGGTGATGTTGGTGCCCGCCGCGACCGCCTGACGGATTGCCAGAGAACCCGAATGATACCAGGTGCCTTCGCCCAGGTTCTGAAAGATGTGCTTGGCACCGTTGAAAAGCGAAGCGGCAACATGTGGCACGCCTTCTCCACCCATCTGTGCATAGCCAGCCGTGCTGCGATCCATCCAACTGGCCATGACATGACAGCCGATGCCGCTGGCGGCCCGGCTGCCTTCGGGCACACGGGTCGATGTATTGTGCGGGCAGCCGGAACAAAAATAGGGCGTGCGGGCAGCCCCTGTCACGCCAAGCAGGATCGGCGGCTGTTCGGTCAGTGCCCTGGCCCTGGCAGGCAGGTTTTCGTCCGGAAAAAAGCTGTTCAGCCGCGCGGCGACAATGGGGACCAGCATTTCCGGGCTTAGTTCTCCGGTCCAGGGGATCAAAGGGGTGCCCTGACTGTCGTATTTGCCGACCATCCGCGTGGGTTTGTCACCCGGCCAGTCATAAAAGTATTCTTTGAACTGGCTTTCGATGATGCCGCGCTTTTCCTCGACCACCAGAACCTCTTGTTTGTTTTTCACAAACGCCAGTGCGTCGCGTCGCGCCAATGGCCAGACCATACCGACCTTGTAGATATCGATACCCAAGGCCCGGCATCTGGTCGCGTCCAGCCCCAGAAGGCGCAGCGCCTCCATCAGGTCAAGATGGCCCTTGCCGGTGGTGACAAAGCCGAATGTGGCATCCTTCAGGTCGTAAATGCGCTGATCAATCGGGTTGGCCTCGTTAAAGGCGCGCACCGCCTTCAGCTTGGCGCGAATGCGGATTTCGATCTCTGGGCTGGGCGGATCAGAGCGACGTATGTGCAAACCACCGGGCACATGGGGGAGGTCGGGGCAGACAAATGTGCGGTCCGGTGACAAAGTGACTGAGCGGGCGGATTCGACCGTTTCCGAGATAGCCTTGAAGGCGACCCAGGTGCCCGAATATCGCGACAGCGCCAACCCGTATTCGCCAAATGCAAGGTATTCCTCCACCGAAGCCGGGTTCAGCGTGGGCATGAACCATGCCAGAAACGCCGCATCCGACTGGTGCGGCATGGATGACGACACGCAGCCGTGGTCATCCCCCGCCACCACCAAAACCCCGCCCTTGGGGGCGGATCCAAAGGCGTTGCCATGTTTCAGCGCATCGCCCGCGCGGTCCACGCCCGGACCCTTGCCGTACCACATTGAGAACACGCCTTCGACCTCGCAGTCGGGATCAAGACTGGCCTGTTGTGCCCCCAGAACGGCGGTGGCCCCGAGGTCTTCGTTCACCGCCGGCATGAACGTGATACGGTCTTGTTCCAGCCTTTCCCCAATGCGCCACAGTTCCTGATCAAGCCCCCCCAGGAGAGCCGCGGTAGCCCGAAACAAACCCGGCCGTATTCCACCCCGCCGCCCGGTCACGCCGTGCCTGATCCAACATTATCCGCGCCAGCGCCTGAGTGCCGGTCAGGAAAACCCGGCCTTCGCAGCGCTGATAGCGGTCTTCAAGCTGGTAAGTGGAAAATTCTGCGCTGTGGCGGGTCATAGGCCTGAGTCCTGTTGGCAATGCCTGGGGCATCGGCAGAATAGACCGAATTGGTAGAAATATTGTTTCCAATATGCTGTTTTTTCCAGAAAAATAGGTTATACTGACCAATAACTTTGATAGTAACGGTTG
>JGI24723J26617_10003681_pt1 | contig 10990 bp, 10 predicted proteins | sample Cruoilmetagenom6_FD_26617 | JGI IMG/M metagenome (IMG submission 26617) | reverse complement strand
GTTCAACGCCGCTGACCCGCCCTCCTGCGAGCTGCAACCCCCTTGCCTCTCCTGCAATCAGAGTCAGCCCAGGCAGAGCATGGAGCGCACGTTGAATGGAAGCCTTGAACAAACCCCGGTCAGCCTGAACCCGCGGCCCCCAGACCGCGCTTCCCTTGGACCGATTGAGCATCCGGTAATGAATCGCAGCATCATCAGCCGCACGGGCGATCAATCCGTCAAATGCATCCACTTCCCGAACCAGATGGCCCTTACCAAGGCCGCCGATTGCAGGATTGCAGCTCATTGCGCCAATTGCATCGAGATCAAAGCTGACAAGAGCGACGCGCGCGCCCATGCGGGCGCCAATCGCGGCAGCCTCACACCCGGCGTGCCCACCGCCAATAACTATGACATCGAAGTCCTGCATCGCTTGTTTCCCTACGCGGCCTGCAGATTCGGGTCAAAGGCAAGATCGGCTCCAGCGTCCAGCGGGCCAATGTTCCACGTGGAACATCACTTGCCGATACAGAATCTGCCAAACAACGTATCGAGCATGTCTTCAGTGGTAGTTCGGCCTAGCAAGCCATCAAACGCCGTCCGGGCAATGCGCAATTCCTCCGCAACCAGGATCGGATCGGCCAGACCAGCAGCGGATCCCATTGCGCTTGCCGCAATGCTCAACAAGGCGTGCTGGCGTTCATTGAGCGCTGCTTCTCCAGGTTTGGGCATTGCCCGGCGCGCGGATTCCACCAGATCATGCCGAAGCGCACTGACGCCCTGCCCGGTCAGTGCCGACAATTTGTGGCGCGGGGCGCGCTTGATGGCATGGCCAGCCAAATCACAACGCGCCTCGATCTCCCACGCATTCTTCGGGCCCGCACGCTCTGGCCCCAGCCACAAAACCAGATCTGCCTCGTCAATAGTGTTCAGCGCCCGTTCGATACCCATGCCTTCAACCACATCCGAGGTTGCGCCGCGCAGCCCGGCAGTGTCAAAAAACTGAAATGGCATGCCTTCCAGCCCCACCGTCCGGCTCAGAACATCGCGCGTTGTCCCTGCGATCTCAGATGTTATTGCCGCGTCAAATTCTACCAATGCATTGAATAATGTGCTCTTTCCGGAATTCGGCGGGCCGGCCAACACCACGCGGTATCCTTCACGAAGCACCTCCGCTCTGGGTTTTGCAAGCCACCGGTTCAGATCCTGCGAAAGCGCCCCCAGCCCCGCTGCGAAATCAGGTGGGAGCGCGCCAACATCATCCTCATCGCCAAAATCAAGCACCGCCTCCAGCGAAGCGGATAGGCGCAGCACACCGCCGCGCCAATCGTCAACCTGGCGTGAAAATGCCCCGCCCGCCATCGCGATCGCGCTACGCCGTTGCAATTCGGTTTCAGCCGAAAGCAAGTCAGCCAGGCCTTCTGCTTCGGCCAGATCAATCCGGCCATTGGCAAACGCCCGGCGTGTAAATTCACCCGGAGTTGCGCGGCGCAACTTTGCCATATCGCCCAATGCGGTTTCCACGGCGGCTAGAACCGCCCGGCCGCCATGCAAATGCAGTTCGGCAACATCTTCGCCAGTGCTGCTGTTTGGCCCAGGGAACCAGAGAACCAAAGCCCTGTCCAGCGCCTCACCCGGCCCGCTTCGCAAACTGCGCAAACTTGCCCGGCCGGGCGAAGGCAACTTTCCGCACAGGGATTGAAGANCNGCCGCNGCTTCAGGCCCGCTGATGCGTATGACTGCGATAGCCGCTGGCACCGCGCCGCTTGAAAGCGCAAAAATTGTGTCCATCACCGCCGNCTGTCCATCACCGCCGCCTGAACTGGATTGTATGCGCCTTGCGCAATAGACCAAGATGGTGCGCGCCGATCAGTCCGTCTTTTTTGANGCGCTGCTGCCCTTCGCGCCCTTACCGCTCATACCCGACATCATCGCACCGCTTTCCATCATTTGCTGAAAAAGCTGCATGCCAAACTGCCCCATCGGCGCAACTGATTTGGCCATATCCTGCAATTGGTCAAAACTGCCAACGCCCTGCATCGCCTTGGTTAGCGCGTCGACATAGACTTCGTTGGCCTTGGTGACATCAGGCAACCCCAGAAAGCGCCGTGCCTCTTCAGGGGTGCAATCGACCGAAACGTTTATATTCATACCGTTCTCCAGTTTGCCGCCTTCCTGCCTGCTGACAGATGACCTGTGCAAAGTCCATTGGCGGTGGCGCCCATGGCGCACAAGCTTGCATCAACCGTTGCGGCATAGCCCAGAGGCCCTAGTGTAGAAAGATAGTGCGAACATCCCAGACGCAACCAGGAGACTCAGCCATGGCAACAAATACCGCAATCCCGACATTGAGCGGCGATGCCAATATCCCGGCCTATGTCGCAAAACCCGAAGGATCACCCAAAGGGGCTATCATCGTTTACCAAGAGGTCTTTGGTGTGAACAAGGGTATCCGCAAAAAGGCCGATAACTGGTCGGCACGGGGCTATCTGGCCGTAGCGCCCGACGCATTTTGGCGGCAACAACCCGGCGTCGAGCTTGATCCCGACATCGAGGGCGAGATGGACAAGGCTCTGGGCTTCATGATGAACCATGATTTTGATCAGGGCATCCGTGATGTCGAGGCGGTGATACATTGGATTCGTCAATCACAAACTATTGATAANGTGGGATTTGTTGGGTTTTGCATGGGTGGGCGCGTCGCCTATCAAGCAGCTACACGCACCGATATCGACGCTTCGGTAGGCTATTATGGCGTGATGATTGACCAGATGCTCAATGAAAAGCATGCAATCGCCAATCCGCTAATGCTCCATATCCCAACTGCCGACGGCTTTGTGCCCCCCGAAACCCAAAAGGCCATGCATGACGGGCTGGATGACCATGCCAGGGTGACGCTCCACGATTATGAAGGTCTGGATCATGGCTTTGCCGCAGAATTCGGATCAAGACGCGATGACGCGGCGGCTTCGCTGGCCGATCAACGTACGATTGACTTTTTCGCATCCCATATTGGATGAACCAGATGCTATGGATCCCGCGGTATCTCTTGCCCACAATACTATTGGCGGCAAGCGCAGCGTGTGCAGCCTTCGAGCCATTTCGGTGGGCTCTGGTGCTGTTTCTGCCGCTAAGCGCGATCACTCTGCTTGATTTCTTCCAACGCCGTCACGCGTTGCGGCGCAACTACCCGCTGATCGCAAGAGTGCGCTGGCTTTTCGAGGATCTGCGACCATTCTTTCGCAGCTACATCGTGGAAGCCGAAAATGAAGGCCGGCCATTCAGTATAGACGAGCGCAGTCTGGTTTACGCACGCGCAAAGGGGCAGATTGACAGCCACCCGATGGGAACCGAACTTGACGTTTATTCCCATGAATATCAATGGCTTGGGCACTCCATGGCGCCGGCAGACGAATGTCCGCATTCCTGGCACATTCGCATTGGCGGGCCGGATTGCACCCAGCCCTACGATTCAGCGCTCCTGAATATCTCGGCCATGAGCTTCGGCTCGCTTTCGGCCCGCGCGATCGAAGCGCTCAACAAGGGCGCAGCCATAGGCGGTTTTGCACATGACACCGGCGAAGGTGGGGTCAGCAGGTATCACCGCGTACATGGCGGCCATCTGATCTGGGAAATAGGCAGCGGCTATTTCGGGTGCCGCACCCCCGATGGCGCATTTGATAAAGATCGCTTCGCTCAGACAGCTGCTCTCGATCAGGTCAAGATGATAGAGATCAAGCTTAGCCAGGGTGCCAAGCCCGGTCATGGCGGCATGTTGCCTGCAAGCAAGGTCAGCGCCGAGGTTGCACAGGCCCGCGGCATCGCGCTGGGTGAAGACTGCAATTCTCCGGCGCGCCATTCAGCCTTCTCAACCCCGACCGAATTGCTCGAATGGATCGCGCAACTGCGCGGACTGGCCAAGGGAAAACCCGTTGGCATCAAACTGTGTGTCGGTCTCCCGCATGAAATTTTGGCGATCACCAAGGCAATGCTGGAAACACAGATCACGCCTGACTTTATCGTCATTGACGGGGCAGAGGGCGGCACCGGTGCCGCGCCGCAGGAATTGACCGACAATGTCGGCATGCCACTGCGTGAAGGGCTGATCTTGGTGCGCAATGCGCTGGTTGGAAGCAATCTGCGCGGCCGCGTCAAGCTGGGCGTCGCTGGCAAAATTCATTCAGGTGCCGGCATGGCAAGGGCTTTCGCTCTGGGTGCCGACTGGTGCAATTCGGCACGCGCCTTCATGTTTTCGCTAGGCTGCATCCAGTCCATGCATTGCCATACAGGTAACTGCCCTACCGGCGTGGCGACGCAGATAGACTGGCGACAAGAAGGTTTGGTGGTCGAAGACAAGGCCCGCCGCGTTGCCCGGTTTCAGAAGGAGACGATCCACTCACTTCGCGAAATTGTGGTTGCCATGGGCCTGACGCGGCCCTGGGACATTTCTTACCGCGATACCTGGTTGCGAACTGATTCAGTCAAGGCCGGCCCGATGAACGAGGTCTACAAGTTTTTGGAACCCGGTCAGCTGATCGACGACCCGGATAGCACCCAATATGCGCGGGATTGGATGCAGGCGCGAACCGATTCATTTCGCAAAGCCAACCGTCTCTGACGCAGCGAAGTCAGCCTGAAACCAATCTACTGAAACTGATCGCCCGGATCGCAGCCCTGGCAGCCTAGCCGAATGCGAAAGGCACAATATCCTGCCAGCCGTCCCAGATCATCTTGAGCGCGACGTAAACGATCACCACCAGACCAATCCAGCCGATCCACCTAAACCGCTCAATATATTTGGCGATGATATTGGCAGCGATACCCATCAGCGCGACCGCCACAATCAAGCCGACAATCAGAATACCGGGGTGTTCACGGGCCGCGCCTGCCACGGCAAGCACATTATCAAGGCTCATCGATACATCGGCAACGGCAACGGCCCACACCGCTGCACCAAAGCTTTTCGATGCAATAACGCCTGAATGCTCATCGCCTTGAATTTCGGGGGAGCCGGGCGACTCGCTCAAATTATGGCCGTGCAAATCGCGATACATCCGCCAGGCCACCCACAGCAGCAGCAGCCCGCCTGCCAGTATCAGCCCAACAACGCCCAGCAGCCAAGTGACAGTAAGAGCAAAAATCAGACGCAGCACCAACGCTGCAACAACACCAATCGCAATAACCTTGCGGCGTTGGTCCGGCGGCAGCCCCGCCGCCAGCGCCCCCACCACGATGGCATTGTCACCTGCCAGCACAATGTCGATCATCAATACTTGCAAAAAGGCCGACATGGCGCCGGCCGAATTGAGATTGGAAAAATCGGAAACGATCAGATCCCACATCTCTGCAGGTCCACCGAACGAGACTGCGCCTACCGATAAAACTTCTAATAAACCAGTCACTTAGACTATTCGTTCACTGGTTCATCGTGTCGAAGAAATCTTCGTTGGTCTTCGAATCCTTCATCTTGTCGAGCAGGAATTCCATCGCATCGACGGTTCCCATCTGCATAAGGATACGCCGAAGCACCCACATTTTCGACAGCTGATCCTTCTCAACCAGCAGCTCTTCCTTGCGCGTGCCCGATTTGCCGACATCAAGGGCTGGGAAGATGCGCTTGTCCGCCACCTTGCGATCGAGAACGATCTCTGAATTGCCGGTGCCTTTGAATTCTTCGAAGATCACTTCGTCCATGCGGCTGCCGGTATCGATCAATGCCGTGGCAATGATGGAAAGCGATCCGCCTTCCTCGATATTTCGCGCAGCGCCGAAAAACCGCTTGGGCCGTTGCAACGCATTGGCATCGACGCCGCCAGTCAGCACCTTGCCAGAACTCGGCACCACGGTGTTGTAAGCGCGGCCAAGCCGGGTAATCGAATCTAGCAGAATCACCACATCGCGNTTGTGTTCNACCAGCCGCTTGGCTTTCTCGATCACCATTTCCGCAACCTGCACATGGCGTGAGGCCGGCTCATCAAAAGTAGAGGAAATGACCTCCCCTTTCACCGAGCGTTGCATGTCGGTCACTTCTTCGGGCCGCTCGTCAACCAGCAACACCAGCAGAAAAACCTCTGGGTGGTTGTCAGTAATCGCCTTGGCCATATTCTGCAAAAGCACAGTCTTGCCGGTCCTTGGTGGAGCGACAATCAATGCTCTCTGGCCCTTGCCCTGCGGGCTGATTAGATCGATGACACGGGCGGATTTATCCTTGATCGTTGGATCAAGCGAATCAAGACACAGCCGCTGATCGGGATAAAGCGGGGTCAAGTTGTCAAAATTGACTCGGTGACGGACCACATCAGGATCATCAAAATTGATGTTGGTCAGCTTGGTGATGGCAAAGTAGCGTTCGCCATCGCGCGGTGCGCGTATCTCACCCTCAACCGTATCGCCGGTGCGCAGGCCCCATTTTCGAACCTGATTGGGCGAGACGTAAATATCGTCCGGCCCAGCCAGATAATTGGCTTCTGGCGAACGCAAAAACCCGAATCCATCTGTCAGCACCTCAATCGTGCCGAGGCCCATGATTTCTTCGCCATCTTCAGCAACTTCCTTGAGGATGCCGAACATGATGTCCTGACGCCGCATCGTCGATGCGCCTTCAACGCCCAGTTCTTCAGCCATTTCGACCAATTCAGCGGGCTTTTTTTGCTTAAGTTCTTTTAAATGCATTGATTTCGATTCCGGATGGAAACTGAGAGAGGCCGGCTCGTCTTCAGGCTTGGGGAAAGCAGACCGGGCCGCACCGAAACGCGCTGCCCTATCGCCGGAGATCTGCAGATAGGCGCTGCACCCCGCGCGGTCAACGCATCAAAACGGTTTTACAACGGCAAGAACAACGATCAACGCCGCAGCCAGGCCCGGCACTTCGTTCAAAAGGCGCAGGCGCGCGCCTGAAAAGCCGCGTTCACCCCGTGCCAGCTTTTTGCCATAAGCCACAAGCCAACCGTGATATCCGCTTAGCGCGATAACCAGCAGCAATTTGACATGGAACCACCCGGCACCAAAGGCCCCGGTGGTATAAGCCAGAATCAGACCAAGCACCCAGACGACGACAAGAGACGGCATCAGGATGATCTTGCGCAGCCGGGCTTCGCGATCAATCCACCGTGCTTCTTCTGCAGAGCCTTCCTCAGCCTCTTGATGATAGACGTAGTAACGGGGCAGCATGAACAGCCCCGCTATCCAGAAGATCACGAAGATGATGTGTCCGGCCTTCAGCCACAGAAAGGTCATGAGAAAAATCTGATCCATTTGGCCGCCCTAGTCTTGTCCCTCACGCCGCATCACCCCTGCCATGTCCGCAATGCACCGATCAGCTGCTCAACATGGGCCAGCGGCGTTTCCTTGCTGATTCCATGACCGAGATTGAAGATATGCGGCCGATCGGCAAAACAATCTAGCGTTCGAGCCACCTGCGCATCAAGATCACCGCCGCCAGCAAGCAACAACAAAGGATCGAGATTGCCTTGCACCGGCATATCGCCCGGCAATGCCCCCGACGCCCAGACAGGATCAACCGTTTCATCCAGCCCCACGGCATCAACCCCCGTTTCGGATGCATAGGCAGGCAATTTTTCGCCCGCGCCCTTGGGAAACCCGATCACCGGAACGCCCGGAAATCTTTGTTTCAAGGCTGCAGTGATGGCTGCATTGGGCGCAATCACCCATCTTTCGAATTGCGCAGGAGACAGGCTGCCTGCCCAGCTGTCAAACAGCTGCACCGCTTCTGCCCCGGCGCTTATCTGGCCAGACAGATATTCCAGTGTAACGCGAGTTATCTCATCAATGATTGCCTGAAACGCACCTGCATCGCGATAGGCCATGGCGCGTGTATCCGCCTGGTCGCGGCTGCCCTGCCCTGCAACCATATACGTCGCCACGGTCCACGGGCTGCCGGCAAAGCCCAGCAGCGTCCTCTCACTGCCCAGCATTGCCCTGACCTTGGACACGGTTTCATAAATTGGTTCCAGCCGTTCGGGCACAGCTGAAAGGCCCTGCAGCGATGAATCAACCAGCGCTGGCGACAAATGCGGGCCTTCGCCTGCCAGAAATTGCAGATCCTGGCCCATCGCATAAGGCACGATCAGGATGTCCGAAAACAGGATCGCGCCATCAAAACCAAACCGGCGGATCGGCTGAAGCGTAATCTCGGCAGCGGCGTCACTGTCATACACCAACGCCAGGAAGCCGCCCTTCTCGGCCCGTAGTGCCCGATACTCAGGCAGGTAACGCCCAGCCTGACGCATCAGCCAGATTGGGCGCTGGGGCGCGTTCTCACCGCGCAAAGTGCGAAGAAGAAGACCTGGCATCGAAACGGGTCCAATCAATAAAATAATATTTATATAAAGGTTGTTGTAGGTTGTTGGGGGTGTGGAAAGCGGGAATTGCGCGTCCATGCCTGAATTGTCCTGCTCTGAACAGGCCAAAGCGATTGCCGAATCGCCGTGCATTCGCGTCAAGCAATGTTTGTCCACCTAATCTACAGGCTGTGAAAATCATTGCCAAACTGTCCATAAAGCACCCTTTGCAATGCGAGCATCGGGAACAGCGAATTGTGCCGTGGTTGTCAGCCAGTTTCTCCCGTGGTTTATGCAGGCATTATCCACATCCGCTCGAATTGCTCTGCCAACCCCACTTTTTCTATCTGGACTGCGATGCCGCGTTTTCACCTGCACCTTCTTTCTGACTCGACCGGCGAAACTCTGGAGATGATCGCCAAGGCAGCGCTTGCCCAGTTTGATGATAGCGATGTGCTGCGTCATTTCTGGCCTATGGTTCGCTCGCAACAGCATCTGGATCGTATCCTTGGTGAAATCGCAGACAACCCCGGCCTTGTGCTTTTTACACTGGTCAACAACCAGACCCGTGAATCGCTGGAGGAAAAATGCCGTGCTCTGGCTCTACCGGCTGTCGATGTTCTTGATGTTGTGACAGATGCGCTGGAAGACTTGCTGGGCCAGGAAGCAAAGGGCCGCCCGGGCCGCCAACACCAGCTTGACGATGCATATTTCGCGCGCGTCGATGCAATCCAGTTTACCATCGCGCATGATGATGGGGTCGCATGGGAGGATTGGGAGGAGGCCGATATTGTGCTGGCTGGTGTTTCGCGCACTTCAAAAACGCCAACCAGCATCTATCTGGCCAATCGCGGTTACAAGGTTGCCAATATCCCCATCGTAGTGGAAAGCCCGCCGCCCGCCTCACTTTTCGGGCTGCGTCATCCGCTGGTTGTGGGGCTGACAACCGCACCCGAAAGGCTGGTTCAGGTGAGGCGCAACCGGCTGCTTTCGCTCAGCCAGTCGCCAGATACCGATTATGTCGATAGCGACCGGGTGTCTGAAGAGGTGAAATATGCCCGGCGGCTCTCTGCCGACAACGGCTGGCCGGTAATCGATGTTACCAGGCGCTCGATTGAGGAAACTGCTGCAGCTGTGATCAATCTTTTCAACGAGCGGCGAACATCCAGAAAGCCAAGCCCTGACGGGGCCAAACCGATATGATTGTGCTCGCATCGCAAAGCGGGTCGCGCAAGGCCATGCTTGAAGCTGCCGGTATTCCATTTGAAGCCTGCCCCGCAAAGCTTGATGAGCGCGCGGCCGAAGCGGCGCTGGGCACCGCAGACCCGGCGGCCATTGCCGCGGCTTTGGCGGTTGCAAAGGCGCAGGCAGTGTCTGCCGATCAAACGGGCCGGCTGGTGCTGGGCAGCGATAGTTTGGTTCAGGTGGCCGGCCAACGCTTCGATAAACCGCGCTCACGCGCTGCGGCTGCAGACCATCTGCGCTTCTTTTCCGGCAAGGTGATGCAGTTGCACAGCGCTGCTGCACTGGTGCGCGATGGCCAATGCGTCTGGCAGCATTCAGCGCGTGCCGATTTGCAGGTGCTTGAACTTTCGGATGACTTTATCGAGGAATATCTTACGCACGAATGGCCCGAAGTATCCGGCTGCGTAGGGCGTCTTTCGCATCGAGGCGCGGGGTGTGCGCCTGTTCAAGGCAATCGAGGGCGATCAATTCACGGTTCTGGGCATGCCGCTTCTTGCTGTGCTGGGCGCGCTGCGCGAACATGGGGAAATTTCGGCGTGACCCGGCCTTTGCCGCCCAGCCCCTATGCCGAAGTGATCGGTGATCCAATTGCCCATTCCAAGTCACCTGTGATCCATGGTTATTGGCTGGAACAGCTGGAAATTGATGGCCGCTACACGGCCATGCACGTCAGGCCGGAGGGGCTTGAAACCTATCTGGAGGCGCGCCGCGAAGATCCGGATTGGCGCGGCTGCAATGTCACCATCCCGCACAAGCAGGCAGTCATACCATTACTGGACTGTGTTAATCCTCGCGCAGCATCAATCGGCGCGGTCAACACTATCTGGCGTGATGGCAAGGGCCGATTGTGCGGCACCAATACCGATGTTGACGGCGTGGCAGAAGCCATAGCAGGGCTGAACCACAACGGATGCAGGGCGGTGGTGTTGGGCGCGGGCGGTGCAGCGCGGTCTGCCTTTGCGCATCTTGCCGGGCTGGGCTGCGCATCAGCCAAGGTTCTGGCGCGCAATCAGGTAAGGGCCGCCGAAGCGCTGGAGGATTGCGGGCTGGCGGCACAGGTGCTGCCTTTTGAAGGCGATACTGGTGCGTTTGCTGGTGCCGGGCTTGTTATCAATGCCACGCAGCTGGGTATGCAGGGCCAGCGCTCGATGCCCGATTTCGTCCTGTCGGAAATTGCGCAAACCGCTGGCGATTGTCTGGTATTCGACATGGTTTATGCACCGCTTCAGACTGACTTGCTCAGTGCGGCGCAGCGCCAGGGCCGCCAATCTGTCGGCGGGTTGATCATGTTGGTCGGGCAGGCAAGGTCTGCCTTTGCGCGGTTTTTTGGCGCAACCCCGCCGCCCGATCACGATGCGAAGCTGTATGAAAGGCTGACAGGATGAGCGAGAGGCGCCCCTATATCCTTGGACTTACCGGGTCGATTGGCATGGGCAAATCAACCGTGGCAGCAATGTTGAGGAACT
>JGI24723J26617_10003679_pt1 | contig 11000 bp, 7 predicted proteins | sample Cruoilmetagenom6_FD_26617 | JGI IMG/M metagenome (IMG submission 26617) | reverse complement strand
GCAGCGCCGGTTTTTGACACTCAGATATCCTGAAAGTGTCTGGTTCCACACACCGCCGTTTCGAACGGCTATTGAAGCACCAAACAGGCCGGGCAGCCAATCGGCAAGAACCTCATAAGCACGGTCGTTGTTGCGGGAGCCGTGATGCGGCGCGGTATAGACAATTGGCCTATTCGGTTGAACGAGGTGTTTTTCGAAATTTCTTTCAGGCTGGTCGATTCCGAACGCCAAACGGGAATCGCCGAGAAAGATCGCGCCCGGTTCGGAGTCTGTCTCCAGGCGTTGAAACACAAGAGACGCAACATTCTGTTCGGTTAGCGTCAGTTTGAAGAACAGTTTGAGCGCATTTGTTTCACGCTCCGCCTGCCTGAGTTCGACGGCATTCAGAGGTTGCAAAAATCCTTTTATACCTCCTGAGGGTTTGGCTCCTTTCTCAAATGCGGAAAAGTCAAACCATCGAACCGGTATATCGAACATAACAGCGGCACTGGCGATGTTCCTAATCGCCTCAGCTGTATCAATAATGTTTCGAAAAAGGCTTCTCGCGAGTTGTGAAGTTGGATTGACGCCATCGAACACTCGTCGTGAGATCCAGCGATCAGGCTCACCGTTGCCATCGATAAAAACCTCTTCGACGAAAACTTCGCCACTCAGTTGGTTATATGTACCGGCTCGGTCAGCAAGCGGCTCAACATGAATCGCGCTCGTTTCCAGATCCGAGCGAATTGCTTCCCAGTCGTTTACGGTGAAGCCCCAACTGTTGGCAGCATGTTCTGTGCGGCTAGAGCCGACGCTGCGGTCATCCTCCATACAACGATTAGCTCCGGCCTGCTCCCTAGAACTGCCCGGCCAGCTACCTTCGATGCGCATGTCATGCATTTCAGCCTGTATGGAACGCAAAGTTTTCCCCGGGAATGATCTCGAGGTCATCGATTCTACTTCTGTTTCACGATCGCGCTCATGTTCTCCAATGCGGTCTGCTGCAGTATTGGCACCGTCACGGAGCATTGTGACAAGCCGGTCCGGATTTGTCAGCGCCATCTCCACCGCTCCAGCCCAACCACCGGGTAGCCAGAACTCTCCGATATCATTTCCCTCGGCGAGCCATGTCTCGATGAAAGCAGGAAACCCTCCGGCGTGGTCGTGGTCCCGATGCGTACAAATCGCGATATCTATCGTGTCCGTGATGTCGGGACAGCACCGCCTGATCGCTTTGTACAGACCGTTTTTCTTCGGGTTAGTACTCTTCGATTGACCGCCATCGACCAGAATGACACGGCGCTTGCCCCCGTGGTCTGTTTCGAGGATGAAGCTCTCGCCACTAGAAAGTGGAAGTGCTGTGAATTTCGATGCCATGCCGCATACCTTTTAACTGTCAGCGGGTACTGTCTTGCTTGAATGCCTCTGTCCGCAGTACTCCCATGTGTTGTGATTTAGCACAACCATCGTTCAGCAGTTGGCCGCCTTCATCGTTTGAAACTTAGAGTGCGGAGGTTTGGATGTGTTCGTGCTGGGTCATCACTATTTCCTAAATGCTGCGCGCAGCACGAATAGCCGGTTTGCGGAAGCCGCACCGCGGCATAGGTCCTAACTTTGGAAGTCGGCTCTGGGCCGTCCGTGTAGGCCCCCGACCATCAACACCGAGGGCGGCTTTCGCTGCATTTGCGTGGGCATCCTTGGCAGACCGTGGAAGCGGACCTTCACTTGTCCGAGTGGCTTCAACTCAATAGACTCTACTCATCATGCTGAAGAAGTTTGTTCCCGCTGCTTGAGATTGGCCCTTTATGCCTTAATGCTCCGGTTGTCATTGGGCCCGTAGTTTGCAACTGTAGCAGGAGCAAATCCAACAAAGGACTAATGCATTGTCAGCCCTCCTGAATGCGTCGGCAACCCAAGCGGGAGCTCTTGTTTCCAACAATCGCTTTGAAGTGCCTCAGTTTCAACGAGAGTACTCTTGGGAGGACGACCAAGTATCGGAGTTCTGGAGTGACCTAAGAAACAACCTCGAGACTGGTGAGTATTTCCTAGGCCTTGTCATTTTGACTGAAGAAAACGGCATCAAACAAGTCGTCGATGGCCAACAACGATTAGTCACGCTCACCCTTCTTGCAACCGCACTACACTACGAGGCCATGGCTCTTGGTCGAAAAGCTTTGGCGCTCAGGATCGAAGCCGACTTTTTAAGATCGGTCAATTACGAAACTGACGCGAAAGAAGCACGGGTATTTTTGTCGGATCCGGATGATAACAGAACGCTTCAAGAAATCCTTAACACAGGAGAAGCGCCCACAAAGGGTTTCCTAGACGATAGTGTTTCCTTTAGAATTGCGCGCTCGTTCAATTTCTTACGGACTAAGCTAAAGGCAGATTTGCAGCTGGACCCATTTCGTAGGCTGGGAAAGTGGACAGAGTTCATCACGGAGCAATTGTACTTTGCTGTCTTTATCCATCCAGACGCAGCATCAGCCTATCAGGTCTTCGAAGTCGTCAATACTCGCGGTCGAGAACTTACGACTGCAGATCTTCTCAAGAATTATCTCCTTAGCCAATTTGCTACCGATGAGCGAGCAGTGCGCTACGAGCAATGGCGCAAGCTTGCAAAGCCGTTTTCTCAAGACGGTTCCAATAGCACATTTGTTCAGTTCATCCGGCACGTGGTAACTGTCCACTCTGGTCACGTACTTCCCAAGGACCTATTTAACTTCTTGGCGAACCGCCGTGTTCAATCGGGCAAAACCCCGCCTACGCCGCCAGAGCTAATGAGAATGCTGGAAGAACGTTTGCCCATTTATCGGCAGATGATGGATCCCACGTCCTCCGGTCCTGCGGACCTGCACCAACTGAGAGTTTTTGCTGCTCTAAACTCACTGAATATCATCACTGTCAGGCCCATCCTATTGGCTTTGCATGATGTGGACCAAACGCATCGAGGTTTGGATTACTTGCTGCGGCTAGTGGTCCGGAGGGTAGTCGTCGGCAATTTGGGCACCGGTAACATCGAACGCCGTTTCTCGGAAGCCGCGCGAAAAGTTGTTGAACAACGCGATTGGGAAGTTCTTCGCCGAGAACTCGGTGATCTTGACCATGAAAGAGGCGAATTTGTGGAGCAGCTTCGCAAGAGGTCTTTCAACAAGAACATCCTTGGCTTTGTACGTCAGTCAGCAATTCAAAACACCATGACGCCAGAACCTAAAGGTGTTCTACATTTTGTCTGGCCGCGAAATACTGAAACTTGGCCCGGCTTCTCGGATGAAGATGGTTACTGGGCATCGACCCTTGGCAATACGATTCTTGCGGAAGCACGCACTCGACCGAGGGATGCCTCTACCAACTGGGATGGTTTCAAACGTCATCTACTGACAAACGCAATCGCGGAAGAGGACAAGCCACGATTCGAAAGTCTCGGAGATTGGGATGTTCAACAGATTGAAGAATTTGGCCGCGAGATGGCGGAACGGGCGGCAAATGTCTGGTTCTGACCCCGATCCGCTCGAGAACATTATAGAACTCTTTGAGAGGCGGGGACAGGTAGATGGGCTTTCCGCACTTATTGATGCTTTAGCCTCTGGTGAAAATGCTACAGACCTTGCGTCTACCGCTATCGCAATTGACGCTAATGTGTTCATGCGCGTTTCTACACACTCAAAGAGCACGTTGATTATCGACTATCTTGCTAGCCAGCACTCTGCCCCGCTCGTATTGCCGGGTCAGGCAGTCCAAGAATTTTGGAATAACCAAATTGATGCCGTCGACACCGTCGCCACAAAATTGAAGAAGTCTTTTGATGCCCTAAGAACTCAAATCGAAAAAGTCCCCGACGACCTATCGGATTTCACAAGTAGAATGAGCTCGCTTCTCGATGAATTTAGTGAAAAGCACGGGTACATATATGAGGGGGCGACGGTTGCCAAGACGAGTGAGTTCCTGTCGATACTGAAAGACAAGGCGGTCGTTCCTTACTGTCCACGGCCTGTGATTCATAATATTGCCGCGCACCGCAAGAGCACTAAGACACCTCCAGGCTTCAAAGATCAAGGAGATGGAGATTTCTTCATTTGGGCAGATCTCCTCTACGGCCTCCGGAAATTGCAGCTTGAGGGCGGAGAGTTTTCACACGTTGTTCTAGTTACAAATGACACGAAAAAGGACTGGAGCCGGGAGGGCAAAGCACATCCAATTCTTGCGGCCGAAATTTCTGCCCTACTTAACGCGACGTTCGAAACTTGGACCCTCGAGAAGTTGATCAAGGAAATTGAGCGCGCTATAGAGTGACGCTGCAAGCTATTTGGTGCGATTGCCATACGTCCGCTTTGTTAGTGCTGCAATGCCGCATCCAAGACTCGTCACAACGGCTACTTTGGGCCGTCCGTGTAGGCGAAAAGGCTCAAAAAGTGCATCCTGGCCGCACTGTAATCAAAGGTTGACTACATATGCATCTAGGATCACTTTCGACGGAAAGTGAGAACAGCATGATTTTAAAAGAAATTCGTATCAGTGACCTGCTAGTAAATCGAGCCAACGACCGACACGGTGAGCTGGAAAACGAGACAGCGGCTATCTCATGGCTATTCAATACTCGTGAGACGCATATGAAGAACCTTGCCAAGGACATCGTCGCCGAAAGCAAGATTTTCGAACCACCGCTTGTGGCGCCAGCGAACGGCAAATTCGTGGTCTTTGACGGAAACAGGCGCGTAACCTGTTTAAAGGTGCTCGAAAAGCCGGTCCGTGCTCCAACGCCGGAACTCCAGCAGTACTTTACCAAGTTGCGTGAAGGGTGGTCTGGCCCATTTCCCAAAAAAATTCTCTGTCAGGTCGAAGGGGACCGCGACCACATAGACAATATCCTGTATCGTAGACACACAGGTACCTTGAACGGCGTCGGGCAGTCGAACTGGGACGACCGGATGAAAGACAACTTCGTTGCTAGGTCGGGCAAGACCGTGGGGTTCAACGTAGCTGACGAAATTGAAAGAAGGCTACGCGAGGCAGGCTTACTCCCCGAAAAAAAGTTACCTCGCTCGAACCTGAACAGATTTCTTTCTGCGGAAATCATCCGAAACCGGATTGGGTTTAGCGTTAAGAATAAAACCTTCAGTTACACACATAAGCCTGATGTCGTTCTTGGAACATTCCAAAGGCTGGCAGACGACTTTTCCAATGGGCGCATAGTTCTTGGTGATATTTGGGATAACGAAGGCAAACTGGCGTATGTCGAAAGGCTTGAGGCAGAAGGCGTCCTACCCAGTGACGCGGACTTGCTGAGCGAAAAAGGCGACCCCAACAAACCACGGCCACCTTCTCCAAAACCCAAGCCCAAGCCTAAACCGAAGCCTACCCCCACAAAGCGAACGACACTCATTCCACAGAAGGACTTCGGAATTCTTTGGACGGGAAAGCAGCAAAGGCATCACGCCATCTGGGAGGAACTTCAGTTTCATCTCAACACCGAACAGCATCCCAACGCAATTTCTGTGCTTTTCCGCGTCCTGCTTGAGCTCGCTATCGAGCACTATACTGAAACACACGGAGTTTCTCTTCATCAGAACGACAAGCTAGCGAAACGAGTTGAAAAAGTCGGGAGTGAGCTTTTCTCCCATGGGAAAATCGACAAGAAGCAACATTCGGCGACCAAGAAGTTCTCTCAGCTAGATCAGTTGGTGTCTGCAGACACACTGAATCGCTATGTCCATTCCCCCAACTTTGTCCCCTCGGCAAAGCACCTAGAAGCACTATGGGACACAATGGCAGATTTCATTGTCGCGTGCCTAAAGGGTTGATGTTCGAAAATGCCGCGAATGTCTGCAATGCGGGGCTGCATCGCAACATTTGCCAGCTTAGTCCAACGGCAGCTTGGGCCCGTTCATGTCAAGCATCCGTCATCAACATGAGGGGCGGAAAGGGGGCATTCGCTTCAGTTGCGAGGCTGCCGGGCGCCTATCGCGACTGCCGAAATCTAACAGGCTGCTGAAAAAGTCTGGTGCAGGCCACAACACCGGCAAACCGGGGTGATTTTTGCGCTCTCTCCTCGAGCTGACGGAAACCTCTTGTATCCGGCATTGATCAGCTCGACGAGAGCAGCTGTTCAAAATAATTTTTTTTATCAGCCTGCTAAGCGACGACGTTTTGGTGGTTTATGATGTGGTGCGAAAGACGGCTTGGAGCCCATTTTAGTGGATGCTGTGCAACGAACGAATCGCGGCTAATGCTGGCGCGACTAAAGTCATCAACAACTCATGGGGTTTGAACGGGATTTCCGTCTGCAGTAGATAGGTCGTTTCTCAACTTTATTAGAAGGATTTATTTGATGGAGCCAATCCAAATTTATAGAAGGCTCGTCGCAACCTATAAACTTCTCCAAGTTCTGCAGCCAATTTAGGCTATTTGTGATTGGCTATAAAGTGGACGCTCGTTCTTTACATGACGATAGGTTAATGTCAGTGCTTTGCGACCGGGCACAAGTGTACGCGCCGGCACTGGCAGAGTTGTCATATTTTCCAGTTCGGGAAAGAGTGAGAAAATCTCACGCCGTGCGCTCGGAACTATCGATTTTAGTGCTTCTGGCCCGATGAACATAGACTCCGTTTCAGCGCCATTTGAAGTCAGAATTTCATGCTGATCGAAGAGTAAGTGAATATACACTACCTCTGCGGAATCATTATCAATATCAACGCCATCAATTTCGAGAAGTTGTTTTGCTGCGACCAACACTTCAGCAGTATCGAACATTCTTCGCGCAATTTTTGACATCACTAAGATGCGATGTTGCGGCGACACAAGAAGATCTGTCGTTGGATGACCATTTCCTAGTGCGCCGGATCTGATGCGAATTGGACGAAGGTGTTCATTCTCTTTCAAAAACCTTCCGCCAATCGATCGACGGCCGATCCACCTGATCGGTTGAAACCCATTGTCTTTCGTAAGAACCAGATCGCCAACTTTCAAAGTTTCGATAAGTTGGCTGCCTGTTTCAGTTTCAATGTAGGTGCCTGCAGTTAAGCAGGGAACTGTTTCCGGATAGGCATCTTCAAACGCATCCTCTGCTTCTTCAAAAGTTGGGGCGCCGGTTCCGTCTGGGTCACGATCTGGTTCATATGTGATGTCTTCTGGCGTGGAACTGAACGGACCCGCAAGGTCGAGCACGATGTGTTCACCGCCAGTCTCAAATACGATGTAGTCATCACCAAGCCCTAGACCGCTCACCAAGTCATTTTTGGGCGTCATTTGTGAGTAAACTGTTTCCCAGTTTTCAGTGTCCGAGCGCGGATCTCCGTCGCCTGTATAGACTTCTAGCCCCCACCATTGGCCATTGCTGAACTCATCTCTGCCGCCAAGCTGCCATCCACCCAGACGATAGTAGTCTGCGTCATTTTCAAGGTGTGTACTGAAGTCCACAACGCCCGGAGCGTACAGCCCAAAGCCTTCATCACCTTGGTTGACGCCAGGCGGGTTTATGGGCTGCGAACCCATGTAACCGAGCATTTCTTTGGTGATGTATATGTACTGTTCTACTGTAGGCACGTCTGGATCCTCTGACGCCTGCTCATGCAATCAAGGTGGTTTGATCTGGGGCAAGTGCTGTCATGCGAAGAGTGCTTATAACAACTGGTAGAAATACCAGTCATGTGTCGCTCCAGGTCAAACATCTTCATCGTGTTTTGGTCTGCCTACGCGTTTCCGGTATTCGGCTAATGCCGACTTGTGAACGTGGAAGAAAAACAATGATGCAATCTAGCGCGCTCCTGAAGGTACTTAACGACGTTTCTGCAGATACGTTGTCGCTACGAAGCATCCGTAAAGTAGAGAAAAACCTGACTCGACACTTCCAATGACGTCGATCCAGAAACTCACCTTTTGCGCGATAAATTCTGACCCATAGAGCGTCGGGGCGAAGTGCCGCAAAGAGGTTATCGCCACGCGCGCAGCCCCCAAATGGGGGTAAGTCTATCCCATAGGATGGACCAATTTCGAGTAGTTGCTCCAATCGGCATTTTTAAACTTTCCGAAACTTCGATCTTCTAAATTATAGAAGGCCGGGAATTATTCGGCATCCAAACTTCGTAATCAGGTGCGAAAACACCGATTTAATAATTATGGGAGCAAAGCAGTTATGGTGAGTAATGTGATAGTAATCAGCACAACTTATGTAATCGCCGGATGTAATCTCCCCAAAACCGCCGTTTGAAAATTCCCCAGTCGTGAGCGGCAGGGTCAATTCCGAACTTCAATTATTCGGAATTGGCGCTGACGCGGGACATGAGGCCTGATGCTCCGAACGGAGAGTGACAGGGGCAGGCAGGTGAAGGGACTGAGGGAGATCGTTTTGATCCATGATTTGAAAAAGCAGGGGCTCAGCATTTCCGCGATCGCGCGGAAGGTGGGCTCTGATCGCAAGACCGTGCGGAGATACCTCGACCGTGGGCTGGAGGCGCCGGTCTACGGGCCGCGCCAACCGCGGGCGCGGGTGATTGAGCCTTATGAGCGCTATTTGCAGGAGCGGGTTCAGGCGTTCCCCGATCTCAGCGGCGCGCGCCTTCTGCGCGAGATCCGGGAATTGGGCTATGACGGCGGTTATACTGCGGTGACGGACTTCCTGCGCGAGGTGCGCCCGGCCAGGCCGGCGCAGTTCGAGCGGCGGTTCGAGACCCCGCCGGGCAAGCAGGCCCAGGTCGATTTTGCCGAGTTCACGGTGGAGTTCACGGACGAGCCCGNCGTCGTGCGTAAGGTCTGGCTGTTCTCGATCGTGCTCGGCCACAGCCGATGGCTCTGGGGGCGCTTCGTTGCCAGCCAGAACCTGCAATCGGTCCTGCGCTGCCATACCGCGGCCTTCGCTGTGATGGGAGGTGTGCCGGAGGAGATCCTCTACGATCGGATGAAGACCGCGGTGATCAGCGAAGACGAGGCGGGGATCGTGACCTACAACGCCTCTCTCGTCGCGTTGCTGAACCATTACGGTGCGGTGCCGCGGGCCTGCCAGCCGTATCGGGCCAAGACCAAGGGCAAGGTCGAGCGCCCCTTCCGTTATATCCGGCAGGACTTTTTCCTGGCCCGCACATTCCGGAACATGGATGATCTCAACGCCCAGTTCGACGTCTGGCGGGCCGAGGTGGCCAACCCGCGCGTCCACGCCACGACCCGGCGGGTGGTGGACGAGGCTTTCGCCGAGGAGCGTCCCAGCCTCAAGCCGCTCCCGGCAATGCCCTACAGCGCCGTGCTGACGGTCGAGCGGCGGGTGAGCAAGGAGGGAATGGTCTCGGTCGGCGGCAACTTCTATTCCGTGCCCGACACCACCCGCCGCCGGACGCTCGAGGTCCAGCATCACGTGACCGAGCTGCGGATCTTCGAAGACGGGCAACTGGTCGCCCGCCATCCGGTCCTGGAGGGCAAGGCCCGCCGCCGTGTCGATCCGGCCCATCGCAAGGCGCCGCCGAAGAGGCCGACCCCACCACTTTCGCCGCCCGGACTGCGGCGGCCGCTCGACTTCTACGATGCCGTCGGCCGGCGCCTGGCCACTGAGGGAGCGCGGTCATGAGCGAACTTCTGGATCGCATCCGCGGTGCCTTGGTCGGCCTGAAGATGCCCCGCGCGCTGGAAACCCTCGATCACACGGTGCAGCAGCTCGAGAAGGGCGAGATCACCGCGATCGAAGCCATCGACGGGCTGCTGAGCGAGGAGTATGCGACACGCGAGACGCGGCGGATCGATGTCGCATTGCGCACCGCCAAGCTCCTGCCGGTCAAGACGCTGGAGGGCTTCGACTTTGGCTTCCAGCCGTCGCTGGACCGCGACCGGATCGCGGCCCTGGCCCAGCTCGACTTCATCCACCGTGCCGAAGTCGTCCACTTCCTCGGCCCGCCGGGCACCGGCAAAAGCCACTTGGCCACTGCCCTCGGCGTCGCCGCCGTGAAGGCCGGACGAAGCGTCTATCGCGCGACATTGGCGGATCTGATCGCCGCTCTGGGACAGGCCGAAAGGGAGGGCCGACTGGCCGAGAAGATCCGCTTCTATATGCGGGCCGCGCTGCTCATCGTCGATGAGATCGGCTACCTGCCAATCACCCCGGGCGGCGCTAACCTGTTCTTCCAACTGGTCAACGCCCGCTACGAAAGAGGTGCTATGATCCTGACCTCGAACCGCGGCTTCGCCGAATGGGGTGAGGTCTTCGGCGATCCGGTCGTTGCTACCGCGCTGCTCGACCGGCTCCTGCATCATGCCGTCGTCATCCAGATCGAGGGCGCCAGCTACCGGCTACGCGCTCATGCCGACCTCATACCCGAGCATGTCCGAGCCAACGCACCCATCACTCCGCCGCCGCCGCCGAAGCGCCGCGGACGGCCCCCAAAAACCAAAAATGGAGCGGCAGATCACTGAAACCGGCTGATCGCCGGACCCGTGCAAGTGGGGAATTTTACTTCGGCACTTCTGGGGAAAGTTCAAACGGCGTTGACACAACTTACACCTCGGAAACAGACGAATGCTTTGCAAGTTTGCAGGGCATTCGAGATGACTTCATATGAATTCGGCGAATTTCTAAATTGGAGCTATGTTCCTATCACGGCAAATGCAAATTTTTGCAGGACTCTGGGTACTCTTGGCGAGTATCGTGGAGGCGGTGAGTTGGGGCTGAAGCACTACGAATACTGGGTTAGAGATCGGCAAATGATCGAGAAGGCGGAACGCTGCGGTCGGCGCCTGACAAAACCCGAAATATGCGACACCGTTATTCGTGATGCATGCGTGCTCGGGATAGGGTTTAAGCGTGAGAGATTTCGGAATAGCAGTTTCATTCCCTCAGTTGCTTTTAGGAACTACCGGCGATTTCGTGATGAATTCGCCTACTATTGGAAGTACGAGGCGCCCCGCGGGAGGAAGTTGAGCATGATCACGCTGCATTTGGCTGGCTTTGTTGCATAAATCGCTTCAGGGATTCACTGTGTGAATCCAGCATGATAGCTGGGCGACATGAGCAGTTGGGCCCCTACGAAGTACAAGACCAGGAA
>JGI24723J26617_10003675_pt1 | contig 11009 bp, 9 predicted proteins | sample Cruoilmetagenom6_FD_26617 | JGI IMG/M metagenome (IMG submission 26617) | reverse complement strand
CAGCACGCGCACGATCCGGCCGCACAGCTTGCTCCCACAGCGATTGATCCTGATGACCGCTGACCGGTCATCAGTCACCCACATGCCGTAAATTGAGGGGGCGGCCATTGCCGGAGACACGCTGGCGAGCGCGATTCCGGATAAAGCGGTAAGCATCGCGGCAAGGCGCAATCGTGGCTGTAAACTCATGGTGAGGTTCTGTGGCCGAGCCGGGTCATGGCNGCCATATGCCCCAACAGCGATGGCCAGAGCCTTAACAGGCCCATTCCAGCACCGATTGCCANTGGTCTTTCGGCGAACCCTTGCAGCACCATTGCGCGCTCAACTTGCCGCTTGACCGTCGCCTGCAGTCTTTTGTGATAGTCCGCCGCAGACATGCCTGCCTGCAAGCATTCGGCCGCCAATCGCGCGCTGCGCAAGGCAATTGCCATGCCATCGCCGGTCAGCGGTGCAGTCAGCGCGGCCTGATCGCCCAATCTGAATACGCGGCTTGGCAAGTTGGCGTCAGGATCGCAGACATAACCATAAGGCAAGTTTGCAATCGTCAGCGGTCTTGCAAACAATGCCTGCGCGTCGCCAAGCCGCCTTGCGATGAAAGGTTCACGCAGGAGCATGTCCAGCACGTCTTCCCAGCGTCCGCCAAGTTTCGACAGGCGGCTGCGCCGGATCAGCAAGCATAAATTCAACACGTCGCCTGCAACGCGCTGCAATCCGGCATAGCCTCCTTCGAACAAGACCAGTTCGATTGCGCTGCCCACTTCCGCTTGCTGTGAGGCCGGGATGCGCCAGTGCATCTTGAAACCGACATGCCCGCCCCTATCCGCCGCTGCGATCCGGTTTGCGCCCCTGATTTCAAGCTTGCCGGTTGCAAGCAGGATGGTTTGCGCTGGATGCGGTCCGGCGTCGGTGATCGCTTCGCCCTCGCCAATCCCGGTTACCCGCACCCCGCGCTGTACCCGCGCACCTGCCGCAATCGCGGTTTCCAGCAAGGCTTCGTCCAGGACCTTGCGGCTGATGCCAAGCGCCAGGAATGGCAGTGCTGCTTCGATCATGCGTTCGCCGCGCACCAGCCTGACCCGGTCAATCGGCACTGCGCCAAAGCGGGCGGGGTCCAGTCCGATCTCGCGCAAGTCGGCTTGCGCCTCGATGGAAAGGAACTCACCGCAGATCTTGTCGTGCGGGCCGGTTTCGCGTTCGAGCAGGTGTACAGGGACGTTCGCCTGTGCCAGCCGAGCAGCGGCAGAACCACCCGCCAGACCGCCGCCAAGGACAAGCACTTCGTTCACCATTTGGCGTGCTCGACGCAATAGCGAAACGGAAACCAGCCTTGCACTTCTGCTGTATCGCCAAGCGTTGCAGCACTAAGCAACTTGCTCCAGTCATCCCGCCGGAACGCCCGGGCAATCGATAGCGGCCCATCGTGGCGGACAAATGGATGCCAGTGCAGTATGCCCGCAAGCAGCCGGAACCCATGATAGGGGAGCCAGTTCCGGTGCAAGTCATTGACAAACCACCCTATACTGGCGCGCTGCTCCATCCATTTGAGAAACCGGACAATTTCGTCATTGGTCATGTGGTGCGTCACCAGTGAACTGATCACGATGTCGATCTGTTCAGATTCCGCCATTGCAAAGGCATCGCCAGTCCGAAAGTCGATGTTGTCTGTCGCCGGGGTCAGGCTGCGCGCTGCGGGTTCGCTGCGCGGATTGATGTCAAAGCCGATCAACCGCGCTTGCCGACCGCGCCGTGCAATAAGCCGGGCGAGCGCGCGCAGCATGTCGCCAGCACCATAGCCGACATCGACGATTGTCAGATCGTGTGTGTCAGGGGTTGCGCGCAAGGCCCGGTCAATGAACGCCAGCGTCGGACGGCGGGCCAGCGTCAGTGTGTTCACATGCGCCAAGTCTTTGATGCAGGCGGCATATTCGGCTTGTGAAACGTCCTGGCCGTCCATCCATTCCGGCTCATGGGAACGCTGGTGCAAGTTCACCATCACAGCAACCTGAAACGGAAACTTTCAGCGGCAAGTCCCGGTCCGAATGCCAGTGCCAGCCCGTCAGCAGGCTGCTTGCGCTGTTCCAGCATACCCGCAAGCACGAACATCAAAGTGGCGGATGACATGTTTCCAAATTGCCGCAAGACTTCGCGCGAGGGCCGCAGTGCGTCGGCAGCCAGTTCCAGTCCGCGCTCTACTGCATCAAGCACAGTGCGACCTCCGGCATGGACCGCGAAAACGCCGAAGTCGGAGGCGGATTGTCCGCGCAGCAGTCCATCGGCGTCGTTGCGCGTATGCTCATGGACCAGCGCATCAGCGATGAACGCCGGGACCTGGCCGTCGAGATGCATGTCGAAACCCTGGTCGCCGATTCTCCACGTGATCGCCTCAGCCGATCCGGCAATATTGGCCGCGCGGAAATCCTTGAGCGCAACTCCCGTGGCTTCGGCGGTCACCAGCGCCGCGCTTGNCCCATCGCCGAACAGCAGCATGGAGAGCAGTTTTTCAAGGTCTTGCGTGCGCTGGAAGTGCAGTGAGCACAGCTCNACATTGACNACGAGTACTCGCGCTTCAGGCTCGGAGCGCACAATGTGATGGGCCAGGCGCAAGGAATTGACNGCGGCATAGCAACCCATGAAGCCGACGACGGTGCGTTCGACACCCGGATCAATTCCGGTTTGCGCAATGATCTGCTGGTCGAGGCCCGGCGCGGTGAATCCNGTGCACGACGCGACGATCAAATGGGTGATGCCCTCATCGGCAATGCCGGGATTGAGCGCGCCGATGGCTTGCAGCGCCAGCTTCGGCGCTTTGTNTTCATAGAATCTCATGCGCTTGTCTGTGGAAGGCCACTCGCCCAGTCCATAAAACCGCGCAGTATCAGTGACCCGGCCNTCGGGCAGGATTTCCGGCTCGATGAACGAATAGCGCTGCTCGATCCCGGCGCGCGAAACCATCCGGTCGAAGAGCCTGCGNTGCTTGTCGCTNTCGAGCGTCTGGCGCACGAATTCGACAAATCCGTCATGAACCTGATGCGGCGGGACGGCAGTCCCGATGGCGTTGATGTGAGCGACAGTCATGCCGCTTTCCTGCCGACCAGAACTGCGTTGAGCCCGCCGAATGCAAAGCTGTTGGAGACGAGCACCTCATGGTCGATCGGAGTTGGCTCAAGGGCCAGCGGCAGATCGCATTGCGGGTCTGGGGCGGCGTAGTTGAGCAGNGGCGGTGCGATTCCTTCTGTCAGGGCTTTCATCCCGATCACGAATTCCAGCGCAGCAGTCGCGCCGATCAAGTGNCCATGTGCCGATTTCGTGGCGATGACGGTCTGNTTNTTGATCGCAGCGGCGTGAACCCCATGGAGTGCAGCTGCTTCGGTCAGGTCATTCAGCCGGGTTCCGGTGCCATGGGCGGAAATCAGGGCGGGTTCGCTGGCATTCAGGCCCGCATCGCCATGCGCGGCGCGAATGGCGGCTTCGATACCGGCCTGATCCGGCGCGGTCATGTCTGACGCGTCGCAGGTTGCTCCATACCCTGCGATCATGCCCAATATGTTCGCGCTGCGTGATCTTGCGTGTTCTTCGCTTTCAAGCACCAGAATTGCCGCACCTTCTCCCAGCACCATGCCGCTGCGATCATGCGAAAATGGTCGGCATGTGTCTTTCGCAAGAACGCCGAGCGAATTCCATGCGACCCATGAGCCGGGGCTCAGGCAGGCCTCGCTCCCGCCCGCAATGGCTACGTCAACTCGGCCGCTGCGGATCAGGTGCATCGCTTCGCCCAGGGCATGGGCAGACGAAGCGCAGGCGCTCGAAAGCACGAACGCCGGCCCCCGCGCGCCCAGCAGTATGCCAATATGGCTGGCAGGCGCGCAGATCATTGAGGAAGGGATGGTCTGGGGGTGAACTTTGCCAAGATCCTGACCGTAGAGCCGCTCAAACGCGGTATCGATCGCGGCATTGCCGCCGCTGCCGCAGCCCAGGACAATCGCGGTACGATCAGCCAGTGCCGGATGGTCGAACAGCCCGGCTTGTCCCACCGCTTCGATGGCGGCGATCAGCGCATAGCTTGAAAGCGGATCAAGCTTGCCAAGGTGGCGCAAATTCCGGCCCGCGAGTGCCTGACTTGCCGTGTCCGGTTCGATCCATGCTGCCGGGCCGTTCATGCCAGCAGCTGACTTGCCTGCCGGAGCTTCGCGTTCAAGCATCCGGATCGCGCCGTTCCCGCGGCTGATCCTCTCCCATGTCCGGGCAAGCCCATTGCCAAGGCCGCTGATGCAGCCCATTCCGGTGATCGCCACCGCCCGGTTCATTTTGAAGGCAAGCTGGAGACGTAATCGGCAAATTCGGAGAGTGTGGCGCCGGGTGAAATGTTGTCGGGATCGACGTCTATGCCCAGTTCGTCTTCGAGTGCGAACATGGCACTGGCAAGATCGAGCGAGCTGATATCAAGCTCTTCAAAAGTCGCGTCAGGGAGCAAGCTGGCCTGATCCAGATCAGCCTCCTTGGCAACGATCTGAAAAATTCTATCCTTCGAAACCGCCATCTGGGTCCTTTCGCTCGCTTCACGCGCCGAACGATAGCTATATCATGAAACAACCGGGCAATCGCCAGTCGGAATTAATGCCGCGCGCGTGTGAGAGAGCATGCCGAAGCCAGCCTTGTTCGCAAACCTTGTTCGACGAAGGCGCACGAGGCGGATACCGCGCGCTGGGCATTGCCCGGCGCGCTGCACCGGATAGTCAAACAGCGATATCTTCCGACAAGACTTCTTTTGGCACTGGTTTGCGCCTGGCGGCATGCACGCCGCTGCTGCCGTGCTTCTTGCCGTCGGTGCTGTCCCATACGAAATCGCGGATCACTGGATAGATCCCCTGCTCAAATTTCGAACCGGAGAACACGCCGTAGTGGCCCACGCCTTCCTGAAGGTGGTTGTGCCGCATTTCCTCTGGAATATTGGAAAAGACGTCGTGGGCTGCCATCGTCTGTCCGGGAGGGCACAAGTGATCGTTGGCACCTTCCACTGTCAGCAACGGGACATTCATGACCTTGCCGAAATCGACCAGTTCGCCTTCGAATTCCATTTGCCCGGTCGGGATGTGGTGCTCAAAAAACACCTTTCTCAGCGTATCGATGTAAAATTTTCCATCCATATCGAGCACGGCGAAATATTCGTCGTAGAAGTTCCTGAATTTCTGCAGGGCCTCTGTATCGCCCTTCAGCGAATTCTTCACGAACGAGGCATATTGTTTCACATGCGGCATCGGGTTCATCGCGATGAAGCCGGTCAGCTGAGAGAATCCTGGATAGACTTTTCGACCTGAACCTGGATATCCGGGCGGGATTGTGTGGAGGTTGTTCTTTTCAAACAATTCCAGCGGAATCTTGTTTGTCATCTTGCTGAGCACATTCGGATTGATCCGCGTATCGATCGGCCCGCCCATCAAGGTGAGACTTGCCGGAAGCAGGTCGGGGCGGCGCTCGGCCAGGATGGCAGTTGCAACCATTGCCGGCGGAGCCGACTGGCAGGTCGCGACGACATGTGTTCCCGGGCCCAGTTCTTCCATGAATGCGATCAGGTGATTGACGTATTCATCAAAGCCGAACTCGCCTTCCTCAGGCGGCACCTGGCGGGCATCCTTCCAGTCCGTCACATAGGTATCGAAATCCTGCGTGAATGTGCGGATGGTGCCTTGCAACAGGGTTGCGTAATGGCCCGAAAGGGCTGCTGCGATCAGGACCTTGGGCTTTTCCTTGCCTTGATCGACATTGAAATTGAGCAAGTCCGCAAACGGCATGCTCTTGGTGACATGCTGGTCGACCCGGACATCCATGTCGACGTCGTCAAGGTGTTCCCATATCTGGTAACTTGGCTTGTCGTAGGTCTTGAGTGTGCGAGCGGGCAATTCATATGCCGTTGCCAGAGCCCGCATGGCGAGCGTGTCGCGAAACGGATTGTTCTTGTCTCGGGCTATGCGATGGCCTTGATCCAGCATCCACGCCATCGGACGTGTGCTGCGGCGCATTGCCTCATATGCAAGATAGATCAATAATAGTCTCCTGGTCGCCCCAGAACAAAATGTTAGCACCAACAAGCTGCGTTTTTACGCACACTGAATGGCAATTTTTCCGGAAATTTAAGGCCCCTCCGGATGTAGTTCGATAAAGCTAGTGCGCCGAATTGCTAACGGCAAGTCGCTTTCTGCTTATTGGAGCACGTATTCCCCGGGAGCGTTGGCACCTGCAGGGTGCTTCTTTGATCCGAGTTTCTTGGGTGCAGGTACCTTCTTGCCACTGCGCTTGGCAACCCAGTCTGCCCAGCCGACCCACCAGCTACCGCTTTGTTTTTCAGCATTTTCTTGCCATGTGTCTGCGTCTGGTGCTGTGCCCGGTGCAACGATATGATAGGATTTTGGATTGCTGGGGGGATTGACCAGCGCTGCGATATGGCCGCCATTGCTGAGCGCAAATGTACTATCTCCGCCAAGCAGGTTACACGCCTGATAACAGGCTTTCCATGGCGTCAGGTGGTCGCTTACCGCTCCTACAATATAGCTATCGCACGTGACTTGTCCCAGATTGATGGGTTCGCCCTTCACCTTGAATGCGCCCGGCTCGATCAGATCGTTTTCCTTGAATAACCGCAGGAAATCCTTGTGCAGCGCGGCGGGCAGGTTCGTACTGTCCTTGTTCCAGGCAAGGATATCGAATGCTGCCGGGGTCTGTCCCATCAGGTAGTTGTTGACCCAGTAATTCCAGACAAGGTCATTGGGGCGCAGCCAGGAGAATACCTTGTGCAGGTCTTTGCCGGGCAAAACGCCTTTCATCTCCGACTGCGCCTTTGCAACACTGAGTAGAGTCGGGAACCTGAATGCGCCGATCGTGGCATCGACTTTCCAGTTGAGCATGGTCACGCACAGGCTGAGCGTGTTGATCGTGTCCTTGCCTTTGGCGGCGAGGTAGCCAGCCACCATCGAAGACAGAATGCCACCGGCGCAGAACGCGATGAGGTTTATTTTCTTGACGCCGGCAATGTCGGCGACAGTTTCAACCGCTTCGAGCGCGGCTTCGAAATATTCCTCCATGCCCCACCCGGCTTGTTCAGGGCCGGGATTGCGCCAGCTCACCACGAAATGGTTGAGGCCTTGTGAAACAGCATATTCGGCGAAACTGCGCTCCGGCGCGAGGTCGGTGAAATAGTACCGTCCGATTTGCGGGGGGATCAGCAAGACCGGCGTTTCGTACACTTTCTCACCAGCAGGCTCGTACTGGATCAGCTCGAACATTTCGGTCTTGTGGACGACTTTTCCGGGCGTGATGCCAAGGTTTTCGCCGACCTTGTACTTTGAATCGTCGACTTGCGCGGGCATTCCGTCGTTGTTGAGCCAGTCGTCAAGGAAGTTGCGAAAGCCCATGCTCAGGCTGCCGCCCCTGGTTTCGATTGCCTTCAGTAGCGCCGCCGGATTGCCGCCCAGAGTGTTGGTTGGGGAGAATGCGCTGGTGACGATCTCGGCAGCGAGTTCGGCGCGAGCCCTGTCTTCGCCAGCCATATCATCCGGGATCATGCCCTCGACTGCTTCGGTCATTGCCAGGTAGGCCTGGGCCAGGCGCTTGTAAGAATCGCTGTTGGTAAAAGCGCTATCATGAAAACGTGAATCGCGAGCATCAGGCGCAATTTTCGAAGTGCCCATCATGATTTCGAGCATGTTCTGCGATAGCTCAAGGTTCTGCTGCATGATCCTGGCTGGATCGATCGACTTGAGGAGGTCAGCAAACACACCGGCGGCACCGAATAGCTCTTTGGGCAGGCCGGGAATTGAAAGCGGCTCTCTTGTTTCCTGATCTTGCGAAGTATCTGCCATGAATGCTCCTGCTTATCCATTGCCGACGCGGGGCAGGGATGAGTCGACGTCGCCTACCAATAGCATGGTCACGCCTTCTGTTTCCAACAGTTTAGTTCAGGGGCGGAGCAATGTGTCGAAATGTTGCAGGCAGGGCGGATTGTCCGCACTATTCGGCCAGCTTGCGCAATTCCCGTTTGAGAATCTTGCCGCTGGCATTGCGCGGCAAATCATCGACCAGAATAACCCGTTTGGGCGCCTTGAAAGCAGACAGCTTTGTGCGGCAATGGGCGATCAGCGTCGCCTCATCGAGGCAAGCATCTGCTTTGGGCACGACAACGGCCGTCACTATTTCAACCCATTTCGGATCCGGCAAGCCAATAACGGCGGTTTCCGACACGTCGGGGTGAGTGTAGATCGCTTCTTCGACTTCGCGTGAGGAAACGTTTTCCCCTCCGGTCTTGATCATGTCTTTCTTGCGATCGACGATCGTGATGAAGCCTTCCTCGTCGATTTCGGCGAGGTCGCCAGAATGGAACCAGCCGCCTTCAAACGCTGCCGCCGTGCGATCCGGATCATTCCAGTATCCGTTCATCAGGTGGGGCGAGCGATGCACGACTTCGCCCACTTCGCCTGGCAAAACGTCATTCAGATCATCATCCACGACGCGCGTCGTCACATGCAGCACGGGTCGCCCGCATGAATTGGGTCTGTCGGCATGTTCATGCGGGAACAACACGGTTGCCAGCGGTGCAATCTCGGTCTGGCCATAGCAGTTCCAAAGCCTGAGCTGCGGCATTCGCTCGATCATTTCGCGCAGCACTTCACCCGGCATGATCGAAGCGCCGTAGTACCCCTTTGCAAGTTGCGAGAGGTCGTGACTGTCGAACAGCGGCGAGCGCAGCAGTGATATCCACACCGTCGGCGCCGCGAAGAACGAAGTGACTCCATGTTTGGCAAACAGCGGGATCAGTTTTTCGGGCGTGGGCGCTTCGGTGACGATGTTCAGCGCGCCGACTTGCAATGCCGGGCCAAGCATAACGTCAAGCTGCGCACAGTGGTAAAGCGGCAAGGCGTGAAGAGCGATCGTGTCTGTTGTCCATTCCAGATCAACAATGCAGCTTTCGTATTGCCACATCACTGCCGAATGCGTGAGCATTGCACCTTTGGGGCGGGATTCCGTGCCGCTGGTGTAGATGATTTGCAGCAGGTCTTCAGCGTCCGCGGCTTCCTCGGCTGGCTCGTCGGAACCGAGCAGGGTTTCCCAATCGGGAATTGAGCCAGGCGCAGCCTCGTGCTCGCGCGGCAAGCCAATGACATTTTNAATCGCATCGCATTTGGCTGCCATCGCGANCTCGATTGTCGAGGAATCGACAAACAGCATGCGCGCGCCGGAATGCTCNAGGATATAGCGCGTATCCTCGACACTCAGCATGAAGTTGATCGGGACGAGCACTGCACCAGCCCGGGCTGCGGCAAAGCGCAGCGCAACAAACGCGTGGCTATTGCGGGCGATGATCGCAAGACGGTCACCTTTGCCGATGCCAGCGCCGCGCAGGCCATTGCACAGCGTGTCAGCCATCGCATCGAGCTGCGCNTAGCTCCACGTCGTATCGCCGCAAATCAGGGCAGTCCGGTTGCGATGGCGCAAAGCGGAGCGGCGCAACATCGTGGAGAGCGATTGGCGCCGCATGGCGGCGATGGGAACGGGTTGCTGTTCCATGTCGTATTCCTGCTGGTTNNGAAGCGGATCAGGCGTAATGCTGCAGGATCCACTCGGCAATNAGNGCCGGTTTGTCCTCGCCTTCGATCTCGACCGATACTTCCAGGGTTTGCTGCCACTGACCTTCGCGCTTTTCGACCATGCCGAGAAGCTTGAAATGGCCGCGAACGCGCTTGCCGGATTTCACAGGTGAGAGGAAGCGTATCTTGTCGAAGCCATAGTTGATCGTCATCTGCACGTCCGGCTTGTCGCACGCGCTTTCCATCATCGGCACAACCAGAGACAGCGTCAGGAAACCGTGGGCAATCGTTCCGCCGAAAGGAGTGGCCTTGGCCGCCTCGGGATCGACATGGATGAACTGGCGGTCTTCTGTCGTTTCCGCGAACTGGTCGATGCGATCCTGGTCAACTGAAAACCATTTGGAAGTCCCGATTTCCTGACCGACCAGTGCTTGCAGATCCTGAATCTTCATACTCGTTCCTCGTTCGTCTCGATAAGGAAGAATAGCCAATGCGCGAAGTTGCCGCAATTCGATTGGCCGGTTCAATCGAGAATTTTCGCGTTGGGGATAAGTGGCTGAGAATTCGTCTGGCGGGCTAATACCCGTTTCTGCAGGGATTTACAGGAATTTGTCGCAGGCTTCATTCCGGCCAAGGCGCATGATTCCGGCCAAGGCGCATGGCGCGTCGCTGGCGATCTATTTTTCCCTTGTCATCGCGAAGCTGTTTTCAAGGTGATCGAAAGCAAGCCGGCTCCGACCGACGAGGAAATCTGAGCGTAAGCCTGCACCAGGGTTTACGCTAGATCCCGAGCAGCTTCGCCGCGTTGCCTCCCGCCAGCGCGGCGAACGTTGCATCGTCGATGCCGTCCACGCCGGCGATATGGCCGACCGGATCGTAGTCGGCCATGTCGAACGGGTAGTCGGAACCCATCATGATGCGATCCGGACCAAAGCAGGCAATCAACGCATCGAGCTGTTCCTGGCTGTGGACCAGCGTGTCGAAATAGACCTTCCGCAAATAGTGTGATGGCGGCAGCGGCAATTCGGCGCGGGCATCCTCTCGTGCGCCCCAGGCATGGTCAAGGCGGCCCCAGTAGGCAGGAAGGAAACCCCCGCCGTGGACAGCAAGCAACTTCAGCTCCGGATAACGGTGCAGCATGCCCGACATGATCAAGTGGCACAGCCCCACTGTCGTATCCAACGGATTACCAAGGATATTGGTCAGGTAGTATTTCTGCAGACGTTCTCCGCCGGTAAACCCGCTGGGATGGAGCATGATCAGCGCGCGCAGCGCCTCGGCTTTTGCAAAGAAAGGTTCGAAGCGCTCGCTAGCCAGTTCCTCGCCGTTGACGTTGGTGCGCAAAAGGACGCCTTTCAGGCCAAAGCTGCCCATCACGTCTTCCAGTTCAATGATCGCCGCTTCCGGTTCCTGAAGCGTTACGACGCCAAGCCC
>JGI24723J26617_10003672_pt1 | contig 11011 bp, 7 predicted proteins | sample Cruoilmetagenom6_FD_26617 | JGI IMG/M metagenome (IMG submission 26617) | reverse complement strand
AATCAATCATGACTTTTTTAACCCTATTAGGCTACCTACTCGCAGCCACATTGATTGCGGGGTACTTTAGAAGCTCGGTCAAACAATGGACAATCCTAACGNCTGCNATACTGGTATTCGGTATCTGGGCATCTGATGCCAACTTTCTACCAGCCATGTTTGCNACATTGGTTTTTGCGGTACCGGCGGTTTTCTTAAANCACAAACCCTTCAGACAAGAACATTTTAGCAAGCCCTTCTTAAAATTCTATCGCAAAGCCTTACCCGAACTGTCAGAAACGGAAAAAGTGGCATTGGAAGCCGGTACGGTCTATTGGGATGCAGAATTATTCACTGGCAAACCCGATTTTAAAAAACTGCATGACATCAAACAACCCGAATTATCAGCTGACGAAAAAGAATTTCTAAACGGACCTGTCAAAGAATTGTGCNCCATGCTGAATGAACATGAATATAACCACGACAAAGGTGATATGCCACAACACGTATGGGATTTCATGATGAAGAATAAATTCTTTGCCATGATTATCCCTAAACGATATGGCGGCTTAGGGTTTACAGCATTAGGCCATTCTGCCGTACTACAAAAAGTAGCCTCTCGCAGTGGCGTGGCTGCAGCAACAGTCGCTGTGCCNAATTCCTTGGGNCCTGCAGAGCTGTTACTAGAGTATGGCACGGAAGAACAAAAAGATCATTATTTACCACGGCTTTCACAAGGTCTTGAAATCCCTTGTTTTGGCTTAACCGGTCCATCAGCGGGTTCGGATGCCACTTCGATTCCTGATACCGGCGTGGTCTGTAAAAAGAAAGTCAATGGCAAAGAAGTTTTGGGTATAAACTTAAATTTTGACAAACGTTATATTACTTTGGCACCGGTAGCCACCGTGGTTGGACTGGCATTTCAAATGTTAGACCCAGACAAGCTTTTAGGTGACAAGGAACAATTAGGAATCACATTGGCATTGATTCCCAGAGACACCAAAGGCATGGAAATTGGGCGCAGACACCTGCCCTTAGATGTGATGTTCATGAATGGCCCCATTCGTGGCAAAGATGTTTTCATCCCAATGGATTACATCATTGGCGGTCAAGACATGATTGGCCATGGCTGGCGTATGTTGGTTGAGTGTTTATCCGTTGGTCGTGCCATTTCATTACCCTCATGTTCAACCGGTGGAGCTAAAATGGTGGCCTTTGCCACCGGCGCCTATGCCAGAATCAGAAAACAGTTTAATTTACCCATTGGTCGATTTGAAGGTATTGAAGAAGCCATGTGTAGAATTGCTGGAAAAACCTATTCATGTGCTGCGGTGTCAACCATGACCGCTTTGGCCGTGGATCGGGGCGAGAAACCAGCTGTTCCTTCAGCCATTGCCAAAATGCACGCAACAGATATGACTCGCAGTATTATTTCTGATGCTATGGACATCCATGGTGGCAAGGCCATTATTATGGGNCCTGGCAACTACTTAGGGCGTGCCTGGATGGGTGCACCTATTTGGATCACTGTTGAAGGTGCTAATATTTTAACCCGCAGCATGATCATCTTTGGCCAAGGTGCGATCAGATGTCATCCTTATATACTTAAGGAAATGGAAGCGGCACATTTACCCGATGCCACTGAGTCATTAAAAGCATTTGATAAAGTGTTGTTTCAACATATGGGTTATTCATTCCAAAACGGAGTGCGTTCATTCTTCCAAGGATTGGGCACCTGGCGTTTGGAGCGCAGCCCTGGTGATAAATTCACCAAACAATTTTATTCAAAAATCACTCGCTACAGTGCTGCGTTTGGATTTGCCGCTGATGTTTCTATGCTGACATTGGGCGGTTCTTTGAAAAAACGTGAAAAAACATCGGCAAGGTTGGGCGATGTATTAAGTCATTTATATATGGCTTCCGCTGTACTCAAACGATACTTGGACCAAGGCAAACAAAGCGCTGACCAACCAATTGTGGCTTGGGCGATGCATCACCATTTTTATGAAATTGAACAAGCTTTAAAAATGCTGTCATACAACTTTCCTAGCAAAGGGGTTGGTATGTTTTTACGTCGTGTGATATTCCCACTAGGTACTCATGAGCTCCCTCCTGGTGACCGTTTAGGACACAAAGCGGCCAGCTTGTTGTTATCACCTAATGAAACCAGACAACGCTTAACGGATGGTATTGACAAAGATGAATCAGAGCATCACTTTGTAGCAAAAATGAACCATGTTTTAGCCAAAGTGATTGATACTGAACCCTTGGAACGTCGTATCTTAAAAGCCATTAAGAGTAAAAACATTACTGAAATTGATCCTGTAAAACAATTGGCTCAAGCCTTGGAAAATGAAATCATCAATAAAAGTGAATTTAATTCATTAACCAAAGTCAGACAACAAGTTGCAGAAATCATTGCTGTTGATGACTTTCCTTTTGATGCATTTGACCGAACGGTTGCACAAACTCAAGGCGACGAAAGCAAAGTGGCTTGATTTATTTCAAATGAGTACACAAAAGNCTTGGCATATTCAATTGCCAAGCCTTTTTTGATTTATGAATCCAACAAATTAAGTTGATTCAAACGATTTTTCAAAGTCACCATATCATAAATCAATAAAAGCTCAGGGTATTGATGGGCATGNATCAACACTTGCTCCAGGATTGAAAAATCTTGTTGATGCGCCTTNAGCTCCTTTAACTGCTGTAACTTTCCTGTCATTTCTAACAAGTCAGCTTGAACTTTTTGAGGGTCTCTTGACTGGCTCAGAATGCTTTTTCGCAAACCGACATGCCAGTTCTTTTGCTTTGCTGATCCCAGTACCATACGTGATTTCACCATGGCAGCATGTTCCCATGTCCAAGCCTGAGTCTTTTGATACTTTTCAAACTCCGATTTAGATGTAACCAAAGGACCAGACTGTCCATTGGGTCGTANTTGCAAATCAATCTCATACAACANACCATGATACATTTGGCTGCCCAAATGATGCACAATGCGTTTTACCCACTTCTGCATAAAAACTCGTTCCTCTGCAGTAAAAGAAACGTGATCAATAACAAAAACCAAATCCAAATCAGAAGTAACTGACATGTCATATACAGCCATGGAACCATAAGCCAAAACCATTAAATCTTTAGCCGCCAGTTCCACAGTTGGGTATTTTTCAAGAATTTCGTTCCAACAAAACCGACTCACCTCATTAATAATAAATTCAGCCAATAAGGTAAATTGAATGCTTAACTGTTTTTGAGTAATTTCTGACGCTGAATACGAGCGCATCAAATTAAACTGGTTAACCAATTTAAAATAACGCAATTGTTCCATCCAGTTTTCAACATCATTGTCTTTACACGCTTGTGACTGCCGCTCCAACCAAGCCAACGATAAATTTTCTTGCGTTATTTTTTTATAAGGTTGATGATCAAATAACTGTTCAAACAACACCGGGTAATCAATCAATGTCGCTTTAAAATAGCTGTGGTCAGCCAACAGTTTTAACACATTGTTGTGCACATTCTGTTCACGTATTAACATCAACAAATAACTGGGGCGTTTCAACAGCACTTTAATAATGTCCACAAAATCACGGCAAACTGCTACGGGTGCTTTTAACACGGTCAATTCAAGTAATTGTTTGGCTTTATGCACGGTATCTTGAGGCACCCGTTGAAAATTTATTTGATCCAATAATTGCTGCAACAAAATTTCATCAGATTGATTCAACGGTTCTTCCTGACTAGATGCCTTAAATAACTGGGTAAATAACCCATCAACTAATTTTCGTTTGGCTAAAAACTCACGATAAAGACTGCACCAATCAGTGTAACCATTAAGTACAGCAATCCTTGTTTCAATAGAATCACCCTCAGGCAACTGATGCGTAGACTGGTCATTAATAATTTGACTCAAATTTTCAAGTTTTCTCAACCACAACCAAGTGCCTCTTAACAGCTCAACATCATCAGTTGACAATTTTCTCTCAGACTGCAAGACATCAAACACAGGGTAAATAGAAACATTTTGCAGTTTGACTGTACGTCCGCCGAACACCAATTGTAAGCTTTGAACAATAAACTCAATGGTTCTGATTCCTCCTAAACCATGTTTTAAATCATTGATACTGTTTGAGTAAACCGAGGCTATAGTTTTCTTAACTTGGGCCAATGAACTGAACACATTNTAGTCAAGGTGCTTTCGATAAATAAAGGCACCCACTTCTCTGAGCAAAGATTCAGCAGCAACAAAGTCACCACAAACCAGCCGGGCTCTCATCCAGGCAAACCGCTCCCAATCTCGACCTTCATTAATCAAATACTGGGTCAAAGAACTTTCAGAACAGACCAAAGGCCCCGCCGTACCGAATGGGCGCAACCGCATATCCACACGATAAACCAAACCATCGGTACTGAAGTAATCAAGTAACTTGATTATTTTTTGACCTAACTTAGTAAAATAAGAGTCGGCATCGATCGATCGATTTCCATTTGACATTCCTTGTTCAGCGTAAACAAAGACTAAATCGACATCAGAAGAATAGTTAAGCTCTTTGGTGCCNAGCTTACCAAGAGCAAATACCTGTAAAGACACCAAATGACCANCCGAATCAAGGACAACACCGAATCGGTTCTTCATTTCTGCATTGGCAATTAAATAAGCTTGATTGATAAGCAAATCGGCCAAATCAGATACCATATGCATGGTCTGTATATGGTCGACCAACGACTGATTAAAATCAAGATAGGCAATAAATGCCAAACGAGACTTTCTGAATTGACGCAGCAACGANAAACCACTTAAGTGCTGATGCTCTTTGCAAAACAAATCCCAATCCTGATTCAAGTCATATTGACCCAGGTCCGAACATTGTTGTAACAAATGTTGAAAATATGGCCATTGTGAATTAATGAATGGGAATTCTTCAAGCCACACTGGCGCTGTATTCATCTGGTTTTGCGGCAAGCCATTTCAGACACAGCCAACCATTTTTCAGCATTCCCAACAACTCCAGTATAAGAATTGCAGGCCTTTATTGGCCGTGTATCTTGCGGCTCTAATTCAATCAACGCACCAGCAACAAATACCCGTCTTGTTACCATGTGTTTATTGACAATACTCTTTAACGCCTTGTTGCGCAGTTTTCATCGCTTGCAAACGCTGCTCATCATTCATCCTGAAAGTTTCTCCAGTTTTTTCATCTACTTGAGTCACCCTCACTGTGGCATTCAATGCCGCCACATTTTTTCTCGCTTGTTCACATAACTTGCGTCGATTAGCCGCCTCAGTTTTAGCCAGCTGTGCTTTTGCTGCTGCATCTGCATCNGAGTCAGCCTCATCATCCTCTGACTTCTGACTGGATTGGGTATCTTGACTTGTGTCTTGGCTCACTTTGGGCCCTTGCTTCACTTTCACAAGCTCGGCTTGTTGGCCAGTCGGTTTTTGAGATGAATAATGTATTTGTCCATTTTCATCTACCCATTTATATATTTTTTCAGCCAACGCCAAACCACTGATACTTAACAAAATCATAGCAATAGATATTTTTTTCATCTCATTCTCCAACATGAAAACGTCTCAAAACAGTGCTCAATACTTAATATATACACCGCGTAAAACATTATTTTAAACTGCAACAGGCGATTTATCCTTAGTTAAATAATAACAGAAGATATGCCATCACATTACTTATAGAATCATCATAGAAATATTAGAACCAAATATCAAGCGGTCTGTAACTCAAATCAGGTACAATATTGCGATAAAAACTACTGAATACATCATGTCAAAATTAGATAATGCCAAACATAAAGGAATATACCTCCTTCCAAACTTATTCACAACAGGCGCGATGTTTGCCGGTTATTACTCCATTATCGCTGCCATTCAAGGCAATTTTGAAATGGCTTGCTTAAGTATATTTATTGCTGCTTTACTTGACGCCTTGGATGGTAGGGTNGCCAGATTGACCAATACCCAATCTGAATTTGGCGAACAATATGATTCTTTATCTGACCTGGTTTCATTTGGCGTAGCTCCCTCTTTGTTGGTTTTCAACTGGTCGCTGTATCACCTCAGCACTGTACATCCTGTACTGGGTAAAATTGGTTGGTTAGCTGCTTTTATTTATGCCGTATCTGGCGCCTTAAGACTGGCCAGATTCAACACTCAAATTGGTGTGATGGACAAAGCCTATTTTCAAGGCTTACCTTCGCCTGCAGCCGCAGCGATCATCAGCTCATTTGTTTGGATCTGTGTTGACTTAGAGCTGGTAGGCACCGATTTAACATACATTGCTTTGCCATTAACTGTTGTGGTTGGTTTNTTGATGGTTTCACGGTTTAGGTATTATTCGTTCAAAACCATACCCTTCAAAGAAAACGTTTCATTTATATGGATTTTAATATTGGTTTTGATTTTCGTTTTGCTGACGATTAAAACCGCTTGGGTTTTATTCATTGTATTTACTGGCTATGGTATTTCCGGCATCATGATTACCATCTTTTCTATCAAGAAAAAACGAGCACATAAGAAAAGCAGTAAAATCACAGACACCCATGAAGGCGAATAATCAATTGTTCAGTGACGACCCCACACAACAATCTGCTGGTACGCTTGAACAATTAACATTGTTGGCTGATTTAAGCCAAGACTTCGTTAAATCGATGAACATCAACGACATCCTGCGTCGCGCTGTTACTCGAATCAAAACCTATATGGATGCAGAAGCTGCCAGTGTCTTTTTAGTAGACAATCAAAACCAAAACTTAATTTGCCGCGCCAGTGCGGGNCCAGTTGATGTGACATCGATGGCCATTAAAATAAACACCGGTATCATTGGACGAACATTCACCACGGGTACCAGTCAGATGATAAAGGATGCAGAAAAAGATGCTGACTTTATCTGTCATGTTGACACCCTAACTGGTTTCAGAACTCGATCTGTTTTATGCGCACCATTAATTAGCCAGGGCCAAACCATTGGGGTCATTCAAGTACTGAATAAATTGGATGAAAAGCTATTTCAACCACGAGACAATGACATCTTGAGGCTACTGGCTACACCGATTGCTCTGGCTGTACAAAATGCACGTTTCACCCTTAATTTCGTTGAACAAAAACGAATCAAAAAAGAACTGACATTGGCCAGAAAATTACAACGATCTTTATTACCAGGGCGACTCAGACCACCTTTCCCTGTGGTTGGCACCAATATCTCAGCCAATGAAGTCTCAGGCGANTTTTATGATTATTTTACNCTGAATGATGGCACTGTTGGCTTCATCATTGGAGATGTCTCAGGCAAAGGCATTGATGCCTCCATGTTAATGGTCAGAGCCAGTAGTTTACTACGCTGGATAGGTAAGGATAAGTTGCCACCAGGACAATGGCTGGCGAAGGCCAATAAGGAATTGTGTGAAAAGGCATCACGAGGCTTATTTGTCTGCGCTGCCGTCGGATATTACAATCCAGTCACTGATGAAGTANTTTGGTCAAATGCCGGTTTACCACCAGTGATTTATAAATGTCCAAAATGCACCATTCAAACCTGGACTGCGGACGCGCCGCCTTTGGGCATAAAAACCAGCGACTTATCATTTGACCAACAGTCCATAACGCTTAATTCAGGTGGACTCTACTTTCTAACGGATGGCTTAACTGATGCCAGAAATGAACACAACCAACGTCGAGAACTTGAAGGGATTATTGAGGACATTAAAAACACAGAGTCTGAATCACCCGAAGTCAGGATTGGCAAATTAATCACCTCAGCTCGAAGACATAAACTGAATGATGACGCCACTGTTTTACTGATAGAAAAAAGAGACCATCTACAAGAAAAAACCTTATTGGCTGAACAGTTTAAAGCCAGTGCATGTCAACTGAAACAAATCAGACATAAAATCATGGAAGTGTCTAAGCAAGTGGGGTTTGACGAAAAATGCTGTCAGCAAATCATCCTTAGCTTGGATGAAGCCATCACCAATATCATTCGCCATGCCTACAAAGGTGTCGATGATGGGGAAATTGAATTAGAAATCATGACCCAAAACAAAACACTGGTCTTTTATCTCCGTGACTTCGCCCCTGAAGTCTATGACAGCTCGATAAAGCCCAGAGATTTATCCAGCCCCCTACCTGGCCAAATGGGTATTAATTTCATTGACAGTGTGATGGACTCATGGGAATTTGCCACACCGAAAGACGGATATGGTAACTTATTAATTCTGAAAAAAGAGATTAAACAAGTCTAAATCCGTTACAATAATCACTTTTATTTTTTTGGATAAGCTATGAAAAAGTTATTCCCTTTCATCATAATCTCGTTGTTATGCGCTCCCGCAGTCGCAAAAGAAATTCCACTTGAAGCATTTGCCGCTAAATCCGACTTCATCAGCATGAAAATATCGCCTGATGGAAAGCACATGGCCTTTACGTATGAACAAGAATCATCTATAAATTTAGGTGTAATGAACATGAAAACCAAAAAGGGCCTGTACTCTTTTGAAATGGGTGATAACCGTGAAGTCGCATCATTCTTTTGGGGAAATAACAAGCGCCTGGTTATTCAAAGCGAACGCACAACTGGTTGGTTGGATGGTGCACAAAAATACCCCGAGTTATTCAGTGCTGACTTGGATGGAAAAAAACGAAAATTGCTTTGGGATTTTCAGCGATCTTCGATTCGTCCAGTCTCTATGTTAGATCATGACAGTAAACATGTCTTAGTCAGCAAGCACCATTACATGGATAATTACAGTGCAAAATTACAACGCCTGAACATTGAAACAGGTAAATTATCTTATGTGCCCGACTCACCTAAGATTGCTGGCGGATTAAAGTCACGTATTTTATATATCGCAGTAGACAGTGAAGACAACCCCAGATACGCCCTAGAGTACGATCCGGTTGTTGAAGAAGACTATGAAGATGACATCACCTATCTACATATCAAAAACAAAAAAGGCGATTGGCAAATTTTAGAATTAGATGTTAAACATGGTGAAAATCCAAACATCAATGGATTAGGCTTCAACAAAGACAATACTAAATTTTACTTCACTTCAGATCATGATTTAGACCACCAAGGAACCACCGGGCTATTTGAACTTAACTACAAAGACAACAGCATCACTAAATTATTCAGAAACCCTGATGCCGATTTAGGCAATGCTTTAATTGGTCGTGACAATCAAGTCATTGGGGTAAGCTATGAAGCGGGCTATCCCGGTTATTTNTATATTGACGACAAGGGCGCTGAAGCCGATGTTAAGTTACACAAACAATTAAGGGCTACATTCAAAGGTCAAGAAGTAGCCTTCAGCAGTTATACCAAAGACCGTAAACTGGCTACTTTGTTCATATACAGTGACAAGAACCCAGGCACTCATTACATTTATGATTTAGCTAAACAAAAAATTGAATTCCTTGCTAACAGTAAGACAGGGATAGATGCAAAACAAATGGCAGCCGTAGAGCCGTTTACTTTAAACGCTCGAGATGGCCTAAAAATGTATGGTTTAATGACCATTCCACAAGGAAAAGAACTGAAAAATCTGCCATTGGTTATTTACCCACATGGCGGCCCATACGGCGCCACAGATCGTTGGCGTTGGGATGCTCGAGCACAATTATTGGCCTCACGAGGCTATTTGGTTATACAACTTAACTACCGTGGTTCAGGTGGTTATGGCACTGATTTCAGAAAAGCAGGTTATGGTGAATGGGGAACCACCATGCAAGATGATTTAACTGATGTCACATTGTGGGCCGTCAACAAGGGTTATGCTGACAAAGAACGACTGTGCATCCATGGTGTCAGTTATGGTGGGTATGCCGCATTAAATGCTGTAGTTCGAGAGCCAGACTTGTATAAATGTTCAATCCCTGATGCTGGTTTATATGAAATTGAATTACAGTGGGACAAAGCCGATTCATTCAAAGGCAACAACAAAGCCAGGGACAATTACATGAAACAAAGTTTTGGCACTTTAGACAAAGCAGTTTTAGATGCGCGCTCACCTGCATTGCATGTCGATAAAATCAAAGCTGAATTGATGTTGGTTCATGGCACTGAAGACGTCCGTGTACCGATAGAAAATGCTTATTTTCTCGAAAAACAACTTAAAAAAGTAGGCAAGTCCTATGAAAAAATATATCGTAAGGACGGTCACGGTTTTCAAAAGGTTCCTTATCGCATTGAACTGTATGAACAACTAATTGCCTTCTTAGATAAAAACATCGGCAAATAATAAAATCAAATCAGCTTAAAAAGCCTTGGCCTCACAGCCAAGGCTTTTTTTATGGACAAAATACTCCAAACCATTCTCCATGCCATTGAATCCTATCGGATTAGTTTACAAGCAGTTTATATCACCCAAAACATCAGCGCGAAGCCTGACAAATATAGACCTTTGCATGGTCACATGAGATAATACTGAGCTTTATTTTTATATTGTGTCAAACCATGGACAAGAGCAACAAATCAAACAGAAAAATATTGATCACATCAGCATTACCTTATGCCAGCGGCTCATTGCATTTAGGTCATTTTGTTGAACACAGCCAATCAGATATTTGGGCTCGTTTGATGCGATCTATGGGTCATGAAGTTAAATTTTTATGCGCCGATGATGCGCACGGCACACCCATCATGTTAAATGCTGAAAAACAAGGTATGACACCAGAAGCATTGGTTGATGCCATCAAAGAAGAGCATTGGCGTGATCTACAAGCTTTTGGCATTTCTTACGACCACTATCATTCGACACACTCACCAGAAAATAAAGAGTTGGTTCAAGAAATATACCTCAAATTAAAAGCCGCTGGGCACATTGATTCAAAAATTGTTGAACAATATTTCGACCCTGAAAAACAAATGTTCTTACCTGATCGCTTCGTTAAAGGTACATGCCCCAAATGTGGNNCNGAAGACCAATACAGCGATGGCTGCGAATCTTGTGGCTCTACATACGACTCAACCGAAATCAAAAATCCAGTGTCCGTAGTAAGCGGTGCCACCCCGATCAT
>JGI24723J26617_10003666_pt1 | contig 11025 bp, 7 predicted proteins | sample Cruoilmetagenom6_FD_26617 | JGI IMG/M metagenome (IMG submission 26617) | reverse complement strand
TTCGAAAAGCTTAGGATAAGCGAGAATGAATCATGATACCAAGAGCTCCTCGATTATAGATGATTAACTTTTATTTTCAGGGCCGATTATGCACGGAACTTNATTAANTNTGGGGACGTATCAAGCTTATCGCTTACGCTTCTTTAAAATTGTATTTATGAATTATTGTATTCGAAGAGTACAATTTCAAACTAGATGAAAAGATTGCGATTTTGTAGGGATTTACCCTTTATATACAAGGCGTGTTATCCATGATTTTTCTGTAGAAATCACGATATTTTTAAGGCCTAAATAGCTGTATTACAAGGTTTATTTATTCAATGTAAATTAAATGTATACTTTGAAATACTATCTTCTAACAATTTAACGTTTAGTTAGTTAAAGCTATCTGTTTTTAACATACATTTGCTTGATTTTGTGATAAATCTTTAGAAATTAATAACTTAAAACTGTACTTTAAATCAATGAACAACAAACAATTTTTATCCCTGTTATTTATTTTTACATGTATATTTGGGTCTACCTTAAAGGCTCAAGATCTACCAATTACGACTGGTGAAGTCGATCGTATTGGGGAATTACAGTGCCCCGAGTTACAAGCCGTACTGGAAACAGAATTATACACGAACAAAACGTGGAAGTCTCTTATTGATAATAAAATGATGTCAATTGGTATTGTAGATCTAAGTGATCTTAATGATATCCAATACGCTGGTATCAATGATGAGAATATGATGTATGCTGCAAGTCTTCCAAAGATCGCTGTTCTCTTAGCTGCTATGGATGCTATTGATAAAGGTGAACTCAAAGATTCTAAGGAGATTCAAAATGATATGCGTTTGATGATTAGTAAATCAAATAATCAAGCGACCACTAGGATGATCGACCGTGTGGGTTATGAAAAAATTGAAGCCGTGCTACGTATGCCTCAACATCAGCTTTATGATGAAGAAGTGGGTGGTGGTCTTTGGGTAGGAAAGCGTTATGCCGCAGGGGGTAAACGTCATCCAGATCCTATGAAAGGTTTAAGTCATGCTGCAACCACGAAACAAGTTTGTAGCTTTTACTATCAGTTGGCTATGGGTAACCTCATTAACGAAGAGCGTTCGAAGGAAATGTTAGATATTATGGAGAATCCTGCNTTGCANCATAAATTTGTAAANACCTTAGATCGTGTTGCTCCAAAGGCACGATTATTTAGAAAGTCGGGTTCTTGGAAAAATTATCACTCAGATTCTGTTTTAGTTTGGGGTCCTAACCGCAAGTATATTATGGTGGCCTTAATTGACAACAATTTGGGCGAACAAATTATTAGAGATTTAGTAGTTCCTTTAGAAAAAGTAATGAAAAAATCCCGTTCTTTATAGAATAGCACCAATGCTATTTTATAATGCTTAGAGAACTATTTAAAAAAACATTTGATATAAGAGATGGGGAAATCCGCATCTCTTTTTTTATGCAGATATATATCTTTCTGCTAATCACTGTTCTTTTAATGGTTAAGCCTACCATTAACGCGCTATTTCTTTCAAAACTTGGAGCAGATCATTTACCATACGGCTATGTTCTAGTAGCTATAGTCGCTGTTATTACCTCCATGTTGTACAATCGTGCGGTGAAAAAATATTCATTGCGGCATATTGCTATCTTTACCTTAGTTGCCTTTAGTCTTATTTTTGGTTTTTTAAGTGTTCTCATGTTTGCTCAATTACTCAATGATTGGGTACTCTATTTTTACTATCTAAGCGTTTCATTGTTTGCAGTGCTGGCGACATCTCAATTTTGGATCTTAGCGAATATGGTTTATAACGCCCGTGAAGCGAAACGACTTTTTGGTTTTATTGGAGCGGGAGCGATTGCCGGGGGTATATTTGGAGGTTATTTAACAACAGCGTTGGCTTCTTCCTTCGGAAATAGAATTGTTATACTTATTGCTGCCTTACTTATTCTTTGTTGTATCCCGATCTTACAAGCCGTTTGGAAACAGCGAATTCAGAAAATGAACAGCTACGTGCGTAGTCAAAGAAAGATTTCAGAACAAAAATCGTATGACTCTCCATTTAAGATCATTATTAAATCGAGGCATCTTACCTACTTAGCGGCAATTGTTGGCGTAGGTGTGATAATGGCAAAACTGGTCGATTTTCAGTTCAGTGATTTTGCCAATCGAGCCATTCCCAATAGTGATGAGCTTGCTTCCTTCTTTGGCTTTTGGTTTTCAACTTTCAACGTAATTGCCTTGCTAATCCAGCTATTTTTAACCAATCGCATGGTTTCTTGGCTCGGGGTAACCTCCAATCTGCTTATTCTTCCACTAGGAATCGCACTAGGTTGTCTACTTTTCTTGACATTTCCTGAGCTTTGGGTTTTAGTGATCATTAAGGGAATGGATGGTAGTTTTAAACAATCATTGAACAAAGCAGGAATAGAACTATCTATTTTGCCTATTCCCTATCATATAAAGAATGAAGCCAAAGCTTTTATTGACGTTGTAGTAGATAGTATAGCAACTGGACTTGCGGGACTTATGCTCATATTCATTGTACGACGTTTGGAGTTGAGTACCTCGTATATCACTGTGATCATTTTACTCTTTTTATTTATATGGATCCTCTTGATCTATAAGTTGAGAGAAGCTTATTTTGAATCATTCAGAAGCAATATTCAGAATTCTCTTGTAAATCAAAGACGTGGAAAAAAGCAGATATCGGTTGAGCGAACGTCAAAGTCGGCTATTCAAATCTTAACACAAGGATCGGAAGGAGAGATCGTCAAGCTTCTAGATAGGCTCCAAGATTACCGATTAAAAACCTTAGAGCCATTTATTCTGAAATTACTCAGTCATCCTTCGAATAAAGTTAAAGCAGCAGCCATCGATCAGATCTACAGTTATAGGAAAGGAACAGCCATAGAAAAGATCAAAGAGCTGATTCAAGTGGAAGATGATGTAGTTGTTTATAAGGCCATGGAGTATCTTCTCAATCATACCCAATTACAAGATCGAACTATTTTCAACTCTTACCTCGATCATGAAGTAGATTATATTTCGAACGCCGCGCTGCTCTGTTTGGCTAAAGAAAATTCAGAAAATAATCAGCTGGGAACGCTCTATGATTTAAACACACGAATTTCAGATAAAATTAGAGAATTATCCAATGGTGATAATGAACTTCGGAAGCAAGAGATCGCTGAATTGCTCATCACCGTTGCCTATGCGAAGCAGTCTCGTTTCTATAGTTTTATTTCAGCCCATTTTAATAATAAAGACTCGTATGTTGTGAGACATGCTATTCGTGCGGCAGGTATTACAGCCCATGAACCATTTGTAGGAAATCTTATTGATTTTTTAGCGGAGAATGATTTTCGAAAATCTGCACGAATTGCACTCAGGTCGTACGGTATGGGAATTACCAAAACCATACTCGCGCTTGATATTTCTGAAAGTTTAAAGGACGATGTAAAGCCGTATATTCCTAAGGTGATTGAATCTTTTAAAAGTAGAGATTCGGTAAAGATCTTGTTCCGTTTGTTGAGTAGTAAAGACTTTATTATCAGATTGGAAGCGGCGAAATCATTAAATAAATTAAAAACCGAGTCTCCCAATATTTCGGTTGATCAAGGATTGCTAACCAAAATTATTCTAAAGGAAAGTATTTATTACCGAAACACCATCAATGCCATGGCCATAGTTACCAAATTGGTTTCAGAGTCTGATGCCTTGGAAACGAAAACAGATTTTGAAACGGAACTACTTATTGCCCGTGAGAGCCTTCTGGAAATACTTCACAAACAGCTCGATCAAAGTTTAGAATGCGTGTTCAAATTACTCAGTCTTAAATATGATCAGGTCGATATTGATACGGCTTACTTCGGACTCAAAAGCGAGGTGCGTGAAACAAAGATCAATGCTGTTGAGTTTCTTGACAACCTCTTAAAATCGAAGTTAAAAACAGAAATTCTTCCACTTATAGAATATCATATTATTGATAATAACCAAGTGGGATTGTCTTCTTTCGACATAACAACACTTACGGAAAAACAAGCACTGGTCATGCTTTTAAAGAATCGTGGTTCAAAAATGAAACTCGCCGTTCTCAATGTCATTAAAGAAACCGAAGATCCTAGTTATATCAAGCTGATCAATAAATTAAAAGGACATAAAAACAAACGTGTGCGTCGTTCTTTAGAGCAAACTATCGCCATGCTGAAAGCAACAAACGGAACTACTTCNCAGTTATAATATCATCTATTTGAGTCGCAAGACCCATATGCGCTCCCGCCGAATTCTTACTCAAAACATTACTCATTAAGCATACAATATATTTCTTCCCGTTGGGATGCTCGACAGTAATAACCGAATTCATATAATTAAATTTATTACCAGCATAATCGGCACAGTAAGTTGGTTTAGAACGATCACAACTATAGAAACTACCCGACTTAAAATAAACCCGTGCGCTGTCTAATCTTCTAGAATTAGCATAGCGAATTCTACGATCTGTGATGTATAATAAACGCTTCATTTCAAGGCTGGAAGCAGAATCTACTACTTTTCCTTGTTCTAATTGTACAAGATATTTCATCAAACCTTTCGGCGTGCCAATGCTTCCGCCCATACGCCCAACATAACGATCGGGACCATTAGTAAAAACGCCTCCCAAGCGCCAGTCATCTTCAGTAATACCGATAGCACGTAATGGATCATTTACCACGCGATTCGCATAAAGCGTAAGTGAATCNCGCGGTGTTTCTTTAAAGTAATTTTCTGCGGCTTCTTGCGTTAAACGAGGATAGTCTTTTCCGAAGGCAGACATCAGCATTGCCTCTCGGTAAACNACGCTAGCGGCTCCATTATTACTCACCGAAACCATATGATCGGCCCATTCAAAAAGGGTAAACTCATCACTCGCAATTACGGTTCGTTTGGTCAATTTATCTTTTTCAACATCATAAATAGGAATGGTATGATGATCGCCTACACCCCAAATACCAGATTTGACCCGTTTATTGCAAAGCAAGGCAATACGCGCTTCAAAATCATCTGGATAGATTTTCTTCATTTCAGTAAAAAGAGCATTAAGCACCGCGATCTTCCCAACACTTCCTGGCTGATATCCTACGTTCTCACGATACGAAGCATACCGAAGGCTGTCTGGATGAGATATATCCATTACGGCAGCCGAATAGCCTCCTCCAGAGAATAAACGATTGATCTTTTTGGCAAAAGCATCATCTTCTATTAAAAGATCGTCTATGCTTTTTTCTGAAATGCTCGCTAAATTGAGTTTGATGTCGTCAATACTTGCAAACCCACCGGCAGGAATCCGTGTGTATTTTTCGCCATTATCTAAACGTTTTTGAATATCTAATAAACGAACAATTTTAGAGCGTTCATAACCATCAATAGGATAAAATCCGAAGGAGATGAATGTGCATACAAGCAATAATGAGGCAATTGCTACTTTTTTCATAATTATAATTTTGTGTCGAGATAAATCTTTTTGGTGTAATCAACTTGTGGTGTGATCGATTGGAGGTATTCTGAACTTTTAGCCCGCTTATTTTCAACAAATGGGCGTATTTGAAACAACCATAATTTGTCGTTTGCAAAGCCTAATTCTACATCCCAGGCACCTTTGTAATCTGAGCCGGTCTCTTTGTTGATCTTATTTCTGATCTCACTGGCCATATCGCGAATAGACGTAATGTTTTTTTCGTTTAGGATCGCTTTTTCAAACGTTGTGGTGTTTTTTGTGGTACCGCCTGTCACAGGCAAACGTAAGTATCCTTCCTCGCGAGCGGGCGCTAAAAGTGTAGTGGTTGTTTTTGTGATCAATCGGGTCTCGGCATTCTGTCCGTCAACGGCCCCGCCAGCTCCCCAACTAAAGGCAACAGTAAGGTCTTCCTCATTTCCACTATTAATTCCTTTGGTGATGAGTACGCCAGAATACTCAACGTCAACACTAGGAATGATTAAAATTGAAGGAAAAACATTCTCCGGATTTGAAAGATATTTTTGGCGCCATTTAAAGCTGCGTTCGGTATAGGGAGATGCCCAAACCTTTTTAATGCCTTCCGTAATATTGTTTTTTGACAGTATGTTGAAAAGCGTGAGATTTAACCCAGCGCCAGTAAATTCTTTCAGATCTTCCATATTGGTATCGCTTCGTAAAAAAACGGGAACATTTCCTATGTTACTTCCGAAGACATCTTTAAATCCACGTTCCATTTCCGAAACAAAAGCTGGATTCAAAGGCATTGCTTCGATAGCTGTTTTAAGTTTTGATAAGCGTCCTAANTGGTAGGTTTCTACTTGTTCTTCTGAAATTTTAGAGGCTCGCATACCGTCGGCTTCCTGAAAAGTAGTGTTTAGATATTGCCAATAGCTAACGTCTTCGCCTGGCATTGCTTGATCCATGTGTTCTCTGAAAATTCCGAAGGGAATGACTAAGCCTTCCACAACATTCTCGGGAAACATTTTTTTCAATTGTCCTAAATTGGCTGCTTTCGGACCGCATAGTTTACCCGAATCTGAAGCATCTACTTCGCGCATATTAAGGACTTTTTTAATATCCAGTCGTATTTGCTCCACAGGAACGGCGATCTTTTCTTGATTCCGTTCTTTTTGGCTAAAGAGATCTTTTTCAATTTGAGTCATTTCTTTTTCAGGCTTAAGCAACACATTGCCCTTTTCAGAAACGGCAAACATTATTTTTTGACCGTCATATTTTAACAGCGCTTTTAAATTCTCTCCAGATAGTGCCGCATTGGGGATTCCCAAATTACGCGCTAGCAATTGTACGTGTGACACTAGATTTCCTTCCGAAACAGTCATGATACCAGCCACAGGTTTTAGATCACTTGGCGGTTTTTGAAAAATGTATATTTTCTTTGTATCAATAGGAACGTTTTCGGGGCTTCCTGAGATCACCACTAATTCCCCAAAAGCGTATCCAGGATTAAGTCCACGGAAACTACTTTGCCCTGCGATATCCATCACGTTATTAGAAATATTAGAAATTTTGGCAATACGAGCGCCGAGTTCACTTACACTCTCTCCAAGGTCTAAAGCCACTGATGAACGAACGCGATCATCGATAAAGCCATACGCAAGGGGTTCAAAGGTGGTATATTTATCAACAATATCTTGGTAATTAGCCTTTACCATGGCAGCGCTCCATTCTACGACCCCGCGGGCTGTTTGTAAGAAATCATTCATTTGTGCAAGGGAAAGCTGCGGATTTCCCAGATGCACTTCCAGTTGTGATTCAATTTTTTGCCATTCCCAAAGCTCAATTAACCCGGTTCCTGCACTTGCTAAACTTAAGTGACGAATTTTCTCCATCAACTCTAAAAGGGTTTTGGGTTGCCATTCTTGTGTTTTCTTTAGAAGAGCATCTTCTAGGGCGTTAGAAAGATCGAGTAGGAGCAAGCGGTCTTTGGCCGAGCTGTCTTCAGTGATCTCTGTTCTTACAACACAAAGCATGTCGGCTAGGGCTGGAACGATTCGTTCAGGAGCCTCAACATCACTATAACTGTCAAGAAAAGTTAATAATCGTGTGCGCGTTTTATTATTTTTTGAAATACGTTGCACCTGCGTTTTTAATCGCTCCGTATTCATTGGAGCGTAAAACTGATACATGGTTTCCAANAGGTTTGAAAGCTCTGTTTTGAGTTTTGCAGGTAGTTCTTTCTCGTTTTTCTGCTGAAAATTCTTAACCATTTCCACGTCTTCAACCGATGGATTACCATGAATTTTTATTCGAGCGTCCATAAACTTCGGAAATTCATCTGCTACGATCTTCGACTGACTTCGCATTTGTTGCGCTAGATTGCTATCGCCATCATGTGGAATGTCACGAAGGGATTGCCTTAATAAGAAATAATTGTTTTCAACACGAGTGTCCTTCCGAAGGTAGGTTTCGTAAAAATCGATTCCCCAAGCTTGTTCGTCTTCGCTTTGTATTGCACCGCGATAAAATTGTGACTTGCGCTGAATCCATCCGTCGTCAATACTTTCAAGATATTTACTTAGCTGATATTGTTTGAGACGGCTATGATTATTAGGTTCATCCCAAAAGGCAGCCTGATCTGTATTTGCTAATATTTCGCCTAAAAAGATATGATGTTCTTTCCCTAGTTTGATGACATCTTCCTTGTAGCTGGCGTGCTGAACACCGCCAATTTTATCTGGACAAGGATCTTTTGGTTCTCGCATGGTGCCGTCATCGCAAAACCAGCGAATTCGGTTGTAGGGTCCACGCGCATCTTTTTTGTAAGATTCTATTTGCTGCTTGATCTTTTGAGTGGGCAGATCTTGAGCATTCGCGGGCATGAAACAGCCAAAAATAAAGAGTAATAGGCAAGTGAAATTCCGAAATAAGGTTAAGTTCATAACGCTCTTAGTAACAAGGTTTTTTATTTGGTGATATTCAAAACAATATAATATAAATATAGCCTCTAAAGCAACTTAGAGACTATATTTATTCCTGTGATAATTTGCTTATAATTTACGTCCAGTAATCAGTTTAAATACGATCATGATCACGGCAATGACCAATAGAATATGAATCACGCCACCTAAGTCTGGAAACGCAAAATAACCTACAAGCCATCCAATAATCATCAGTACAACAATCAACCAAATAATGTCTTTCATTCTGTTTTTATTTTTTAGTTAGATTTAAATGTACACACAATGTTCGTAGTAATTGTGATGAATAAGCACGATTCAGGCGTTAAAAAGCTTTCGTGTTAATATTATTTTGAAATTCGTTAAAAAGCAACCATGCCGTGATTTAGCAAGAGTGAATGTGTTCATTATTTTATGGATAGTGTCAAAAGATATCAAAGACAATGTTGAAATTTGCTGCATCCTTACACGTTGAAAATTTATGAAAATTCCTGTCTTTTCAATTTTAGCTGTGGTCGCTTTATTATGTTGGGGGGCAGGTTTTTTCATATTCAACCTTGGATATGNACTTCACGGAATNCTCATCTTAGCGGCGACCTTATTTATCTACGGTCTCATCCAGCGTGNAGAGCAAAAAAACAAAATATAGTAGGCTATTTTAATTCCCTGATATTTTTCGTCTATTTCTTTTTTTGAATTCGGAAGGCGTGATGTTATAAGTCTCTTTAAAGATCTTGGAGAAATAACTTTTACTTGAAAGCCCTACCTTTTCGACAATCTCTGAAATATTATAGTCGGTATTCCGAAGCAAACTTTTAGCGAGTTCTAAACGTGTTTGTTGAATAAAACTATTTACGGTCATTCCGTAGAGGTGCTTAAAGCCTATTTGAAGTTTATTGGGATTTATGCCAATTTCGGAAGCGATTCCTTCAACCGTATCTAATTCAGAAAGGTCGTATTTAATCCTATTGGCAGCATCACGAACCAAAACCATTTCACTTTGACGCAAGACAGATCTATTGGTGTCTTCATTTAAATCATCGTGATATTGAAGAATTTGATGGGTTAAAATTTCATAGGCTTGACCTTCCAAAAAGATACGTCGTACAAAATCATTATTTTCAAAGCTTTCTATTTGAGAAAATAAGTCGGCTGTATGCAAACTGTAATAGCCATTATGATAAAACTGACTTTTTGCTGCGTGATCTGTAAATAATGAACGCAATTGCGGATCGAGATCATTCAGTTCACAATTCACTTTATCTTGGAATTTTTCTCGGTCAATTTCGAGGCTTCCAATCTGTGTTTCTACATTTGCTCGAAAGTGAAGTATATGACCGTTGTAACTTTCACTAGCTACAATCGCACTTTGATATTGTTCAATGATATTGGTGTCATGAGCATCTTGAAAACGATGATGTACGCCACCTTTAAGACAGTAAAGAAACTTTAATGGATGCACTTTATTAACGATAAACTGTATTTCTACGTCGTCTTTAAATGTACATTGGTAGATAATAATGCCAAAGCCGCCGTCGAAGTTAATTCCTTTGATATAGCCTTCACCAACCTCTGGTGGAATAGATAGGTGATATTCGCCGCAATGTTCCTCGAAGGAGACCTTAAATGCCTTAGCGATATCTTTAATTACTTCGAAGAGAGGTAACGATTGTACGTTAATTTTTATCATTAAAGATCCTTTTATTACAAATTACAATATTATTATTTGTCTTCTTGCAAAAATGAAAAAAGCTGTAAATTCACCGTCAAAAATAACAAAGATTATGACTAAAATTTTAGGAATTGGTTCAAGAATAAATCATCCAGAACACGGCAAAGGCGTTGTAACCAATGTTACTTCTTCAATGTATTGGGTTACTTTTATCGACAGCGGTTTGGAGACGATCTCGGTAGATGCAGATTTTGAGGTTATTGAAGCCGCAGAAGACGAAGTGGATACCGTGAGTTTTTACGAGGTGGAGAAATCGCTACGAAGTATTTTAAAAAAATGGAGTGATGTAAGTGAAATTGTGCCTATGGCCGATAAGTGGAAGGGCGGAAATATGATACTCAATCCGAAAGATGTTTCTCTTTCAAATAAAGAAATACCCATTGATACCTTTTTTCATAAAATTGTTATGCTTCGTGACCGACTGCGCGTTATGGAACAAAAGATCAACGCCAGTAAGAATTTGGATGAACAGGAAAAAATTGATCTTCAGCAGTACATTACACGTTGCTATGGAAGTTTAACAACCTTTAATGTCCTTTTTAAGTCGTCATCACAAAATTTTAAAGGAGATAGTTCAAAGAAGTAATAATATGNGGGTGTAAGGCGTTAGTATTCAACAGAAAAGATCGATGTTAAAAATAATAGTATCTTGTCGATCCCAAATTTTATGATGCTACAACAACAACCCGGCGAGTACGTTCCGTGGCTGGCGCCCTATGCCTATGCCATCGTGCTGTTGGGAATTCTGTTATTTTTATTTCGCGTTTTTGAGAATTTCTACGGAAGTCGGTATCATAAACCCTTGTTTCGGCATTATTTCGTTTATAAAAAACTACACCCTACGCAAAAGACGATTCTGCAAAATGATTTTATCTTTTAC
>JGI24723J26617_10003665_pt1 | contig 11026 bp, 10 predicted proteins | sample Cruoilmetagenom6_FD_26617 | JGI IMG/M metagenome (IMG submission 26617) | reverse complement strand
TATATGGAGTTTTTACACCAGAAACAAAAGAATTAGGCTATATACTTCATGTTTATTTTGAATCACCTATAAACACCTCAAATTATTTGAGTTCTATAATTCAAAAAGGAGCCAAGAATACAATCAATATAACTAATAATACATTTTTATCTAAAAGAATGCTGTTGCCTGTATCTAAGGAAGAACAATCCAAAATCGCCAATTTTTTATCTGCAATCGATAAAAAAATTGAATTGGTTAATGAACAGATAGAAAAAACAAAAACCTATAAAAAAGGGCTATTGCAGCAGATGTTTGTTTAAAAAAACTATAAATATAAATTTCGAAATGAAAGATAAAAAAATCATTGATTATATTATTCTGGATGGCTCTTTGCCACCATATAAATTATTTAACCGTATAGATCTTCCTAAAAAGGAAATAGTAAAAGAGATTGACACGCTCAAAGTATCTTTAGAGAGAAGTATTGAAAGATTAGATCGCTTTAAATTTTTAAATGATGAATATGGAAAATATGAAGTTGGAAAAGAATATAAGGTTTTAACAAGAGATGAATTGAAAGAATGGAGCAGTAAAGCTAATAATGGAGTTTCACATAATGAATCCAGTTATCCACATCCTCTTCAAAGTATAATACCTCAAGATTTAGAAGTTACAGTTGAGAAATATGATTACAACAATAATAGTCGTGAAATTAAAAATGCATTAAACAAAGCAGAAAAGACTGTTGCCGAAAAGCGAAATAAAATAATTCAACTCGAAAAAGAATTGAAAGAATTTGAAAGCGACCCAGACCCAATTTCCAATACACATACAAGAACCACGCTTGAAATTCAAGTTATTGAACTTGTAAATAGAGGTTATCTACCTTTAGGAGGTATAAGTGTTAGTGAAGGAAATTCATATCAAACGATGGTTAAATACGAAGAATAGTGGCTACCCAACCGGAACAAGTATTAGAAAATCAATTAGTAGCGCAGCTAATAACTATTGGGTACGCTAAAGTTAGCATTCAGGACGAAACGGCACTATTAGCTAATTTAAAAACCCAATTAGAAAAGCATAATAATATTACTTTTACTGTTAAAGAGTTTGAACGCGTACTCAATATTCTTAGCAAAGGTTCTGTGTTTGAAAAGGCTAAAACCCTTCGCCAAAAACAGCATATAATTCGGGATAATGGAGACAATCTTTATTTCGAGTTTTTAAACACTGAGCATTGGTGCCAAAATGAATACCAAGTAACACAACAGGTTACTATGGAGGGCAGCTACAAAAACCGTTACGATGTAACCTTATTGATAAATGGCTTGCCATTGGTTCAAATAGAACTAAAGCGTCGTGGCTTGGAAATGAAGGAAGCCTTTAATCAGGTAAACCGTTATCAACGCCATTCCTTTGGCGCAAAATCTGCCTTGTTTCAGTATGTGCAAATCTTCATAATTAGCAATGGCGTAAATACCAAATATTACGCAAACAACCGGAATCAATCCTTTAAGCAGACGTTTTATTGGGCGGATAAGGATAACAAGCGTTTAACGAATATTCTCAACGGTTTCACCAGTGAATTTTTAGAACCCTGCCATATTTCTAAAATGATTTGCAAGTATATAGTGCTAAACGAAGCCCATAAAATATTGATGGTGCTGCGTCCATATCAATTTTTTGCAGTAGAAAGTATTATTGATAAGGTTCAGAACAGCACTCACAACGGCTATATATGGCATACCACTGGTTCGGGAAAAACACTGACCTCGTTTAAAGCCAGTCAAATTATTATGCAATTGCCACAAGTTAAAAAAGTGGTGTTTGTGGTAGATAGAAAAGATTTGGACTACCAAACTACAAAAGAGTTCAATAGCTTCTCAAAAGGCAGCGTAGATGGCACAGACAACACTAAAGCATTGGTAAAACAATTCAGTGATGATACGCGGCTTATTGTAACCACCATTCAAAAATTGAATACCGCCATTAGTAAAAAGAAGTATTTAGCGAAGATGGAAAAAATGAAAGATGAGCGCATCGTCTTTATTTTTGATGAATGCCATCGAAGTCAATTTGGCGAAACCCACAACCGTATAAAAGCGTTTTTCAACAATTACCAAATGTTCGGTTTTACCGGTACGCCAATCTTTGCGGATAATGCTGTAAAGAATGAATTGGGAAAACGCACCACCAAAGAATTGTTTGGAGATTGCCTTCACAAATATGTAATAACAGATGCCATAAAAGATGAAAACGTTTTAAAGTTTTCCGTGGAGTATGTTGGCAAATACAAAAAAAAAGAAAGTGCTACTGAAATAGATATAGAGGTAGAAGATATTGACCGCAAAGAGTTGATGGAATCACCAAAACGGTTAGAAAAGATTGTAGATTACATTATTGCCAATCACGATAGGAAAACCCATAGCAGAGAATTTACAGGAATGTTTTGCGTAGGCAGTACCGATCTATTGGTGAATTACTATGATATATTCCAACGTAAAAAAGAGGAAGGCCAGCACAATCTTAAAATAGCAACCATATTTAGCTATGTGGCAAATGAAGATGATGCAGATGCCAATGGTTATATTCCGGACGAAATGGCAACTGCCGCGGAACCGGATGCGATGTATGATCTAAATCCGCACAAAAGAGATAAACTGGAAAGCTATATTGGGCATTATAACCAAATGTTCGGTTCCAATTTTACAACGAAGGACAGTCAATCCTTTTACAATTATTACAATGACATCTCAAAGAAAGTAAAAGAACGCAAAATTGATATTCTACTTGTTGTCAATATGTTTCTCACAGGTTTTGACAGTCCAACATTAAGCACCTTATACGTTGACAAAAACCTAAAGTATCACGGTTTAATTCAAGCTTACTCGCGTACAAACAGAATTATCAACGAGCAGAAATCCCAAGGAAACATTGTGGTTTTTCGAAATCTCAAACAAGTTACCGACCAGGCCATCACACTTTATAGCAATAAAGAAGCCATAGACGTGATTATAATGGAGCCGTACGAGGATTATGCCGAAAAGTTTAATGAAGCTTATACAGCTCTGCTTAAAATCACTCCCACGGTGAACAGCGTCAACGATCTTGTGAGCGAAGAGGACGAATTGGAATTTATCAAGGCTTTTAGAGAGTTAATGCGTCTAAAAAATACCATGACAACCTTCGCAAATTTTGATTGGGAAGACTTGGATATGGAAGAGCAGTTGTTCAATGATTTCCGAAGCAAGTATTTGGATTTATGGCAGAAGGTGAAGCAAGATCATAGCAAGGAAAAAGTCTCCATTCTTGAAGATGTAGATTTTGAATTGGAGTTGATCCACCGCGACGATATAAATGTTTCATATATTCTGAAATTGTTGGCAGATATGAAAGGCGCCAACAAAGCAGAACAAGAAGCTAAGAAAAAGGAAGTTGTCGACTTATTAACCGGAGAAGCTAACTTACGTAGCAAAAGAGAATTGATTGAAAAGTTCATTCAAGAAAATCTTCCAGTCATAGAAGATTCCGAAACTATTCCCCAGGAATTTGATAAGTTCTGGACAGAAGAACAACAGAAAGCATTTGAAGCTTTTGTGAAGGAAGAACAACTTTCTTCCGAAAAAACCCAAAAATTAATTGAAGATTACCTCTATGCTGAACGCGAACCGTTACGCGATCAGTTGCTTGATTTAATTGAAGGTGACAAGCCATCGGTATTGAAACGAAAGTCTATTGGCGATAGGCTTTTAAGCAAGGTTGTGGAGTTTGTGGAGACTTTTATTAATGGGATGGATGGGAGAGGTTAGTGGTGCAGAAAGTCCATGGAATAATAATTGAAACTTAGCCCAAAGGAGGTATTATTTTTAAAAGGCAATTTAAATAATATATTGTTACTGAAGAACTGGACTAGGGCTTTTCATAGGAGCCGTTGTTTGCAAACGTTATTTAATCATTTAGATTTGGAAATATTTTTCATAGGAAAAAGCTTTTTCTATTAATAAATTTTAAGAATTAATTTTTCTAAAACCTATTCACTTTTAGACTTGATTAGCACTATTTAATAATTTTCACTAGATCTCTGTGATACACTCTTTGAGTGTCGCCTCCTTTCAGAGGTTTTATTGTTACATCTGTCAAACAATCTACATGAATTTTAATAATTTCATAAACATCAAATTCCGTTTGATTAGCTCTTAAATGAGTATAACCCATATATAAAATATGGTCGCCATTTTTGAATTTAATGGCTTCAGGTTTCTTATGCATAATGTAATATAACTGGTCCTCATCAACATTATGGTTTTGAAATAACTCTTTTAGAAGCTGAAATTGAGCTGAACTTAATCCTTGCTCGATTATGTGCTCAAAATCCTCTCTAAAATTAAATTTTACATGTGGCATAACTTAGTATTTAATATGATTTTTTAAGTGTTTGCTAACGTTTATGTATATGAGCTGTGGCGTGTTTTAGCATAAACCTCTCCAAATAAAAACTGGCTTTGGAAAATCCATTAGCAAAAGCCGAAACTTCAAAGTAGGTTTTAGGATTTTCCAAGTGGGCACATTAAAAGCCATGGCTTTTAAAACGTGTTTTTAACTGGTTTTAAACGTAATGATAATCTAAATCTCTCAAATATTGTAAATCTAAAATCTGACTATTTATTCCATGACTGATTATTCTATTCATCCATTCTTTTGTGCTAACAAATACCTTGTTTTCTATAGTATTAAATTTATCTGTTTGGTCAAAAACTATAACCGTTGGTTTCTGGTGATTTGTTTTAATTTTTTCATTAACAATATCAAGAGTTTGCATATTACTCGATAATAAAATGAAAACCATGTTATCTATATTTTCTAATTTGAGAATATATTGGGAAAAAATATTTATGTCAAAATTCTGAGTGTGGTAATTTTCTATTGCCAATTCAAGTAGAGCATCCCTTTGGTAATTGACTTTTATCATTCTTTCGAGTGTTTCTATAGCTATCCGATTATCTGTAAAATTGTCCACAAAACTTTTCATACTATTCTAGAATTTCTTTGAGTTTATTTGTAAAATGAGTTCGTTTGTCATTTGAAAAATCTCTTCCTCTGCTATAACCTACTATATGGGTATTGTTTTCTTCGTCAAAAAAGTAGCCAAAACCCTCAATATTCCAAACTTGTTTTTCATAGCATTGTTCAACTATATTTTCAAAAACAGATTTTCCTTCTAAAATTACAATTTTAGGTTTTAGAATGTTGATTAGTTGAATAGAAAATTCTGCACTTTTTTTAAAATATTGGTTATTATAGTTAATATCATTTATTACCTTTTTAAGGTCAGCAATATTTTCCGTGGCTAAATGGAAAAAATTGGTTTTTATAACTTGTTTTCTAAAAATACTTTTGATTTTACTTTCGTCCCAACCTACTAATTTGAAAAATTTGATTGTTTTTTCAGCTAAATGATATGTATTTGGATAATCGTCACGATAATTTTCATCGTAAATATCGAGGTAAGAAATTTGTTCGGTTTCAAAAGTATCTCTCGAAAACTGACCATTTCCTCGGCCGGGATTTATACCGATGAATAAAATATCGGGGTTATTAATTGGCTTACCGTCAAAAACCTCAAAACCAAAATATAAATTTTTATGGTTAGAGTTTTTAGTAAGTAAATTATTCAATTCAAAGTTATATTCTTTGACTTGTTTTTTCCAATCGATAAGGTTTTCAATCATAGCTTCTGTTTTTTACTCACACATAACGTTTTTGGAACTGAAAGCTACGAAGGCTTTTTATTTGTTAGTAACATCCATGTGTATTGGGAATCTTCAACTTTAGATTTTAGTCGTTTTGAAAATTATACGCTGTTGGGCTTTCATTATTTATATAAGATCATTCTCCTACTAATATACTCAGTCTGATTTTAATCACATCTCTATATCTTTCAATGAATGTAGTACTTGATAAATTCCATGAATGTATTTTATCCTCTTTTACGTTTTTAAAAGTAATATAGTCTCCATCAACAAACATATCGTCTAACCATTCTTTATTGTATTGAAAATACTTATTGACACCAACAATATATATATGATTAATTTCATTATTTTTAATTAATTCAATTAAATAGTCAGTATTAGATTGTTCCGCTTTTCTTGCTTGGCCAATTGAAAGATTTGTAAAGAGCAAAAAAAGAATGATAGTAAAGATTTGCTTCATAATCCGATGGGTTTTTATAATTATTGCTAAATCTTGTTGTAACACGTTTTTTAAAGATAGCCTTCTAAATCCTCTCGAATATCTTTCAGATATTTCTTGTGAATTTTGAAGTGTTCTTCGTAATTGTTTTTAAGTTCAGTCGCTTTATTCTTTATTTCACGCACTTTCCTGTCAATTTCTTGAAAAGAGTCGCCTTCTTTTGGTTGTAAAACCATTAATTCCCTATTTATGTCAAATGTTCTTTTAATAATTTCCATTGAGCGTTCTTCATCAAAATCATAAAATATATTGATGTGATGGTGTTCGAAATGCGGGAAAGCTTTTAATTTATTCGAATAAAAATCCACCTCTTTTTGAATGTTATCATATAGTTCTTGATGCTCAATTTCCCCTTCTTCAAATATTTCGAACTGGTGTCTTAATAGATTGAGATAATTCATATGCTCTAAATAAAATTCAGAAGCTTTTTTCGCAGATTTCACTTTTTCTTTCCAGAAGAAAGTTTTTAGTTCCTTGTTATATTTTGATTTGTCAACAAAAAACTGAACTAAATTCCGAATAAACCATCCTAAAGCTCCTGAAACAATTGCTATTCCAGCTCCTCCAATTCCAGGATAATCTTTTAAAAAATTTAAAAAGTTCATAGTTTACTGAAATTTATTACAACGTCTCGTATAAACGCAGTAGCGTCATTGACGCACTAACTTTTCGATTTATACCAGGCCTTAAATATTTAAAATTACTTTTGGGTTAAGCACTACCTCCGCTATTGCGTTTATACAATGTTGTAAACAGGTGTATTTGCACAATGCTTATCGCAAGCTATTTCCCCAAATATAATTTCCGCCAGTATGTCTATTAAATTCGTGAATATCTTTTGCCACTAACTCCATTACTCCAACATTTTCATTATGATGCCAAACATAGCCAAATACTCTGCTTTGACTTCCTCCACTTGGCTTCATAATATCCACTATCTGCTTTTCAATTATCTCATCTTGGTTAAATATCTTCATCGGTTTTCCATTGTAGGTGCGGATAAATGTTATGTCCTTTGTCCGCTTTCTTAATTCTTTCAACCATATATTTTGTAATTCCAAATCTCCAGCTTTCGTAGCTTCGAGCATTTTACTCTCTGCTTCGTATATACCTTTTTTATTAGCTGTTAGAATTTCGGCATCTCTTTTAAGTATTATTGAGTTTTTTGTACGAAATTGTTTTAAAATTATTTCTTTATTTGAAATCAAATTATTGCGAAGAGATTGAAGACTATTTGAAAATTGTAATTTGTCACTCGCTATTAATAAATTATCTGGCAATTTTGTTTTAAAAACAGAATGTTTACTGAAATCTGCAACCTTGATTGTTTCTTCTACACCATTTCGTATAAAAGTAAAATCAAAATATTTAACCGACAATCTATTCTTAACGACTTCCTTTGCAGTAGTTCTAACCAATTTAACTCCATCGTCTGCTACATTAGGAGATTTCTTTATGACTTTAGTTATGACTTCATCCGTTTGCTTAATAACTTTGGTGTCAATAGTTTTCCATACGGCAACTGAACCTGCTATAACGACTGCTCCAACAACTGTAAATACTTTTTTCAAACTATCTATAATTTTTCTTCTATTTGCATAAAAATCTCGCTTTTAATATCGCTTTTGATTTTTTCGGCTAATGCTTGATTAGAGTAATCCCCACCATAAAAGCCTAAAATAATTGTTACAATTATCGCAACGAAGGAAGCTATTTTTAAGGTTTTGCTAATCAAATTCATTGCTCTATTTTCTCGTTTAGGGCTCCAGTTTTTCCATCCGCCATATGAAAACATATACGTTACAAATACAAATCCCACAACTGCGACAAATGTATATCCAAGAAAAAGAGACAATAGTAATTCAAAAAGACCCTCAAAAATTAAAACCACAAATGACAAACTTATTTTATGTATATATTGACCTATGTACTGTTCAGATTTATCTAATTCAATATCCACAGGAATTTGAGTAACGAGATTATTTTCAAGCTTTTGTTCTAATTTTTCGTTATCATAAACGTTGTACCAAGTTCTTAAAGTTCTTTCTCTAAAATTTTCATCGCCCAAGCCTACATAATCCCTAATGTTCCGCCAGCCCAAAAAACCTTTTTTAGAATCCATTGAATCTTGAAAGATTTGTATTGTATTCGTTAAATGTTCATCTGTAATTTTGTCTATTTCTTCTTTGTTGTATTTTTTTTCAAGAATAGGTTTTTCAGATTGTGAGCAACTAACTGTCAGCAAAATAACAGTAATTATTAGGTAGATTTTCTTTTTCAATATGTAATCAATTTGGTTAGTTAATTATGCGTAATGTTTGTTATCACTTGTTTACAACGTTTAGTATATGAAAAGTAGGCGATTTAGAAGCACCAAACTTTCGGTTAAACACAAAGTTTGATACGAGCCAAAACCCTTGATTTTATTATTGTTTCGCCTATATTTTATATACATTGTTAGCAAATCGCCTTTCTTTTAGTTATTGAAAATATTTCTTGCCATAGTTTTTATAGTCTCGTTTTCCAATTTTAGTCCGAGTGGTTGAGAAACATCTTGTCCTTCATTTAAATGTAGTGAAGTATTGTAAATTATACCCAACAAAAAATAGGTTTCTGGAATTTCAATTCCAATACTTTGAGCAAAGTTCAGTTTGTTTTTAGTTCCGTTTGTTTCATCAATAAAAATCCTTTTATTCTCGGCATCAGGTATTTTAACATAAACAAGTTTCTCGATTTGATGTCTGATTCCGAAACAGATTGCTAATGGGTCAATTTTTTCATCTTGATATACATAACGCCTTACCTCTCTAAAAATCTTTTTAAAAAATTTCTCGGGACTTGACCAATCTTGATTTAATTTAAGTATGTGAAATTCTGCCGATAAATCAACAGAATCACTATTTGGGTTAAAGTGAAAGTAATGAGCATCAACAATGCTTTTTATTAATGCATCTTCTCTATTATAAATTAATTTTAAAAGGTTCTGATTTGCTTTTACATTTATATCCTTAATGTAGTTTACTTTTATTTTAGCATCATTAAAGCAGAAATGGTTGAAAAATAATGGGTCTAAATGCGTTAAAAGAACAGGGAATATTCTCCTCTTTTTTCTTTTCATTTCATCTATAAAAGTTGAAATGTAATATTGAAATGAAATTAGATTTGCATCATCCATATAGTCAAATATTTCATCTATAATCAGTATGCAATCGTTCTTTTTAAAATCTCTTCTTGATTTTAAAAGTAAAGCGATAAACGTTAGTATATCTCGTTGACCATTCGAAATTTCGTGAGCTTTGGGCCAATGAACTATTAGACTGTTTTTTTCTTCTTTGGGTTTTATGTCAAACCTTTCCTTTACTGGATTAAAGGACGAAATTGTTTGAGTGTAATGTTCTTTTTCGGCTGTATAAAAACTGTATTTACAAGCTTTTTTATAATTAGGCCCTAAATCACTTTTAACTTTTAAAATTTGCCAAGTGGTTAAAAATAAATCCGCCTCATCTTGAATTTCTGAAAACCCAAAAGAACTAATAATATTCGATAATTTGTTAAACTCGGGTAGTTCTTCCATTGAAGATAGCAGATTATCAATTATCCACCTTTTAATTACTACACCTGTTCCTGTTTGTGCATTTATTTGTCCAACATAATCTTCTAGAATAGTGGTATAGCTTTTTAAATTGAATCTTGAAAAATCTATTTCAGTTTCTATTCTATGGAAAAGGTGACTTTTTTTAAAAATTCCTGAAATGTTATTTAATAATTTGTTTCCATTTACCCCGAATGCTTGTTTTAGGGTAGTTGGTGAATAATCGAAATCAATTTTTTGAGGAATCGTCTGGACTAAAACTGTTGATTTTATTTGTAGAGAAGTTTTTGCAAAACTGTAACCATTAAATGACTGTACTGTTGCCTTTGGTTCAGTTTGATTGTTTATAACAAACACATCAAAATCGTTTGTGATTGTGTTTTGATTATCATCAGCTATCAAAACTGTTCCGTTTGATAGGGTAAGTTTTAATTCAGGTCGATTAGTTTGTTTTTTATTAAAATAATCATTGTCTCCTAATTCTATTTTATTGCTTTTCAAAGAGTTAAACGCAATAGCAAATGAGCTTTTCCCAAATCCATTTGGTGCAACCAATATATTAGGCTTATTTGGTGTTAAATCTAGGTTGAACGATTTATTTCCAATTCCCTTTATATTGGTTATCTCAATTTTGCTTATTATCATTTATTCCAATTTGTTTTTAGGTGTTTGCTAACGGTTAGTATATGAAAAGTAGGCGATTTCGAAGCACTAAATTTTCACTAAAGCACAAAGTTTGATAAGAGCCAAAACCCTTGTCTTTACTGCTGTATCGCCTATTTTTTATATACATTGTTGTAGAACGTTTTATATGTTTTTAGCATTTCACTTCCCATATCAGACAACTCATAATCATTCAAGGCTTTTATCATCTCTCCGAAGTCGTGTTTGATTTTTTGAAAAGATTGATTATTAGAATTAAAAGAGTATTCTGTCATTCTAAATAAAGCGTGTGAAGCGTGTAACCGACCCATTGGTGGTCTTTCTTTATTTTGAAAAGGTGAATATTCTAAATTGCTTAAAAATTTTTCATCAATTAACGAGTCGACAAGATTAACTAAGAATAATTCTTGGTGAGCAAGTTCGTGTACTATGGTAATATCTATGTCTTCGTTTGAAAAAAAAAGGCTCTCACTTATAATTATTGCACCAAATAAATGAGGCGTAGAAAGACTATAGGCTTCATTTTTTTCTACAACT
>JGI24723J26617_10003664_pt1 | contig 11028 bp, 12 predicted proteins | sample Cruoilmetagenom6_FD_26617 | JGI IMG/M metagenome (IMG submission 26617) | reverse complement strand
GCAAAAATGAAAACCGGAAAAAGTTATTATAGTTTCAATCACTGCTTATTCTTTCTAAACGAGCAGCTTTACACACAACTTATCAAGGTTGTATTAGTATGTTTTATAAGGTTTTATTTGACTTATCCACAGAAAATGGTTTACTAATAACTATATATAATAAGTTATATATAAATATATTTAATATTAACTAATAANAACGTTAAAAGCGCCGTTACAAGATTTATAACGATAAGTATTACCAATTGCCTCAAGAGTTCTTATACTCAGCCCACTTTATTTTTAGAGCTGATCCTGGAAAATATTTTTGGAATACCCTGATAAATTTGACGTGATTGTTGTAGGTGGGGGCCATGCAGGCACTGAAGCCGCATTGGCAGCAGCCCGAATGGGCTCCTCCACACTTTTGCTTACCCACAATATTGAAACCCTGGGCCAAATGTCCTGCAATCCCGCCATCGGGGGCATAGGAAAAAGCCATCTGGTCAAGGAAGTGGATGCCTTGGGTGGCGCTATGGCGATCGCCACAGACCAGGCCGGTATTCAGTTTCGGGTACTCAATTCACGCAAAGGCCCAGCAGTGAGGGCCACGCGCGCTCAAGCAGATCGAGTTTTATACAAACAAGCAATCCGTTCGACCCTTGAGAGCCAACTGGGTTTATCCATTTTTCAACAAGCCGTGGATGACCTGATTGTTGAAAAAGGCCGGGTAAGTGGTGTGGTCACCCAAGCGGGCATTCGGTTTTTAGCACCGAGTGTTGTTATTACAACGGGGACCTTCCTTGGCGGCGTTATCCACATCGGTTTACAAAACCATTCTGGAGGGCGTGCTGGTGACCCTCCCTCGATTCGTTTGGCCCAGCGCCTACGTGAATTGCCCTTTGATGTCGGGCGACTAAAAACCGGCACTCCCCCACGAATCGATGCCAAAAGTGTTGATTTCGAACGGATGCAGGCCCAACCAGGAGATGAACCGCGTCCGCACATGTCTTACCTGGGGCATCGAGATCAACATCCACAGCAGGTTTCATGTTATATCACCCATACTAACGAGAAAACCCACGCCATTATTCGNGATGGGCTTGATCGTTCGCCCATGTATTCCGGCGTGATTGAAGGAGTCGGGCCGCGTTANTGTCCTTCCATCGAAGATAAAATCATGCGTTTTGCGGATAAAAACAGCCATCAGATTTTTATTGAACCGGAAGGCCTGCAAACCCACGAGCTTTATCCCAATGGCATTTCAACCAGCCTGCCCTTCGATGTGCAGCTTAAAGTGGTACAAAGCATCCAGGGTATGGAAAACGCCTTCATTACGCGCCCTGGTTACGCTATCGAATACGATTATCTTAATCCCCAAGATCTAAAGCTCAGCATGGAAACCAAGTTTATCAGCGGCTTATTCCTGGCCGGGCAGATAAACGGTACAACCGGTTACGAAGAAGCTGCAGCACAAGGTATTCTTGCTGGCTTAAACGCTTCCCTGCTCGCACAAGGCAAGGATGGCTGGTATCCACGCCGGGATGAAGCGTATATCGGCGTTCTTATGGATGACCTCATAACTATGGGCACAGAAGAGCCCTATCGCATGTTTACCAGCCGGGCAGAATTTCGTTTATTGCTTCGGGAAGATAACGCCGACCTGCGTTTAACGGAAAAGGGCCGAGAACTGGGCCTGGTGGACGATAGCCGATGGCAACACTTTTGTGAAAAACGCGAAGCCATTGAGCGGCAAATTCAGTATCTAAAAGATACNTGGGTACAACCTGATACCAACGAAGCAAAGAATATTGAATCAACGTTGGGNCAGCCTTTACGCCACGAATACAGCCTGTATGAATTAATCAAGCGCCCCGAAATGAATTATTCCATTTTGAATGATTTGCTCACCCTGCCAGCCAGTGACCAAGCGGTTGAAGAACAGGTGGAAACCCAAATCAAATACGAAGGTTATATCTCCCGCCAGCAGGATGAAGTGGAAAAACTGCGTAAACATGAAAATACCGCCTTACCCGAGGCCCTGGATTATCAGGATGTGAAAGGTCTATCTAACGAGGTGAAACAAAAACTTTCTACCATTCGTCCGCAAACCATTGGTCAGGCGACGCGGATATCGGGTGTCACCCCTGCGGCTATTTCTCTTTTGCTTATCCACCTTAAGAAGAAAAATCAGCTAAACCGGGTGTCCGCCTAATGTCTTGTGAATCCCTTCTACGTGCNGGAATCGAACAACTTCNACTAACACTGAGCGAGGAGCAAATACGGGCCTTGCTTGCTTATCACCAGCTNTTACAAGATTGGAACAAAGCGTATAACCTCACCGCAATACGCGATCCAGNGCAAATGGTGATTCGCCACCTGGTGGACAGTTTATCCATTGTTTCCCATATCCAGGAAAGCGACGTAATCGACCTTGGAACTGGCGCAGGCCTACCTGGAATCGTATTGGCGATTGTTTACCCCGATAAAAACTACGTGTTGCTCGATAGTAATGGAAAAAAAACCCGTTTTATCAATCAGGTCAGAATCGAACTTGAGCTGGAAAATGTAAAGGTTGCAAAGTCCAGGGCTGAAACATACCATCCGCAACAAGCCTACCCCGCTGTCACCAGCAGGGCATTTGCAACATTGGCNGACAGTGTTTCTCTGCTGAATGAACTTCTGGCTGTTAGAGGCCGGTTTTATGCCATGAAGGGTAGGCTTCCCGATCAGGAAGTGGAACAGCTCCCAACGACCTATCGCCTTGAAAAAATACAGCCAATCACGGTTCCCTTTCTGGATGAAGAAAGGCACCTGGTGATCATCAAACGCCTGGCTTAACCTTGGCCTCACTGAAGAGCCCCCACAACTTTTACCATGACGAAAATAATTGCTGTAACAAATCAAAAAGGAGGAGTGGGTAAAACCACTACCAGTGTGAATCTTGCCGCATCACTGGCTGCATGTAAGAAAAAAACCCTGTTGATTGATATGGACCCCCAGGGCAACGCCACCATGGGTTGTGGTATTGAGAAAAATGAGCAAGAAAACACCATTTACGATGTGCTGGTGGGTGATACGCCCATCGAAAGCGTGATTACTCCCAGTCAATATGACAAGCACTTACAAGTTGTTGCCAGCAACGATGATCTAACGGCCGCGGAGATTGAACTGGTGAGTCTTCCCCATCGGGAATACCGTTTAAAACAGCAAATTGCTACTATCGCCGATGCCTACGATTACATTATCCTCGACTGTCCTCCCGCGTTAAGCATGTTGACAGTGAATGCACTGACCGCCGCCGACTCTGTATTAATACCCGTTCAGTGTGAATATTATGCCCTGGAAGGCCTTAGTTCCTTGGTGCAAACTATTCGTAAAGTCAAGCATGCCGTAAACCCGCATTTGGAAATCGAAGGTTTATTGCGCACCATGTACGATCCGCGTAATAGCCTTACCCAGGATGTCACCAAACAGCTGATTGAACACTTTGGCGATCGTGTATACCAAACCACTATTCCACGAAATGTCCGTTTAGCCGAAGCACCTAGTTATGGCGTACCGGTGTTGCACTATGATAAAAAGTCCAAGGGCGCTACCGCCTACCTGGCGTTGGCAGGCGAATTAATGCGCCTAGAGAAAAAGATAAAATTAGCGAAAGCGTAAGCGTTTGTTAAAAAATACTGGCTAAAACACACACTCAAGGACTGAAACTAAAAGGATCTCATCATGGCGGCCAAAAAACGTGGTTTAGGAAAAGGATTGGATGCGCTGCTGGGCAGCACCAGCACGCCCCATGATAGTAATTTAAATGAAAAGGAAATTCTTCAGCAAATTCCTATTGATCTATTGCAAAGGGGTAAGTACCAGCCTCGTCAGGATATGCACAGCGAGGCTCTGGAAGAATTAGCCCAATCCATTCGCAAACAAGGTGTGATGCAACCCATCGTGGTGCGCCCGCTATCCGAACACAAATATGAAATTATTGCTGGTGAGCGGCGTTGGCGAGCCACCCAGATTGCAGGGCTCGACACCATTCCAGCAGTGGTAAAAGATGTGCCCGACGATGCGGCCATTGCCATGTCGCTGATTGAGAATATCCAACGGGAAAATCTCAACCCCATCGAAGAAGCGGGCGCCTTGCATCGTTTGCAGAAAGAATTTGAGTTAACCCAGCAACAGGTTGCGGATGCCGTAGGCAAGTCACGCACCACCATAACCAACCTTCTGCGATTGATGAGTTTATCTGAATCCGTTAAACGCATGTTGGAACACGGTGACCTGGAAATGGGCCACGCACGCGCTTTGCTTAGTCTAAGCGGCGATAAACAAGTGACTGCGGCGCGACAAGTTGTAGCAAAATCATTATCGGTTCGACAAACCGAATCCTTGGTGAGAAAGCTACTTGCCGAAAATGAGAATACAGCGACGACATCAATAATTGATCCGGATATCAAAGCCCTGGAAGAGGGAATCGCTGAAAAACTCGGTGCCAAGGTTTTGGTTCAGTCCAATGCAAAAGGTAAAGGCAAGTTAACCATTCACTACAACAACCTCGATGAACTAGACGGTATCCTCGCTCATATTCACTAGGTTTTCCGATTACCCCTTTAGTTACATAACATCGGGAATCTGCTCTTGTGTCCCGTATAGAAGCACTCTATAATTCCCGCCCGCTGCAGGTTTGTAGTTTCTGTTGCTTGGTAACGTGGAGTTGGTTTTTGTGAGAGTGATTAATCAAAAACAGCGTGACGAAGCAAAAAAGACTGTAGCTTTGCAGTTTTGTGTGGCGATTTTGCTCAGCTTTATCGCGTTTCTACTAAGCGGCGAGGATTTAGCCCTCTCTGTTTCAGTCGGCGCGGCGATTAGTTTTTTTGCAAGCGCATACTTTACTGCGAAGGTTTTCAGGTACTCAGGCGCACGCCTCTCTCAGGAGATCGCGAAGTCCTTTTACTCTGCTGAAGCCGGGAAATTTGCCATTATCGTGGTTTGTTTTGCGATCGCGTTTAAATGGCTCGAAGTTTTGAAAGAACCCCGTAATGCCGGGGCTCTGTTGTTGGCTTTTTTTGTCGTACAGGCTACAGCATGGTTTATGCCTCTACTTGGTAATAAATTACTAGCTGGCAAAAAACGTAATAAATAAAAAGTTTGGGAAACGCAATGTCCGCTGAAACGACCGGTAATGCTTCAAGCGCATATATTAAACACCACCTGACCAATCTAACTTATGGTCAACACCCCGATGGCACCTGGGGTTTTGCTCACAGCGGCGCTGAAGCAGCCGAAATGGGTTTTTGGGCGTTAAATGTTGATAGTCTTGGCTGGTCAATCGGTCTAGGTGTGATTTTTTTGTTCTTGTTTAAATCTGTTGCATCAAAAGCGACCGCTGGCGTACCGACAGGGATGCAGAANTTTGTTGAAATGATTGTGGACTTTATCGATAGCACTGTTAAAGATTCATTCCACAAAGTGAACCCTTTGATTGCTCCACTTGCCCTGACCATCTTTGTCTGGGTATTTCTAATGAACNTTATGGATTTAATACCGGTAGACTTNATTCCTCAGATTTTTNACCTTCTTGGTGTTGAATACATGAAAGTCGTGCCCTCTACCGACCCCAATATCACCATGGGTATGTCGCTTTCCGTATTTGTTCTTATTCTGTTTTATAGCGTAAAAGAAAAAGGTGCGGGTGGCTTCTTTAATGAATTAGCCCGAAACCCTTTTGAACACCCTGCTTTTATCCCTTTTAACCTTTTTCTTGAAATATTAAACTTGGTGACCAAGCCAATTTCTCTTGGATTACGACTTTTCGGAAACATGTATGCGGGCGAAATGATCTTTATCCTGATCGCTTTATTGCCAGCCTGGATACAGTGGTCACTGTCTGTACCCTGGGCGATATTTCACATACTGGTAATTACCTTGCAAGCTTTCATCTTNATGGTACTTACNATTGTTTACCTCGCAATGGCTCACGAAAGTCATTAAGAGACACCAAGTTCTACTTTAACCAAAAAACCTAAACTGGGAGATAAAATGGAAACTGCAAGCGCATTAGTAGTAATTGCCGCCGCTCTAATTATTGGACTGGGTGCCCTTGGTACCGCAATTGGCTTTGGCCTGTTGGGTGGTCGTTTGTTGGAAGGTTCAGCACGTCAGCCAGAAATGGCTCCTATGCTACAAGGTAAAATGTTCCTGATGGCTGGTCTTCTCGATGCGGTACCTATGATCGGTGTTGGTATCGGAATGTACATGATCTTCGTATTGGCCGCTTAAGCGTAAGCCTTTTTATCCTTAGGAAAATTAACTTGAGGTGCCAGCGTGAATATTAATGCAACGCTAATTGGCCAAGCTATCTCATTTACCATCTTTGTATGGTTTTGCATGAAGTATGTTTGGCCACCGTTAACTGCCGCGATGCAAGAGCGTCAACAGCAGATGAGTGAAGGCCTGCAAAATGCTGAAAAAGCACAAGCAGAGCTTGATTTGGCAAAAGCTGAAGTTGAGAACCAACTTAAAGAAGCCAAGCAGCAGTCAGCGTCTTTGATTGACCAAGCAAATAAGCGCGGCAATCAAATTGTTGAAGAAGCAAAGGACATCGCCATTAAAGAAGGCGAGCGTCTTAAGCAAGCTGCACAAGCAGATATCGAACAGGAAGTTAACAGTGCGAAAGAAGCTTTACGTCAACAGGTAGCAGTACTTGCTATCGCTGGCGCAGAGAAAATTCTTGCAAGCAGTGTTGACCAAAATGCTCACAGCGAAATGTTAAACAATTTGGCAGCAGAGCTTTAGCAGGTACCGTAAATGGCCGAAATAACGACGATTGCACGACCTTACGCTAAAGCAGCTTTTCAATTTGCGCTTGAGCAAAAAGCCCTCGATCAGTGGTCAACAATGCTTGGTTTTGTTGCCGCAGTGACAAATGATGCACAGATGCGACTGGTACTACAAAGCCCCAGTATGACATCCGAGAAAAAAGCAGAAGCAATCATTTCTATTGATGCAGAAAAGCTGGATGCACAAGGTAAGAATTTTATTTTCCTATTAGCGGAAAATGGCCGCCTTGAGCTATTACCTGTAATTTCTGAACTGTTTGAGCTTTTAAAAGCAGAGCAGGAAAAAACAATAGAAGTAACAGTGACTACTGCTTATGACTTGGTTTCAGATGAGGCGGATAAACTAGCCCAGTCTCTGAAAGCACGTTTGGGTCGAGAGATTCAAATTAGTAGTGAAATGGATAAATCCTTGATCGGCGGTCTAGTTATTCGTGCCGGTGATATGGTTATAGATGGCTCAGTACGCGGCAAACTCGCCAAGCTGGGCGAAAGTTTGAATTCATAGAATTTTGCTGGGAACAGCGAGGGAAAGAGAATGCAGCAACTCAACCCATCTGAAATAAGTGAGCTGATCAAAGATCGTATNAGCTCCTTGGACGTCAGTTCAGAAGCCCGAAATGAAGGCACCATCGTCAGTGTATCTGACGGTATTATCCGTATTCATGGTCTTGCCGATGTAATGTACGGNGAGATGATTGAATTTGAAGGTGGCGTNTACGGCATGGCGCTTAACCTGGAAAGAGATTCCGTGGGCGCTGTTGTTCTGGGTGATTANCTGAATATTGCAGAAGGNCAGAAAGCCAAATGTACTGGCCGTATTCTTGAAGTACCGGTTGGACGTGGTTTATTGGGTCGTGTTGTTGATCCGCTGGGTAACCCTATTGATGGTAAAGGGCCGATCTCTTCTGACGGCACCTCCCCCATCGAAAAAGTAGCCCCTGGTGTTATTGAGCGCCAATCAGTAGATCAGCCAGTGCAAACGGGTCTTAAGTCCATCGATGCGATGGTACCTGTTGGACGTGGACAGCGTGAATTGATTATCGGCGATCGCCAGATCGGAAAATCAGCTGTAGCGATTGATGCCATCATCAACCAGAAAGGTACAGGCATTACGTGTGTCTACGTTGCGATCGGTCAGAAACAGTCTTCTATCGCCAACGTTGTAGCCAAGCTCGAGGAGCATGGCGCTCTGGAGCACACCATCATTGTTGCAGCATCGGCTTCTGATCCTGCAGCATTACAGTACATCGCACCTTTTTCCGGCTGCACCATGGGTGAATACTTCCGTGATCGTGGTGAAGATGCACTGATCGTTTATGATGATCTGACTAAGCAAGCATGGGCTTATCGTCAAATTTCACTACTGTTGCGTCGACCACCTGGACGTGAAGCTTATCCTGGAGACGTATTCTATCTACACTCCCGTTTGTTAGAACGTTCAGCCCGTGTAAACGTTGAGTATGTAGAAAAGTTCACCAACGGTGAAGTGAAAGGAAAAACAGGTTCATTAACAGCGCTACCTATCATTGAAACCCAAGGTGGTGATGTATCTGCGTTCGTACCTACCAACGTAATTTCTATTACTGATGGTCAGATCTTTCTCGAAACTGATTTGTTTAACGCCGGTATCCGCCCTGCGATTAACGCTGGTTTATCTGTATCGCGTGTAGGNGGCTCAGCACAAACTAAGGTGATTAAAAANCTCGGTGGTGGTGTGCGTCTTGCTTTGGCTCAATATCGTGAATTGGCAGCATTTGCCCAGTTCGCCTCTGACCTTGATGAAGCAACTCGTAAGCAGCTTGAGCATGGTACAGCGGTTACAGAGCTGATGAAGCAAAAGCAATACTCTCCACTTTCTGTCNCTGAAATGGGCATCTCTCTTTATGCCGCGAACGAAGGCTATTTGGAAGGTGTTGAAGTTGCCAAAATCGGAGATTTCGAAGCGGCGTTGCACGCTTACATGAACGCAGAGCATAAAGCGTTGATGGATAAAGTGAATGAAACTGGCGATTACAATAAAGAAATTGCTGGTGAGTTTAAGTCTGCTTTGGAAAGCTTTAAATCTACTCAGACTTGGTAAATGCAGAAGCTCTGCCGGATAANTCTGGCAGAGCTTTTCATGCTTTTTCAGGTTTTTAGGTAGATTGATTTTTAGATAAATTTTTACTTTTCGGTAATATTATGGCCGGTGCTAAAGAAGTTAAAAGTCAGATAGCCAGTATCAAAAGTACTCAGAAGATTACGAGTGCGATGGAAATGGTCGCTGCGAGTAAAATGCGACGTGCTCAAGATCGTATGGAAGCTTCTAAACCCTACGCAACACGTATTCGCCAGGTTGTTGCTCATTTGGCAAACTCAAATTCTGAGTACGACCATCCTTATATGGCCGAACGTGAAGTGAATCGGGTGGTTATATTGTTGTTTCAACTGACCGTGGTCTCTGTGGTGGTTTGAACATTAACCTATTCAAAAAGACCCTTGAAAGTGCAGCGCAGTGGGATCAAAACGGCGTGGGTGCTGATTTCTGTTTGATCGGTTCAAAAGCACAATCTTTCTTTCGTAGTGTTGGCGGTAATGTGCTTGCCAGTGTTACCAATCTGGGCGAAGAGCCTAGTATCGATGACCTGATTGGTTCTATTAAGGTGATGCTGGACGCTTATGACGAAAAGAAGATAGATCGTCTTTATGTCGTCTACAACGAATTTGAAAACTCGATGACGCAAACTCCCAGCGTACATCAGCTACTGCCGCTTAAAGCGGAAGAAGAGAAAAGCCGAGAACATCACTGGGATTATATCTACGAGCCAGAAGCAAAACCCGTTCTAGATGCCCTGCTGGTTCGCTTTATTGAAAGCCAGGTGTACCAGTCTGTTGTGGAAAATGGTTCATGTGAGCAAGCGGCACGCCGCGTCGCAATGAAAAACGCGACAGACAATGCGGGTGATATAATTGATGACTTGGAGCTGGTTTATAACAAAGCCCGTCAAGCAGCAATTACCCAGGAATTATCCGAAATAGTAAGCGGCGCAGCTGCCGTTTAAAACAAATTCTTATTTTAGGGCTGCGAGCCTAGCTAATTATTTTAAGGGGAAGCGACAATGAGTAGCGGACGTATCGTACAGATTATCGGCGCGGTAATTGACGTAGAATTCGATCGAAATTCTGTACCGAAAGTATATGATGCCTTGAATGTGCATGATGTTGAGACCGTATTAGAAGTTCAACAGCAGATGGGTGACGGTGTTGTCCGTACAATTGCCATGGGCTCTACGGAAGGTTTGAAACGTGGTCTGGATGTAAGCAATACAGACGAACCGATTCAAGTGCCTGTAGGAGTTGAAACTCTCGGTCGTATTATGGACGTACTGGGCAACCCTATTGATGAAAAAGGGCCTATTGGTGAAAAAGAACGTTTATCTATTCATCGAAAAGCACCTGGTTTTTCTGATCAAGCAGCTAACAATGATTTGCTAGAAACAGGCATTAAGGTTATCGATCTGGTTTGTCCTTTTGCTAAGGGCGGCAAGGTTGGACTTTTCGGTGGAGCGGGCGTTGGTAAAACCGTAAATATGATGGAGTTGATTCGTAACATCGCCATCGAGCATAGTGGTTTTTCTGTATTTGCCGGTGTTGGTGAGCGTACTCGTGAAGGAAATGACTTCTACCACGAGATGACTGATTCAAACGTTATCGACAAAGTGTCACTCGTTTACGGTCAGATGAATGAGCCTCCTGGAAATAGACTGCGTGTAGCATTGACCGGTTTAACCATGGCAGAAAAATTCCGTGATGAAGGTCGTGACGTACTATTTTTTGTTGATAACATCTATCGCTATACACTGGCGGGAACAGAAGTATCAGCACTCCTTGGTCGTATGCCTTCAGCGGTGGGTTACCAGCCAACTTTGGCTGAGGAAATGGGCGTTCTTCAAGAGCGAATCACCTCAACTAAAACTGGCTCTATTACTTCGATTCAAGCCGTATATGTACCTGCAGATGACTTGACTGATCCTTCACCTGCAACCACCTTTGCTCACTTAGATGCAACGGTTGTACTTTCTCGTAAGATTGCTGAACTGGGTATCTACCCAGCGATTGATCCACTGGACTCTACTTCACGTCAGCTTGACCCCTTGGTTGTTGGTGAGGAGCATTATAATGTTGCGCGCGGTGTTCAATCTGTATTGCAACGTTACAAAGAGCTTAAAGA
>JGI24723J26617_10003663_pt1 | contig 11037 bp, 9 predicted proteins | sample Cruoilmetagenom6_FD_26617 | JGI IMG/M metagenome (IMG submission 26617) | reverse complement strand
CCCTTCCCCGTCAGCGTAGTGATTGGCGCAGACCCCGCCACAATTTTAGCAGCGGTCACCCCCATCCCCGACACCCTTTCAGAATACTCCTTTGCGGGCTTGTTGCGCGGTAATCGCACCGAGCTGGTAAAATGCCAAAGTAATGATTTACAGGTGCCTGCACGGGCAGAAATTGTTCTGGAAGGCTTTATCTATCCCGATGACACTGCGCCCGAAGGCCCTTTCGGCGACCACACCGGTTATTACAACGAGGTGGAAGAGTTCCCGGTGTTTACCATCGAGCGCATCACCCAACGCCCCGACCCCATCTACCACAGCACCTATACAGGGCGCCCACCGGATGAACCGGCGATACTCGGCGTCGCCCTCAATGAGGTCTTTATCCCCATTCTACAAAAGCAGTTTCCGGAAATCGTCGACTTCTACCTACCCCCGGAAGGCTGCTCCTACCGAATGGTCGTCATCACCATGAAAAAACAATATCCCGGCCATGCCAAGCGCGTCATGATGGGTGCGTGGTCTTTCCTACGCCAGTTCATGTACACCAAATTTATTATCGTCACCGATGATGATGTCAATGCGCGGGACTGGAAAGACGTAATCTGGGCCATGACCACCCGCATGGACCCAAGCCGCGATACGGTAATGGTGGAAAACACCCCCATCGACTATCTCGATTTTGCCTCACCGGTATCCGGACTAGGTTCCAAAATTGGCTTTGATGCCACCAACAAACTACCGGGCGAAACCCAGCGTGAATGGGGCCTGCCCATCAGTATGGACAAAGAGGTGGTTTCCAGGGTAGATGCGCTCTGGGATACGCTGGGGATTTAATCTATCGAAAAAATGGCGGTAATGGGATTATGATCCGAAGTACTTACCTCATGGACAGCGGACTCCCTTTTTCGCAAACCTCGGTAAAAAATATGATCTAGCTGATAATTAAAGGCTGACTTCCTGCAATCCTTCAAAAAATCCATCTCTATCAGGCGCGCATCAGCCACCAACTCACGCAAGAGCTGCATGCGCTTGCCGCGCCATACATTGAAGTCCCCCGCTAACACCACCGGCCCTTGGTGAGCGGCGATAGTAGAAAATACCTCATTCAACTGTTGATGAAAGCGAAAAATTCCCCAGGTAAAGTTAATCGCATGAATATTTGCCACCAGCAAAGTATAGGGATGATCAAGTAGAGAGTATTCTGTAATCAATGCTGCTTTGGGTGTGCGAAGAAAGGGCTCTTTTTGGACAAAGCTCTGCTTACGGTGAGAACCCACCACCGAGGCCGTTAAAACCCCTGACTGGCGATTAAAATGCCTATAACCCTCAGTAACATGCCAATCCAGGCGCTGCCCTAAGTGGCAATAGAATTCATCATGCAGCAATGCTTCTTGCAGCAGCAGTAAATCAGCATCGGCTCCCAAGCGCTGCAAATCTTCTTGCCAGCCCTCACGCTTTCCTTTTAGAACGTTCCAGCTCAGCAGGAAAAAGCCGGTAGACTGAAGAGCGCTGTGACTCCGATGGGCCTCATACATTGTTAGGACACCTCTGAATAATTCATGAACGCGTATTTTTACAATTTTTAAGCCTGAACTCGGGCAATACACTTGTTTTTAAGCAATACTCTATTACATTATGTCACAATCCTCTCTTAACAATAGTTCACCCATGACAGCACACAGCAATCACAAGTCTATCTTCTTAAAGTTAAACGTCTTGCAGCTTCAGCGCATACTGGTGCTAAGCGCTTTATCCCTGAGCAATGTAACACTCGCGTCCCCTTTGAATATACAAGGGTTTCTCTCCAGCTCCATCACTAAAACTAATCACGCAAGCCCTTACATTGAAACGAAAGAATACGCAGACAACATCAACTACCAGTCAGGTACGGTAGTCGGGATTATGCTTTCCAAGCGGCTGGACTCCAAGGTGAACTTTCAGGGACAGCTCACCGCACGCGGAGCAGAACCCGATAAAAGCAATGCCTACAAGCCAGAATTTGATCTTCTGTTTATAGACTACAAGCTTCGCCCGAACATAAGTGTCAAAGTGGGGAAGTTAATTCCAAATACCTACCTCATATCCAAACACCTCGATGTGGGAGCCAGCTACTTGTGGGCGCGACCACCTGTCGAGGTTTATGAAACATCCTACTCCTTTTTAAACCGTGTAAATGGTGTAGAGCTGACTTACCANANGAAANTGGGGAANTACAACTTTCGTATACACCCCTATGTCGGCAGATTGAATGAAACACTCATTAGCCGTACCACACGCACAGTGGCAAGCCTGGANTCAGAAAGCCTGGCGGGCTTTAGCGTCGAACTTGAAACACAAGGTTTTCATCTACACGCCTCAGCAATGCGCGCTGATTCAATCATGACAGACGGAGATGGCTCGTTGGTTAAAATGCCAGAAACTGCGATATACAGTTTGGGAGCAAAAGCCGAGCTCAATGGCTGGCTGGCTCTTGCAGAGGTAGCGCATGTGGATGTCGGTAAATCCAAACTTGATTTTACAAGCTCAGACATAGATGAAGTCCGCCAATTGGGCGCACTTGAAACAGACATACCTCCTCAAACCGGCTACTACGTCACCCTTGCACGCGAGATTAAGGCATTTACACCTTATCTGACCTTGGCGGGCACCAATGCCACACAAAAACTTAGCAGCAACAACACCCTTAACGATATCAACAGTAACTTTCTTCAAGAACAAAAATCTCTCAGCCTTGGAACACGTTATTACGCCAGCAATTCACTAACACTAAAATTCGAATACCACCATGTAGACATATTGAATGGAACCACTGGCCTGTTCATCGTGCAGCCCTCAAAGGATGACGACCTTCAGCTTTGGACGGCTTCTTTTAATATTCTATTTTAGACCATAAAATTCCAATACAGTCGATGCCAATTGTTTCTGGCCGGATGCAGCCAGATGGGCGATAATGTCCGGCTATTTCTTTTTTTACACTTCTTCGGTGTTAAGCCAAACCACTCCTTCATCATTTGGTTTTGCTCTACTACTTATAAACGAGACCTGAATGGACGAAATCACCCAAACCATGCAATCAATGGGGCAGCGTGCGCGCCAGGCTAGCCGCGAAACCAGCAGGGCCACCACTGAGCAAAAAAACAAGGCATTACTGGCAACTGCCGATGCATTGGTCGCTCAACGCCCTCAAATCCTTGAGGCAAACCAGAAAGACCTTCAAGCTGGACAAGCAAAGGGCCTCGACGCCGCAATGCTTGATCGCCTTGAACTGAATGAGGCGCGCTTTCAGGCCATGCTCGACGGCCTGCAACAAGTGGCTGCCCTNCCCGACCCCATCGGNGAGATTAACGGTCTTCGTTATCGCCCCAGCGGCATTCAAGTGGGCCAGATGCGTGTCCCACTGGGCGTAATNGGCATCATTTACGAATCGCGCCCAAANGTNACCATTGAAGCCGCCAGCCTTTGTCTAAAATCAGGCAACGCGGCCATTTTACGAGGCGGCTCAGAGTCCATCCACAGCAATCAGGCAATAGCGAAATGTCTGAAAGCTGGCTTACAGAAAGCCGGGATCTCCGCGGATGCAGTGCAAGTTGTAGATACCACAGACAGAGCAGCAGTAGGCGCCCTTATCACNATGCCNGAGTACGTAGATGTTATCGTACCTCGCGGTGGCAAGGGTTTGATAGAACGCATCAGCGCTGAAGCCCGTGTTCCAGTTATCAAACATCTGGATGGCATCTGCCACGTTTATATTGACGAAAAAGCCGACCTCGACAAAGCCTTCAAGGTGACACTGAATGCCAAAACCCAGCGTTACGGCACCTGCAACACACTGGAAACACTACTTGTAGCAGAAGCCGTCGCAACACAGATATTACCCAGGCTGGCGCAGGCCTTCGATGAAAAACAAGTGGAACTACGCGGTTGTGAAAAAACCTCTGCGATATTAAACACTATAAAAAGCGCCACAAGCGAAGACTGGGACACGGAATACCTGGCCCCCATTCTGGCCATTAAAGTGGTGTCAGGTCTGGATGAGGCAATTACCCACATTAACACCCACAGTTCTGCCCACACCGATAGCATTATCACTGAAGACTATTCGCGCAGTCGACGCTTTATCACCGAGGTGGATTCCAGCTCAGTGATGGTGAACACGTCCACCCGTTTTGCCGATGGTTTTGAGTATGGTCTGGGGGCAGAAATAGGCATCTCTACGGACAAAATACACGCCCGCGGACCCGTGGGNCTGGAAGGTTTAACGACGCAAAAGTACGTCGTACTGGGAGACGGCCATATCCGACCATAAAGCTTCACGCCATGCCGACACATCAAACACCTCGGTGGTGCTCTTTGGTGGTACCTTCGACCCGATACATTTCGGTCATTTGCGTGCCGCTTTAGAAATACGCGAACGACTGGGTGTGGAAGAATTACACCTGCTACCCTGTCACATCCCCGGCCATCGCGGCCAACCCGATTCCGGTGCACAACATCGCATCGATATGATTCGACTGGCGATAAAGTGTGATAGTCAAAGTGGCGAAACGGGCTTAATCGTCGATACCCGCGAATGCGAACAGCACCAACCCTCCTATACTATCAGCACGCTGCTGGCGCTACGGGAAGAAATTGGCCAATCTCGACCGCTAATCGTCACCCTCGGCATGGATTCTTTTAACTCCCTGCCACAATGGCATCGCTGGGAAGAGCTTCTAACACTGGGGCACCTGCTGGTTGTACAAAGGCCTGGCACCGAGCCCAGTCACGAAGCAGCCGTTCAAGGGCTTCTTCAGCAACATTTACGCGACAGCTTGGTAGAACTAAAAGAATCAGCAAACGGCGGAATCTGGATAGAAGAAATTACCCCCCTTTCCATTTCCGCCACCAATATTAGGCGACAAATCGCGAGCGGCCATTCCGCAAGATACCTTCTGCCAGATACAGTCTGGTCCTATATTAAAACGCAGCGTCTTTATGGCTATCAAGCCAAAAGCCCTTTTACCAATCCACGGAATACTGAATGAGCACAATAGCAGACAAAAAATTATCGCTTCTCCTCGATACGCTTGAAGATATTAAAGCACGAGATATCACCACCCTGGATATTCGCCCCCATAACAGCATTGCCGACACTTTAGTGATTGCCAATGGCACCTCAAGCAGACACATCCAATCCATGGCGGATCAAGTCATAGAGAAGATGAAAAAGTCCGGCGAGCAACCACTGGGCACAGAAGGAAAAGAATCCGGGGACTGGGTACTGGTAGATTTATCCGACATCATCGTTCACTTAATGATGCCGGAAGCCCGAGCACGTTATGACCTGGAGCACCTTTGGAGCCCACCTGAAGCCAAAAGCGAAAAATGAAGATTCGTCTGATCTCAGTGGGCAACAAAATGCCCGACTGGGTAACGCAAGCCTACCAGAACTATCAAAAGCGACTCACCGGCTCCGTTCAGCTGGAGCTCATTGAAATCCCCCTGAGTAAACGCAGTAAAAATGCAGATATTAAGCGCCTGATGGAAAAAGAAAGCCAACAGATGCTTGCGGCGATCCCCCCGCGTTACCGGGTAATATGCCTTGATGTAAAAGGCAAGGCCCTGAGCACAGAAAACTTGGCCAAAAAACTCCAAAGCTACGAACAGCAGGGGGATAACATTGCGCTGTTCATCGGCGGCCCAGAAGGTCTAAGTAGCAACTGCCTCACCCGAGCCGATGAAAGTTGGTCACTGTCGGCAATGACACTTCCTCACCCTATGGTTCGAGTCATCCTGGCGGAACAGATCTACCGCTCATGGTCGCTAAACATTGGGCACCCCTACCATCGTTGAATTTAGAGTGTTTTTAATTAATCGAAACTATTCAGCGAACCCTGTAACTGCTCAGGTTGCGCAAATTTGGGCGTGAGCTGGCGTGTGTATATGATTACGCCTAAAATCAATCAAACCAAAGCAACGCAGCACCTCCGGATTGATGGCTGACCATCTTAATTTTAAAAACCCCCAGCGCGAACTAAGCGTTCATCGCCAGCGCATTTATGTAGCATTTGCCCTCACCCTGCTGATGGCGCTGGCTCTTATCGGCCGCCTGGCATATCTGCAAATTGTGCAACACGAACTCTATACCACACAGTCGGATAAAAACCGNGTGCAACTGGAAGCCGTTNCTCCCACCCGCGGCCTTATTTACGACCGCAACGGGGTTTTGCTTGCCGATAACCAGCCCAGCTTTTCAGTAAGACTGGTTCCAGAGAGAATAAAAAACCTCGATGAAACCCTGGCGCTTATCGGCACCTATATCCCCATCAGTAAAGATCACCTCAAACGTTTTCACAAACATCACAAAAAACGCCGCCGCCCCTTTGAAGCCGTGCCCCTTAAATTCAATCTCGATGAAAAAGAAATCTCCAGCATTGCCGTTAATCAGCATCAACTACCGGGGGTGGAAATTGCCGCCGACCTGATCCGTCACTACCCCCACAGTGATTTATTTGCCCATGCACTGGGTTACGTCGGGCGCATTAACGAACGCGAAGCAGAAATACTGGATCCGGAAAATTACAGCGCCACCCATTACATCGGTAAAGTCGGCATAGAAAATTATTACGAAGACTCCTTGCATGGCCGCGTCGGCTACCAAAAAGTAGAAAAAAATGCCCACGGGCGCATCATCAATCTGCTTGAAAGGTTAGACCCCACTCCAGGAGAAAATCTCAGACTAACGCTCGATGTACGCCTGCAAAAAATTGCCACTGAGTCCCTCGGTGAACGCAATGGTGCCGTGGTGGCGATTGACACCCTTAAAGGAGATATTCTTGCCTTTGTCAGCACGCCCACCTATAACCCCAACCTGTTTGTCACCGGCATCAGTCAAAAAGATTACAGCGCACTCAGGGATTCCAGAGATCGCCCACTGTTTAATCGTGCACTGCGCGGCCAATATCCCCCTGCCTCTACCGTTAAACCTTTTATCGGCCTTGCCGCCCTTGAAAATAAGGTAACAAGCTGGAACTACAGCATTACAGATCCAGGTTGGTATAAGCTTGAAAATGATACCCGTCTGTACCGCGACTGGAAAAAGTGGGGGCATGGCAAGGTGAACCTCGAAAAGGCCATCATCGAATCTTGCGACACCTATTTTTACGGCATTGCCCACAAACTGGGCATTGATCCACTCCACGACTTTATGGCCCAGTTTGGTTTTGGAGAGCGGGTTGGCATCGACCTCAAAGGGGAAGTCAAAGGTATACTGCCTTCCAGCTTCTGGAAGCAAGCCACACGCGGCGTTNTTTGGTATCCAGGNGAAACCCTTAGCGTCGGCATTGGCCAGGGATATATGCTGACCACGCCCTTGCAACTTGCGACGGCGACGGCCATCNTCGCCAACAAAGGCAAAAAGGTTTACCCCAAACTCTTCAAAAACTCCCAACANGAACCCGGCGAAGCACCACAAGCCATCCCCCTTCAGCAGCAGGAAGATTGGCTCAAAATGCACGATGCCATGATCAAGGTCAGCCACAGCCTTCACGGCACGGCCCGCAGTGCTGCGAGGGGCGCCAAGTACAAAATCGCAGGGAAAACCGGCACGGCACAGGTTCTGGGTATTGGCCAGGAAGAAGAGTACGATGAAGAAAAGATCGCAACTTATCATCGCGATCATGCTTTGTTTATAGCCTTTGCACCTGCTGATAGACCCCAAATTGCCATAGCGGTCATCGTCGAAAATGGCGGAAGCGGGGGTAGNAATGCAGCGCCCATCGCCCGAAAAATATTTGATGCCTATTTGACGCCGCCTGAAAATAATGTCCCACTACATAAGCTTCCACCCCAAAGCCGCCAACGAGCCACAATAAACCCACTATGAATCTTTTCACATGAAACAAAGGGACTTCTTTCGCAGCCTGCCCATAGACGGCATGCAACCTCAGCGCCGGCTATCCATCAGTCAGGCCACCCATATAGACACCCCGCTGTTTGCCGCCTTATTACTGCTCAGCGCCTACGGCCTTACAGTCCTTTATAGCGCCAGCAGCGGCCAAATGCATGTTATCGAGCGCCAAGCCACCTTCCTGGGCATTGGCTTTGCCGTCATGATCGTGGCAGCACAAATTCCACCCATGATTTATAAGCGTTACGCATCATTTTTTTATCTTTTGGGTTTAATTCTGCTCATCACCGTACTTTGGAAAGGTATTGGGGCAAAGGGTGCACAACGATGGCTGGCCCTGCCTGGCCTACCTCGTTTTCAACCCTCAGAAATAATGAAATTGGCCGTACCTATCATGGCCGCCCACTACTTTTCCAAGCGCATTATTCCTGCAAGCGCTCGCTCCCTGATTGGCGCCATTATTATTTTAGTCATACCGGCATTACTAATCGCNAAACAGCCTGATCTCGGCACCTCACTGCTAATTCTTAGCTCAGGGTATTTTTGTGATTTTTCTGGCTGGCATCAGCTGGCGTCTCATATTTATGGGCACTGGCCTGGCTGTCGCCGCCGCGCCCGCATTATGGTTCACCATGCACGACTACCAAAAGCAACGCGTGCTTACTTTTCTCTCACCAGAGAGAGATCCGCTCGGCTCTGGCTGGAATATCATTCAGTCCAAAACGGCGATTGGCTCTGGCGGAATTTACGGTAAGGGCTGGCTGGAGGGCACCCAATCCCACCTCGACTTTCTTCCAGAAAGCTCAACAGACTTCATTATCGCCGTTTTGGCGGAAGAATTTGGCTTGCTCGGCGCGGTGGTANTGCTCGGACTGAATTTTTTTATCGTTGCTCGNGGTTTANTCATCAGCCTCGANGCCCAAGACACCTTCAGTCGCTTATTAGCCGGCAGCATCACCCTGACATTTTTTGTTTATGTTTTTGTCAATATCGGCATGGTCAGTGGAATCTTGCCGGTCGTGGGTGTACCGCTACCGCTGGTCAGCGTTGGCGGCACCTCCATTGTGACGCTGCTGGCAGGCTTTGGGATTCTCATGTCTATCCAAACCCACCGTCACTGGNTATCCCATTGAGCTAAAGGTGCACTAATGGCGCAGTCTGTGGTCTTAAAGCTGTGAAGTATCACGATAAAAGAAAAGCTCGAAGAATTTACGTCTTGGCGCGCTATGGTCTACATTGAATCCAACAGCCTGCTAGGTTTAACGGCAGACGCCTACACCCAACCCTCCAAACTATTGAGACATAATGACTAAAGCTATCCATCGCCAGGCACTTCAAACCCCCAAAACCATTAAAGCGGTATTGTTAATGATATTGATGGGGCTTATATGGACTTCCTCCGCGCAGGCCAATGATTACCTGCAACGAAAAGAATTTATTCAACTGGTTAACGAGCTAGAAAAGCAGGAAGACTTTGACCGAAAATCACTGGTTTANCTTTTTTCCGATGTAAAACGTAAAGACAGCATCATTAAGGCCATGAACCGCCCTGCTGAAGGAAAAGAGTGGAAAGAATACCGGCCGATTTTTGTTACCCCGAAGCGTATCAAACAAGGCCTCAGTTTTTGGAAAGAAAATGAGAAACTGCTTAACGAAGTGGAACAGAAATACGGCGTGCCTGCGGAAATTATCATCTCCATTATCGGCGTTGAAACCCGTTATGGTCGCAATAAAGGCAGTTACCGGGTGATCGATGCCTTATCAACATTGGGTTTTGATTATCCAAAACGCAGTGAATTTTTCCTCAGTGAACTCAAGCACTTTTTGATTCTAGCGCGGGATGCAGGCTTAGACCCAGCCAAGGCGAAAGGTTCTTACGCTGGCGCCATTGGTATGCCCCAGTTTATTCCTTCCAGCTACCGTCACTACGCGGTGGATTATAATAAAGATGGCCGCACCGATCTGATTGACAGTACCGAAGATACCATCGCCAGCGTTGCCAACTATTTTGTTAAACACGGCTGGAAAAAGAATGCCCCGATCACCGCGCCCGCAAAAAATGCCAACCCAAATCTGGAGTTCTTCCGCACTCACCCCTTAAACCAAAGCTCAGCATTGCTGAACTGGAGTCCAAAGGTTTTACCAGCAGCGGCCTTTTGGATCGCAATCAAAAAGCCACGCCTTTGACGTTTCAGGGTGCAAAAGGCGAAGAACACTGGCTCGCCTTGCATAATTTTTATGTTATTACCCGCTACAATCACAGCGCACTGTATGCCATGGCGGTTTTTCAGCTGAGTGAGGAAATCAAAAGTGCCAAGTCTAAAATGAAAAGCTAAAGGAAATCCTGAATACGATGTTTCGCTATACCGCATGCAAAACGAATGCTGAAAACCCTCCGGGAAGTGGGAGCCGTCTCTTCGGTTTCACCGCTATGCTGGTATTATTACTCAGCCTGACGGCATGTGTTTCCCCTCCCGACAATATCGTAAAAGACAGCGCACCCAAAGTGCATTTCGACCCCTCCAAAGTAAAGCCCGCCATTCCCAAACAAGAACCGCGCAGTCATTATGGAAACCATAGCCCTTACACTGTTTTCGGCAAGCAATACCACGTTCTAAAAAGCGCACAGAACTATAAAGAAAAGGGCGACGCGTCCTGGTACGGCACAAAATTCCACGGCAGAAGAACCTCCAGCGGCGAACCCTACGACATGTTCAAAATGACGGCCGCACATAAATCCTTACCTCTGCCCAGCTATGTCAAAGTCACTAATCTGGAAAATAATCAGGAAATCATCGTACGTGTTAATGATCGAGGCCCCTTCCACCCTGGGAGGATTATTGACCTGTCCTATGCAGCAGCTCATCTTTTGGGTATCGCTAACGCAGGCACGGGAAAAGTGGAGGTGGAAATCATCACCGAAGCAGGCGCCAAGAAAATCGATTCAGCACAAAAAGCTTTATTAAAGCCAACTCCACCCACCAGCACAAACAGCCTGCTCTATGTACAAGTGGGTGCTTATAGCGAATTGAAAACGGCTCAATCGATACAGGAAAAAGTGCTAGCCCTCACCGGACAGCCCACCAGTATTCACCGCATCCAGCAGCAACCGCAGCAGGTATTACACCGGGTATTGGTTGGCCCACTCC
>JGI24723J26617_10003661_pt1 | contig 11041 bp, 13 predicted proteins | sample Cruoilmetagenom6_FD_26617 | JGI IMG/M metagenome (IMG submission 26617) | reverse complement strand
ATTGATATTGAAATGCAACGTCATAAAATCTTACGGATTGCCCATAAATTCACCCCCTTGAAAGCGTACAAGATTTTTGCAAATGAAGATGCGTTAATGCGGAAACTCACTATTGTTTGGTGCGCCAAAGAATCTTTGTATAAAAGTTTTGCTGAGAAAGGCGTAAGCTTTTTGGAACATATTTATGTGGAAGACTTTAATCTCGATGAAAACAAAACCACTGCTACCGTGACTTACGAGGACAAACAACAAAAATACGATGTAGATTTTTTGGAATTTGAAGAATTCACTTGTGCCTATGCGCTTATTTCTGAAAATAAGTAGATGAAAGAAATTTTTTATAAAAATCTTCAGAAATCCGTTTCCGAAAAAGAAAAGCAACTCGCCATTTTAATTGACCCCGATAAGTTTGATATTTCTGAAGTGAAATCTTTTTTGAATAAAATTCCGAAAGAAACCACCCATCTTTTAGTCGGCGGAAGTACCGTCGCAAATGGTGAAACCGAAGCTGCCGTTCAAGCATTGAAAGCAGAAACAGAACTTCCCATTTTTCTATTTCCGGGCGACCATTCGCATATTACCGCTTTTGCGGATGCACTTTTATTTTTGACATTGCTATCCGGAAGGAATGCAGAATATTTAATTGGCCAACAAATAAAATCCATTTCAAAATTGAAAAATTTTTCTTTGGAAATTATCTCCACTGGTTACATTTTAATTGATGGCGGTAACAATTCGTCGGTTTCAAAAGTGACAAACACGGAGCCGCTTCCGCAGGAAGATATTGAAATGATTGTGGATACGGCTCTTGCGGGGCAATTTATGGGCGCAAAACTAATTTATTTGGAAGCGGGCAGCGGCGCAAAATTACCCGTAAAACCCGAAATTATTTCTAAAGTAAAAAAGGCAATCAACATTCCATTAATCGTCGGTGGCGGAATAAAAACCGAAACCCAAAAGCAAGAAGCTTATAATTCTGGAGCAGATATGATTGTGATGGGAACGGCATACGAGGAAAATCCCAAATCCCAAATCCCAAATTCCAAATAAATCCCAAATTTCAAAAATTCAAATTCCAAAAACTGCCAACTGCTAGTACCATCTGAATACTTTTTATAATTGTAACTTTGAAACAAAAATTTCAAAATAATGAAAATTTCAGTTGAACTTACCCTCACACCTTTACAAGACGATTACGAACCAGCAATCATAAATTTCATAAAAGGTTTACGAAATTCTGGACTTACAGTTTTAGAAAATCCACTGAGCACACAAGTTTATGGCGATTATGATGCGGTGATGAATTTGCTTCAAAAGGAAATGAAAATTGCTTTGGAAACCGTTGAGAGAGGCTTGCTTTATATAAAAATTGTAAAATCGGACCGCAGCGACTATGAGCCCCATTTTTGATTGGTTTTTTGCGCAATACGCCGAAGTACCCACCCATTTAATCGTACTTGAGCTTGTAGGCGTTTTTTTTGGTTTTTTGAGCGTTTGGTTCAGCAAGCAGGATAATATTTTGGTGTACCCAACCGGAATTATCAGCACGGCAATTTTCGTGTATATACTCGCTGTTTACGGGCTTTTGGGCGACATGATGATAAACGCCTACTATTTTGCAATGAGCATTTATGGCTGGTACATTTGGACGCGTAAAGTGGACGAAACCCATTATACGCCTATTACTTCCACCACAAAAACGGAACAAAAACTTTCAATCTACATTTTCATTGCAACCTTAATTTTTGTTTTCGCCCTTTATGAATTTTTTGAAAAATGGAACAGTTGGACCGCTTATGTCGATACAATTACCACCGCCATTTTCTTCGTGGGAATGTGGCTTATGGCGAAAAAGAAACTGGAAAATTGGATCTATTGGATTATTGGCGATATAATTTCCGTGCCGCTGTATCTTTATAAAGGACTTGTATTTACTTCGTTCCAATACCTTTTATTTACTATTATTGCTATTTACGGATACCGCGCTTGGAAAAGAAACCTAAACATACCCGAAACCAGCCTGATGAGCTCACCAAAGTAGTGCTCTACGGACCCGAATCTACGGGAAAGACCACTTTGGCAAAACAATTGGCGGAACATTACAAGACGCTTTGGGTGCCTGAGTTTATGCGCGATTATCTCCAGAAAAAATGGGATTTCGAAAAAAAATTAGTTGAAAAAGAAGATTTAATTCCCATTGCAAAAGGACAGTTAAAACTTGAAATGGAAGCGTTGCAGCAAGTACAAAATCTGCTGATTTACGACACAAACTTGCTAGAACTGAAAGTGTATACTGAATATTATTACAACGGATTTTGCCCTATTGAGATAAAAAAGGAAGCAACCAAAAATAAGTTTAGCATCTATCTTTTAACCTATGTTGACACACCTTGGGAAGCGGACGACCTTCGCGATAGACCAGAAAATCGTGAGGAAATGTTTCGTATTTTCGAGGCCGAATTAAAAACGCACAATTTTCCCTATGAAGTTTTAAAGGGAAATGAAAAAGAACGATTTGAAAATGCCGTCAAAATTATTGACGAATTGTTGAAGAAGAAATAAAATGTTTACTGAAAAAAACCTACATCAAATAAATAATCACGGGCTATCCGAAACTAAAGTACTAAAGCAGTTACAAATTTTTAAAGAAGGAATTCCCTTTGCCAATGTTATTGAGCCTGCCGCTGCATTTAACGGTATTGAAGTATTCTCAAAAACAGAACAACAAGAATTTGTAGCGCTTTTCGAAGTGGAAAAGGACAAACTCGATTTACTGAAATTTGTTCCAGCTTCGGGTGCTGCTACGCGGATGTTTAAGTTTTTGCATCAGTTTTTGGAGAATTATGATTTTGAAAATAAAGATTTTGATGCGTTTCTTCAAAAGGAGGAAAACAAAAACTTAAAAACTTTTTTTGAGTCAATTGAAAAATTTGCTTTTTCGCCTTTGGTAAAAGCAAAATTGGCAGAAAAGTATCCTGATTTTGAAAATTTCAAAAAAGGAAAGCAATCTCACTTTTTCGTAAAAGAAATGCTTGAAGAAACTGGATTGAATTTCAGCAACACTCCAAAAGGCCTCGTCCCGTTTCATAAATATGGAAAAAACTACGTTACCGCATTTGGCGAACAATTATTCGAAGCGGCATTTTATGCAACTTCAAACGGAGTTGCAAATATGCATTTTACGGTTTCGGAGGAGCACGAAGAAAAGTTTAAAAAGCGTTACGAAGAAGTTCGGCAGACTATTGAAAATAAAAGTGGAGTGAAATTCAATATTTCGTATTCCTTTCAGAAAAAGGAAACAGACACCGTAGCGGCAACCCTTGACAATAAACCATTTTTGAATGAAAATGGAAATTTAGTGTTCCGCCCGTCCGGCCACGGTGCTTTGCTTGAAAATTTAAATGAAGTGGATGCCGATCTTATTTATATTAAAAATATCGACAATGTGGTTTCAAAAGATTACGTTGAAACCGTTGCTTTTCAGAAAAAAGTATTGGCTGGAAAACTTATTTCACTTCAACGGAAAATTTTCGAATTTGTTGAAAAACTTCACAGCAAAAACGCTTCCGATGAAGTTTTGAAAAATGCATCCAATTTTATTTCTGAAGAGCTTTTCATCAAAAATACCCCAATGAATAAGGAAGCAATTTTGAATATTTTGGAAAGGCCCATTCGAGTTTGTGGGGTTGTTGAAAATACCGGAGCACCCGGCGGCGGACCATTTCTTATAAAGAATAAAAATGGAGATATTTCCTATCAAATCGTAGAAATGAGCCAAATTGATAAAAATAATCCGCAACAAAAAGGGTTGGTCGAAAAAGCGACACACTTTAATCCAGTAGATTTAGTTTGTGGCGTACGCAATTATAAAGGTGAAAAATATAATCTTTCGCAATTTTCAGATCCCAATGCCGGGTTTATTTCGAATAAATCTTATCAAGGAAAGGAAATAAAAGCATTGGAATTACCTGGATTATGGAACGGCGCGATGGCAAACTGGAACACAATTTTTGTGGAAGTTCCGCTCATCACTTTTAATCCCGTAAAAACGGTAAACGACCTTTTAAATCCAGTACACCAACCGCAATGAATACTGAAATTTTAATTTCTGAACTGAGTTTTAAAGCCATCCGCAGTAGTGGTCCGGGTGGGCAGCACGTTAATAAAACTGCTTCAAAGGTTGAGGTTTCCTTTAACGTGGAAATTTCCGAAGCGCTTTCAGAAATTGAAAAGGAACGGCTTCGTAACAAACTTTCCACAAAAATTTCTTCCGAAGGAATTATTACACTTCAATGTGGTGAAACCAGAAGTCAACATCGCAACAAGGCTATTGTAATTAAAAGACTGGTAGATTTGCTTCAGAAAAACCTTAAAGTTGCAAAACCGCGCAAAAAAACAAAACCTTCCAAAGGAGCAATTGAAAGGCGATTGAAATCCAAAAAGGAACATGCCTTAAAAAAATCTAACCGACGGCCTCCCAAAATTTAATAAAAGAGTATCTTTGCCGAACATCTCAAAGGGGTGCTAAGGGATTTTTAGATTGCAGATTGAAGATTGTTGATTTTAGAAGTACTTCTGAAATTGTTAATCGAAAATCAACAATCGGTAATCATTCTGGCTGAGATTATACCCAAAGAACCTGGGCGGGTAATGCCGCCAAGGGATAATAAATAGGAACCCCCTGTAATATTGCACGATGCAATGTTCTCAGGGTTTTTTTATAAAACCATTTTACAAACCAAGAATAACGCCCCTTTTATTCGTATAAAATTATTTTTTACGAATGAAAAAGTTATTGATTAGCACATTATTTACATCACTGTTTGTTACCGTTTCTGCACAAGAAACACAATCGGAAAAAATTACCGATACAACAAAAGTTGAAGCCTTGGATGAAGTTTTGGTACAAGCCGTCCGGGTAGAAGCCGATTCGCCCATTACCCACTCAAACCTAGACAAAGATGACCTGGAAAAACGAAACCTCGGCCAGGATATTCCCTATATGCTCAATTATCTCCCTTCCGTGGTTACAACTAGCGATGCCGGCGCTGGCGTGGGTTATACTTATATTCGTGTTCGTGGTAGCGATGCCTCGCGAATAAATGTTACATTGAATGGAATTCCTTATAACGATTCGGAAAGTCAGGGAACGTTTTGGGTAAATCTGCCCGATTTTACTTCTTCAGTGCAGAGTCTGCAATTGCAACGCGGGGTGGGAACTTCAACAAACGGTTCGGGTGCTTTTGGTGCGAGTTTAAATTTGCTTAGCGATGCTGTTTCCAACGATGCCTATGGCGAAATTGCAAACTCCTTTGGAAGTTTTAATACACACAAACACAACCTAAAGTTCAGTACAGGCTTGCTTTCCGATCATTTTGAATTAGCGGGAAGGCTGTCAACAATCCAATCCGATGGATATATTGACAGGGCCAGTTCCGACTTGAAATCGTATTTTCTACAAGGGGCTTTTGTAAATAGAAATACTTTAATTAAAGCTTTGGTTTTCGGCGGAAGAGAAGAAACGTATCAATCATGGAACGGTTTGGAAGATCCCGAAAAGCTTAAAAATGACAGAACTTATAACACCGTTGGAATGTACACAGACGAAGATGGAAACATTCAGTTTTATGACAATGAAATGGACAATTATGCACAGGATCATTATCAATTGCTTTGGAACCAACGATTCAACAACAAGTGGAGCACGAATGTTTCATTAAATTATACAAAAGGGAAGGGTTATTTCGAGCAATATAAAGAAGATGAAGATTTTGAAACATACGGTTTTGAACCCATTGAAATTGGCGGGGATACTATAAGTACAACCGATTTGATCCGTCGCCGTTGGTTGGACAATGATTTTTATGCGGCAAATGCAAACATAAATTACAAAGACAATAAAATTGATTTTACGGGTGGCGCTTTTTACAGTTATTATACCGGTGACCATTATGGCGGAGTAATCTGGGCGCGCTACGCTAGTAATTCTGAAATACGCGATCGTTATTACGAAGGGAATGGAGAGAAAAGTGAGTTTACCATTTTTTCTAAAGCAACCTATAGAGTTAACGAAAAATGGAGCTTTTTCGGTGATTTGCAGGGCAGATTTTTAAATTATAAAACTTCGGGAATTACTTCAGATTTAGTGTCTTTAATTGTAGATGAAAATTATTCATTTTTCAACCCTAAAGCAGGATTGACCTATAAATTAAATCCTTCAAACCAATTCTATTTCTCCTACGGAAAAGCACATCGTGAGCCATCCAGAAATGATTACGAACAGGGAATTATTACTCCAGAAAAACTGGACGATTTTGAACTTGGTTGGCGTTTCGCCTCAGAAAAGACAAAAGTAAACACAAATGTTTATTATATGTACTATAAAGATCAACTGGTGCTTTCCGGTGAGTTAAATGATGTGGGCGCACCACTACGGACGAATAGTGGAAAAAGTTACCGTTTGGGGCTAGAGGTGGATGCCGAAATACTACTTTTGAAAAACTTGAGAACCCTTCCAAACATAGCTTTGAGCAACAATAAAAATGTAGATTTTGTGACGTCGCGCGATGGTGAACTAGTAAATTTAAGAAATACCAATATTTCGTTTTCACCTTCAGTAGTTGCAGGAAATATGTTGGAATATTCGCCAATCAAGAAATTGCAATTTGGTTTTCTTTCAAAATTCGTGGGCGAGCAGTATATGGGAAATATTGACAGTGAAGCCTCAAAACTTGATAGTTATTTCATCAATGATTTGAATATTGTTTACACTTTGGATAATCTTCCGTGGATAAAAGAAGTGGTTTTTTCGGCTTTGGTGAATAATATTTTCAATGTGAAATATATTTCCAACGGCTATTTTTATACCTATGATGACGATTTCAGTAACCCGGGAACCATTACTACCGTTGAAGGTGCAGGCTACTATCCGCAGGCGACGATTAATTTTTTAGTGGGAGCTATTATAAAGTTTTAGAAAATTTTATTCCGGTTTTTTTAATTAGCAGGCTTAAAACAACTAATTACTAATTACAACGGTATTCCCATTGCGTTCGGCACGATAAGATTGCATGGGGTATTTAGCATCGGGTTCTGTAGTATGTCTTCCAAAATTAACAAGGTTATACTCATTGTCATCATTTGTGCAAGGACAAGTAGCAATTGGGCCGTTGATTTCCATTCGGGAACACTCACTGGGAATATGGTTCGGGTCGGTGAGGTCAAATGCAAAATATTGCGTTTCGCTCACACAATATACCACGATGCCTTTAATGCCTTGTGAAGTAATCACGGAACTTCCGGGAAATCGCAAGGGGTTGTATTCTGGCAAGTTAAGGTTCAGGTTTAGGCTCACTACCGGATCTGTTAAAAATGGGTTCCGCTCTCGCTGGTCGTCATTTTTTGAACAAGAAAAGATTAATAGAAGGGCGAGTAAGAAAAGAAAAATATTTTTCATGAATTAGGTGAAATTTTATTGCCGAAATTACAACAATAAATAGAACAAGTAAATTTTTAGTATATTTGTTAAACACAATCCCGTCATCGTATGGGATTTTTCTATTCCCGCGTAGGCGGGAATCTTATTATATGGAATTTAAGAATTAAAAAAGGGTTTGTTATACGCAAACGATGAAGTTATGAGTAAAGTATCTTATTACACAGCCGAAGGGTTAAAAAAGTTAAGGGATGAAGTAGATCATCTACGCGATGTGGAGCGTCCTAAAGCCTCTAATGCGATTGCCGAAGCCCGTGATAAAGGCGATTTGAGCGAGAATGCAGAATATGATGCCGCCAAGGAAGCACAGGGAATGCTGGAAATGCGAATCGCCAAATTAGAGGAAACACTTGCCAACGCCCGTTTAATTGACGAATCGCAACTTGATTTGAGTAAAGTTTTAGTGCATTCCACCGTAAAAATCAAGAATCAGGATAATGGTATGGAAATGACCTATAAGTTGGTTGCGCAAAGCGAAGCCGATTTAAAAACTGGGAAAATCTCGGTAGATTCCCCTATAGGCCACGGTTTGTTGGGCAAGGAAGTAGGTGAAGTTGCGGAGATAAAAGTACCCAACGGGGTGCTTAAATTCGAGATATTGGAAATTTCAAGAGATTAATTATGGCATCAATTTTCACACAAATCATAGAAGGTGAAATTCCTTGTTACAAAATTGCTGAAGATGATAATTTTATTGCTTTTTTGGATATAAATCCAAATGCGAAAGGCCATACACTTTGTGTTCCCAAGGAAGAAATCGATAAAATTTTTGATATGGGTGAGCATATGTACCTACAACTGATGCAATTTTCCCGAAAAGTTGCCCGTGCTTTGGAAAAAACCGTTCCCTGCAAACGTGTAGGGATGGCCGTTGTAGGGTTGGAAGTGCCGCACGTACACGTACATTTAATACCATTGAATGACATGGACGATATGCGCTTTACCAAAAAGGTTAAAATGACTTCTGAGGAATTTGAAATGTTGGCCGAAGCTATTTCCGAAAAACTTAAATCGTAGGAATTAAAATATATACTATTGCGGCAACCATTACAATTGCCATAATTACTAAAATATAAAATAGCGGTTTCACCTTTAAAAATTGTTTATTGGTTTCCGCTATTTTTTTATTATAGTCAAAAACACGCTCAATATCCTCCGTCCAATTCACAGGATAAATGGTGTTATTGCAGGTATAGCAATATAATTTTTCGTCTATTTGTGTTGCGGGTGTTTTAAAAAGAGGTGTGTCTTTCTCTTTTTGTGTAAAAGTAAGTTCCAGACCATCTGTTCCAAAACAAATGGGGCAATTGTTTTTTAGACGGGCCTTGTGCAGCGTGTGGGTTTTAGATTTCATTTTTTACTCCATTGTCTTTAGAGATATTTCCATTATCGTGCCCTGATTTGGGGCGCTTTTTGAAACCCGGATTTTTCCGTTGTGATACTCCTCTATAATCCGCTTTGCAAGTGATAAGCCCAAGCCCCAACCCCGTTTCTTGGTAGTGTAACCAGGAGTAAAAATTTTCCGGTATTCACTTTTCGTTAGCCCTTTTCCGGTATCTGAAACATGGACTAATGCACATTTTGAATTTTTTTCAATAGAAATGTTTATGGTGCCTTTTCCTTTCATGGCATCGATGCCGTTCTTAACCAGATTTTCTAGTGTCCAACTAAAAAGTTGGGGGTTCATTTGAACTAGAACAGGGCTTTCGGGAATGTTAAGCTGAAAATCGATAAGTTTTGAAGTACGTTTTTGTAAATAATAAAAAGTGGCTTTTGTTTCTTCAACCAAATCACAACGTTCTAATTTCGGCACAGAGCCTATTTTTGAAAAACGGTCCGTAATCGTTTCCAGACGTGAAATGTCTTTCTCCATTTCAGAAACATATTCAGGATTTACATTTTCACTTTTTAAGATCTCTGTCCAGCCCACCAAAGATGAAAGCGGAGTGCCTATTTGGTGCGCTGTTTCCTTTGCCATTCCGGCCCAGAGCCTGTTCTGCTCTGCAGATTTTGAGGTTTTGTAAAACAAATATATGGCTAAAATGAAGAGGAAGATTATCAATATTAATGCTGCCGGATAGTATTTCAGTTTGTTTATTAAAGGAGAATTTCCAAAATAAATTATAGAAAGAACTTGATCATTGTAAGTTACTTCAAGAGGTTTGTATTCTGAAATAAATTGTTCGATTTTCTTTTTTCTGGCTCTTTCGCTCTCCAATACCTTTTCGTCAATATTTCTGCCTGTATAACTGTCTTCCTTTAAGGTATGCAATATCATGGGCGTAGTGCTATTGCTTTGGATAATGGCAAGTGCCGTCTCGCTAACAGAATTACCCTCGCCAGAAAGGCTTTGGGCCAATTCTTCTTGAGCAACTGCCCATATCTCCATTTTGGCGCGTTCGTTCGCCTTTAATTGGGTGAAAAACGCATACGTATTCCATAAAATAAGCGTGATTACAATAAGGGAAGCTAAAATAAAACCCCAACGGGAGAATGATTTGTTACGCAGCATAAAGATTTTTTTCAGTTTAAATATAAAGCAAATATGTTGATATTATTGTACAACCAAGTTTTTACAAGCTATAATCTTTGGGTACATTTGCAAGTAATGATATCTATAGAACCACACGAACTATCCACCGGAAAACTGCACGGCTACCTTTTGGGCGCGGTGTCGCCACGGCCTATTTGCTTTGCAAGTACCATTGACAAAGAGGGAAATGTAAACCTTTCCCCTTTTAGTTTTTTTAATGTTTTTAGTGCAAAACCGCCTATTTTGGTTTTTTCGCCGGCAAGGCGTGGACGTGACAATACTACAAAACATACCTATGAAAATGTTTTGGAAGTCCTCGAGGTAGTTATCAACATTGTCAGTTTTAACATGGTGCAGCAAATGTCGCTTTCCTCTACGGAATATGCTAAAGGCGTAAACGAATTCACAAAAGCTGGCTTTACCGAAATGTCCTCCGAAATAGTAAAACCACCACGTGTGGCCGAAGCTCCCGTGCAGTTGGAATGTAAAGTGAATGATGTAATTAAACTCGGGACTGAAGGCGGTGCAGGGAATTTGGTAATTTGTGAAGTTGTAAAACTTCATATAAAAGAAGAAATTTTAGCCGAGGATGGCAGTATCGACCCTTTCAAAATTGATACGGTTTCAAGGCTTGGCGGCAATTGGTACAGCCGTGCCAAGGAAGGCCTTTTTGAAGTGCCAAAACCGTTGACAACACTGGGGATGGGCGTAGATATGCTTCCCGAGGAAATTAGAAAGAGTAAAGTGTTGACAGGAAATGATTTGGGGATGCTGGGCAACGTAGAAAATTTCCCAAATCCAGAAGAAATTAATACCTTTATAAATGCTTCCGAAGAATTGAAATGGCTGCGGGCTGAGGGCAATGTTTTAGAAATACATAAAAAAGCCCAAGACCTTCTTTGCGAAGGAAAAATTGACGAAGCCTGGAAAATACTTTTAATCAGAAAATAGAATAATAAATATTTAAGTAAGAAAATGGAACTACAAGGAAAAATTAAAATGATAGATGAAAC
>JGI24723J26617_10003659_pt1 | contig 11042 bp, 10 predicted proteins | sample Cruoilmetagenom6_FD_26617 | JGI IMG/M metagenome (IMG submission 26617) | reverse complement strand
AATAATTCCCCATACAATTACACTGGAACCGCTATTTGCAAATTACAAAGTCGGAGTTTATCATCAGGTAATGCTAACACTTACCGATATATATAACGTCCCAGTGGAAAACATGGATATCACATTTGAAGTCATCTCCGGTCCCCATGAAGGAACTAAAAGTATTGAGATGATAACAACAGATGCGGAGGGCAAGGCATTCTGGGGCTACACAGGAACAAAAGAGGGCGCAGATACAATTATAGCCACAAGTGTAAGCCTGACTTCAAACAAGGTTTCCTGTTCCTGGGAAAAAGATGCACTTCCACCAGCAATTCCTGGCATGACAGGTTGGGGGTTTATAGCCACTATAATAGCCTTTATTGCTTTGGCGTTTGTAATGCTGCGGAAAAAAACTGGGTTTAGTCTGTAAAATAACTCTTGGCAGGAAACATTTCTAACTTGCGGGGGGGGGCATGGTTTGTTCATTTGTATAGCGTCCCCCCTTAATGCTTAAAACATAGCAATTTTTAAGATCGCTTCTTTGAATGAAAAATCAACGTAGTTTTAATAGAGACGCAATGCGTTTTTGTGTTATATTCTTTGCGTGCATCCTGGGGTTTACAGGGGGTTATCTATTTTTGCGAAAAAGCTCTATGCTTAATCCATTTCTTATATTTAATACTGATATGGCAGCCTTGATTTTAAAATCTTTTGGTGAATTGATCCAGACAGACAGCACCACAATTTTTTCCGGTAATTCTTCGTTTCGGGTCATAAGCGAATGTACCAGTATAGTTCCCACAGGCATATTTGTCTCGGCTGTTATTGCCTGGCAAAGCTCATCAAAAGAAAAACTTACTGGTATTATAATGGGCACTATTGTCTTGTTTATTATAAACATGATTCGTATAATAACACTTTTTTATATTGGCACCAACTTTCCCAGATTTTTCGAGGTTGCTCACTACTTTTTATGGCAGGGTTTAGTTGTCCTGACAGTACTGGGTTTATGGCTTTTGTGGACAGAGAAAATAGTCAGCACCAAATATTAAAAAGTTTTTTACAATAATAGAATTCAAGGTCTGTTATTTTGAATTTATCTTATAGCCATTATTGTATTTTTTCATTAATATCTTTTAAGGTTTGTTTAGCTTGCTTTATCATACGCTCTATTAATTCTTCACATGTTGGAATATCATTTACCATTCCTGCAACCTGTCCGCAGCCTATAGAGCCCCATTCCAAATCACCTTCCTGAAAAGCTTTTTGAAATCTTCCTTTAGCATGATTCATCATCTCCCAGGGTGAAGCTTTGTTTTCTTTCATCTCGATAAGACTTTCAGCAAACTTGTTTCTCAACACTCTGCATCGTACTCCTGTAAGATTATCTGTAACAAGCGTATCTTTTTCACTTGACCTTACTATCCATTCTTTTACATGGTAAGGGATTGAACATTCTTTAGTTGCCATAAATCTTGTTCCCATGGAGATACCTTCTGCTCCTAAAGATAATGCAGCAAGAAGTCCTCGGCCATCACCAAAGCCACCAGCAGCTAAAACAGGTATTTTCACACTTTCCATAACTTTTGGAACCAATATCGAACTTGCGATAAAACCTGTATGCCCTCCGCCTTCCATTCCCTGAACAATAACAGCATGTGCGCCATCTTGTTCAGCTTTAATAGCATGCCGCGTAGAGCCTATTGTAGGTAAATTGATGATTCCACAAGGCTTTGTTCTTTCAATTATTTTTTTTGGGTTTCCTTTGCCGTAGCTTGCCACAGGTACTTTTTCTTCAATAATAACATCAAGCAGCTGGTCTAACTCAGGATTTTCCGGCATGAAATTTACTGCAAATGGTTTATTTGTAAGAGATTTTATCTCTTGTATGTTTTTTCTAAGCTCTTTTGGACGCATAAAAGAAGCTCCTAATATTCCAAGTCCACCTGCCTCAGATACAGCTGAAACCAAAGGAGGAAGCGAAACCCATGCCATTGCTCCTTGCACTATAGGATATTTTATTCCCAATAGCTCTGTTATTCTAGTTTTCATAAAACCTCCGCTATTTTTTTTATTGATTAATTCAAATGCTTAAGTCTGTCATGAAACAACTTAAATATAAATATTTTAAAAATATTAATCATTTGCCATGGAAATAACATCTAACAGGCAAATCGTTTGCTACAGCACCTGCACATCTGTTGCATGAAACACATGAAACTTCATGGGTTTTCCCAGAACTTATCTGCTTTACTAAAAATGGTTCTCTTATATAAGGACGGCTCATAGATATAAAATCTGCATCTCCTTTTTCTAATACCTGATTCATGAAATCTACTTTTCTTATGCCTCCAACCAGCAATAAAGGAATGTCACCTATAACCGGTTTTATCAGTTTTGCAGCTTCAAGGTTATAACCTTGCTTTAAGTTGTATTTGCCCTGCATTATTGAAAGAACAAATTTAAACAGAGGCTTTTTCCACCAGGGCATGCTTTTAACAAAGTCTTGTACTGGCACATCTCCTCTGCAAATGTTCATGAAAGAATATGATGCTGTACCACAGCTTACTTCCAGGCCATCTATTCCCAAATCTTTAAGCCAGCGAGCATATTTTACAGATAAAGATAAAGATATACCATCAAAAGGTGTATAATCATTTGTATTTAATTTTACAAGAAGAGGCATACCCAAAGGTAAAACGCTTTTCACTTTAATTATTATTTCTTTAAAAAAACGGAAACGATTTTCATCTGATCCTCCCCAGTCATCTTTCCTGTTATTAAAAAAAGGTGAAATAAACTGATTTATCAGATACCCGTGGGCAGCATGAAGTTGAATCCCGTCTGCGCCTGCTTTAACGCATCGAACTGCTGCTTCTTGAAAAGCTTTTATAATCCTGTAAATTTCATCTTCCTGCATTTTCCTTGGCTTTGAAAAATTTATAGGATCAATCCTTTTGCTTGAGGCACCTAATGGAGACTGACCTATAACATCTTTTGAGGTTTGCTGCCCGGCATGAGCTATCTGAAAAATGATTTTACTTTTCTCCTGATGAACTGCATGAGTTAGCTTTTTTAACCCATCAATCATACTATCTTCACAAATACCAGTCTGATATTTATATGCCTGGCCAAGAGGCTCGACATACATATATCCTGGAATAATCAATCCAATTTTACCTTTAGCAAGATTATTATATCTTTTAATAAGAGCTGAAGTAACTTCGCCACTTTCAGAGGCCATTGATTCATAGGTAGCAGAATGAACGAATCTATTATTAATGTTTAACCCTTTTAAGGCTTTAGGTGTAAAGATAACAGACATAATATTCACCTTTATTTTATTTTGACCTGACTTTAAATTTTAACACTATTTTTTGTTTTGTAATTTTAATGCAGCAGCATATACTTTACTTTTTTTAAGATCATACTTTTTTGCTGTTTGTTTAACAAGGTCGGAAAACCTTATTTTACCCTTATCCATTTCTGTGCTGATTACATCTATCGCTTTTTTCATTGATTCTTCCTTATTGTTTNCCCCCCCCATTACACATAAAGTGCATTCTCCTTTAATATTGCCGCGTATTTTTAACAAAGATAGCATATTGGATGAAGAATCTCTTATAATTTCTTCGTGATACTTGGTCATTTCTCTACATAAAACACAATATCTTTCACCCATTATATTGTTTATTTCATACAAAAGATTTGTTATTCGTTTTGCTGATTCATAAAATACTAATGTTTTTGTCTCTTTTGATAATTTTTCAAGCTGTTTTATACGCTTTTCTTTTTTTCTGCTGCAAAATCCAATAAAGGTAAATGAATCTGTGGGAAGACCTGCAACACAAAGAGCTGTTATGGCAGCAGAAGCACCTGGTACAGGAATTGTCTTTATGTTATTTTCTATTACAGCTTTCAAAAGACGATAACCAGGATCTGAAACAGTAGGTGTGCCTGCACTTGAAACCAAAGCAACAGATAAACCGGTTTTTATAAAATTTACTATCTGTAATGATCTTTTTTCCTCATTATGTTCATATAATGAAATTAATTTTGTTTTTATTCCATAATGAGAAAAAAATCTTCCTGTGTGCCTTGTATCTTCAGCTGCAACATAGTCTACTTCTTTTAATATATTAATAGCTCTTATGGTAATGTCCTGTTTATTGCCAATAGGCGTTGCTACAACATAAAGAGAACCTGGCTGAGTATCTGCGTTATTATTTTTTTTGTTCAAAGTCAAAAATAATCCTGTATGTTTATTGTTTAATAAATAGCCATTATGGTAAATATTGTGATATTGTTTTTTTTAAAAATTATATAGCAAAATCAATTATAAAATGCTTAAAATCTGTTTTACATATCTAAGCAGAGAAAACGTTTTAACCTGTAAAAAAATATATCAAGCATTACGCATAATTTTTATTTAAATCAAGAGAAATTTGTATATCATTAAATGATATTATCTTAAGGCAAAAAGCATTATGAAAAAAGATAATTAAAAGTTTAACACTGGATTAAACCTATAGCCTGTGCAACATAATAATTTTTGTGTTAAAAATGGCGAATATATTTATGATGGATTTTATATTTTGTGGAGGGAAATATGAACTGGTTGACTGATTATGAAAATAAAAAAACATCGGCAAAAGATGCAATTAAGGTGATCAATAACGGAGATAGCGTAGCTTTTGCATACGGCACCGAACCTCGATCTTTGGCTACGGCTTTGTTTGAAAGGGGAAAAGAAGTTGGCGGTATTAAACTTTTTTTCCCGGCACCTGGAAGATATTTTCCATGGTACGATCCGGAACATGATGATAGTTTTGAAATTACAGTGGGACATGTACTGCCTGTTGTTCAGGAAATGATACGGGATAAAAGAGGTGATTTTCTTGTGGGCTCAATGCTTTGGTCCCACAGTTTAAAAACAAGTCAACAACCAGATGTTTTAATTGCTCAGCTTTCTCCTCCTGACGAACATGGATATTGCAGCTTTGGTACTTCAATTTGGAATAAGAAACGAGCAATAAGAGATGCAAAAATTGTACTGGTCGAATTAAATCCCAATTATATTAGAACATATGGTGACAATTATGTGCATGTTTCGGAAATAGATTATTTTGTTGAACATACTCCATCTGGAATAAAACCTGGCGCAACAGATATGTTAGGCAGAAAAAATCCAGGCCCGGGTAAAATTGAAACAGAGATTGCCAAAAATGTTGCAACTCTTGTTAAAGATGGCGATTGTATTGAAATTGGAGTTGGAGGTGTAGCAGAATGGATGCCAAGATTAGGCGTGTTTGATGATAAAAATGATATTGGAGTTCATGCTGAAAACCTTCCACCTGGAATTATAACTCTTGTTCAAAAAGGGATAATAAATGGCAAAAAAAAGAATAACCATATAGGCAAAGTTACTTCAACAGCATGTGGGGGAAGCGGAAAAAAAGATATGGATTTTATTAATATGAATCCAATTTTCGAGCTTTATGAATCAGATTATATACTAGATACCAGGACAATAGCAGCAAATGATAATGTTGTTGCCATAAACAGTGCTTTAATGGTGGATCTTACAGGACAAATTGCAGCAGAATCAATAGAACATACAATGATAAGCAGTACCGGAGGACAGCTGGCGTTTGCCATAGGAGCTTTTTTGTCAAAACAGGGACGATGTATCAATGTGCTTCCCTCAACAGCCAAGAAAGGTTCTGTATCGCGCATAGTTGCGAGTATGAAGCCTGGAACAATAGTTAGTGTACCCCGTACACTTGCAGATATTATTGTTACTGAATATGGAATTGCCAAATTAAAAGGAAAGACTCAGAGAGAAAGAGCTCAGGCGTTAATTTCTATTGCTCATCCTGATTTTAGAAATGAACTAAAAAAACAAGCACAAGAATTATATTTTACTTAAACAATTATAACAAAAGAGGCAGACAAAATAACTTCTACGGCAAGTTGTTTGGATTTAGGTGGATTTGTGCAATTTGATCTCAAAAAACCGAACTTTGATTTTTTAAAATAAATTTAATATCATTACTTTTAAGAATTGAACAAACGTTTTTTAGGTAGTCGCAGATTATTTATTGTAGATAGTTATTGACTTTTTGTAATGATAAATAATAACACATAACAGATGTATCAATAACATAAATATTTTATAAAGAGGAGTTAACAATATGGACTACAAGTACATTATTTATGAGAAGTCAGGTGCTGTTGCAACAATCACTTTAAACAGGCCAGACAATCTAAATGCCATGGATTTTCCCGGAGATGGAGGAATTTATGATCAATTCATGGATGCTTTAGATGTTGCTGCAGATGATGATGATATTAAAGTGACAATAATAAAAGCTGCCGGTCGGTCATTTTGTGCAGGGCATGACCTTTCCAGAATATATAAAGTTTATGAAGAACAAGATGAAACTCCAGGAAAGCGCAGACCAAGTCAACGTGCAAGGTTAAGAATTGACAGAAAATGGCTCGAAGGCCATCAAAAAATATTGCTGTTTCCAAAAATTACAATTGCCCAGGTTCATGGTCACTGTATAGGAGAAGGAGCTGTTATTGCCGAAATGAGTGATATTGCAATAGTAGCTGATAATGCTCATATAAGTCATGCAGAACAAAGGCTTGGTTTTGCAGGAAGTGGTATTAACCTTATGCCTTTATATCAGATGATGGGATATAAAAAGGCAAGATGGATGTGTTTATCTGGCGATGCTATGGATGGTAAAGAAGCTGAAAGGTGTGGATGGGCAACAAAAAGCGTTCCATATGAAAAACTAGAAGAAGAAGTTGCTTCAATCGCAGAGAGAATGCTTCTGCTTCCAAAAGATGGTATTATGATCGGAAAAGCCTCAAATCAATGGATATGTGATCTTTTAGGCCTTACATCCGGCTTAACACATGCATATGTCACCCATACTCTTTTTACTAATTTAAGATTTGAAGCTGATGAATATAATTTTGTTAAACAACGAAAACATAAAAACACAAGAGACGGCATTCACAAAAGAGATGAAAGATATGAATAATTCAATAATATCAATGATTGCTTTTTGCCCATAAAAACTGTGAAACAGTTTAATGATTTATATTTAGTCTGCTGCATATAAAATAATATTTTTTTATCATTAGATTTTGAAGTTAAATTGCTTTTTTCATAGCCTGTTTTTTACAAAAAACAGGCTATTTTTTTTAAAACATGCTTTGCCCCGTTGAATTTATTTTTTATAAATGGTAATTTATGTGCTTAATTTAATATTAAACGTTGATGTTCAAGTTTTTTTTATTTAAGAAAGAAATGTGGAAAAATATTTTTGGATATGAGTTCAATCCCTTATGAAATTGACAATTCATTATCAATAAACGTGGCATTTAAGTGTGATAAGCTTGGGTGTTATATTGCATTTATGTCCTGTCCACTCTGTAAACACTATCCGTGCAGCCAGTTAACAAACCAGGACTTGCTTATGCTGAGTACATCTCCATTAATGAATCATGAATTTAAATCTTTAATTAGCAGGAGAATAAAAAAAATGTATATTGCTAAAAAAAAGGACGGGAATTTAGAATTAATAGAAAAGTTAGATGAAAAAAATCCTGATCCGGAGCAGTTAAAGGATGTAGAAGAAATATATGTAATAGGCAAAGTCCTGGTGCCTGTTATGACTTTAAAACCAAAGCCAAAGGAAGATCATGATGAAATCATTGATGAGATAAAAGCAGAAAAAGCAAAAATCATTGAAAATGTCAAAAAAAATACAAAAAACAACAGCAACAAGAAGAATAACTAAAATTTGTTATTATGCAGTTATTATAAGCAAATTAAAAATAAGCAAATTAAAAATTGCTATTGTTTTAACAATAAGCCCAACACTTAATCATACCTTAAAAGTTGGGTTAATACATTTTTCTTTTATTTAGCAATTTTAGTTTTTAGTTTTGATTTTTGAGATTTTTTAATACAAATTTTATCCTTTCTGATAACAGCACATAATTTGGGATTATAGTAGTCTTTGCAATTTGTATGATTATAAAGTGGACATTCCGGATATCTTTTTGACATTTTTTTTCCTTAAGATATAAAATTATAATTCATATACTTACACATAATCTAAAAATATAATTATCACAAATTAAATAGCATTTAACTGTTACATGTTATAATCAAAAAATCAACTCTAAAATAACAACAATAAATAACAACAATAATTTTTGCCAAATAAAGTTATCTGCTTTTTTGCATATTCCATACATTAATTTGTGCTTTTTTTGAACATGCCTTTTCCAAATCTGATTAAGATATTTTAACAAGCAGCCAATTAAGTTAATATTTGCGATTTTTTTTACTTGATGTTTTACTTTAATCAATATATCTTAATTACTTATGGAGTGTAAACTGAAAAAACAAGCCGATTTCATGTATAAGCTGCAAATTTATGAAGCTACTTCCAAAATAATAATTACTTTTACAAAAAAAAGTACCTAATAATGTATTTACTGAAAAAAGAATATGTAAAATATTTTTTTAAGGAAGGTGTAGAATAATGAATTTGTCGAAGAATTCACTTAAAGCCATTGATAATATTTTTAATCCTGCCTCAATAGCCATAGTCGGAGCTTCAGAAAATCCAGCTTCTTTTGGTTACCAGTTTATGAAATATGTTATAGATTACGGTTACAGGGGTAAAATATATCCTGTATCTCCAAAGGCCAAACAGATTATGGGGCATAAATCCTATGCTGATCTTTTGGGAATACCTGGTAATGTTGATTATGTAATCTGCTGTATTAAAGCATCCCTTGTAATCAATTTGCTCTATCAGTGTGCCCAAAAAAATGTAAAAGGTGTTCATCTGTTAACAGGCAGGTTAAGTGAAACAGGCAATATTGAATCAAAAAAACTTGAAAAGGATATAGCCAATATTGCAAAAGAATTTGGTATCCATCTTATAGGGCCTAATTGTGTAGGAATTTATAATCCTAAGGTAGGTATTGGATTCAATCATGATTTGCCAAAAGAATCCGGGTCAGTGGGTGCTATTGTTCAAAGTGGAGGAGTAGGCGGAGAACTTGTACGATATGCCGGAATCAGAGGTATTCGTTTTAGCAAAGCCGTAAGTTACGGTAATGCTGCTGATCTCAATGAATCTGATTTTCTTGAGTATTTTTTTTATGATGATAATACAAAGCTGATTGTACTTTATATTGAGGGAGTAAGAGATGGCCCCAGATTTGTCAGAACTCTTGATAGAGTAACAAAGAAAAAACCTGTATTAGTATTAAAAGGCGGAAAAGGTGAAGTAGGGCTAAGAGCTGTTGCTTCTCATACAGCTTCTATGGCTGGAAGGGCAGATATATGGGAAACATTATGCAGACAGGTGAATACAGTTAATGCGTCTGGCATAAGTGAACTTATAGATCTTATGGTTACTTTTGATTTTTTGCACCCGTTTGCAGGTAAAAAGGTAGGCGTTATTGGAGGTGGAGGAGGAAAAAGTATCCTTGCCGCTGATCAATGTGAAGCTGCCGGATTAAAGGTTATACCTATGCCTGATTATACGAAATCGTTCATTAAAAGCAAAGATGAGGCATTAGCAGGCTGGATGGACAACCCTGTTGATTTTTCAATTCTTTCAGGGCCAAATATTACAAGCAGGGATCTTTTAAATACTATGGCCACAGACCCTGATTTTGATTTATTGATTGCAAATCTGACTGAAGATAATCCATATGGCGAAAAACTATGGACTGAATGGATAAAAAACGAAACCAAAGAGTATTTGAATATTGCCAGCAAAAAACTTAAACCTCTGGCTGTGGTTATCGGAAATCCGGAAATAGGATTTCAAGAACATAAACATTGGAGATGGAAAACCATGAGTGAGCAAAGAACAATACTGACAGATGCTAAAATTCCTGTTTTTAACAGCGCAGACAGGGCAGCCTCTTCCCTTGTAAAAATGACCACTTATTACAAAAAATTAATAAAAAATTAACTATAGCATTTATTATGAATCAATCGCATATTAACCATATAGTCAATGAACAGAACTTGGATATATTTCAGGTTCAGGCTGTGGCAAAACTTCTTACAGATGGTGCAACAATTCCTTTTATTGCACGTTACAGAAAAGAAGAGACAGGCTTGCTTGATGAAGTTGCCATAACTTTGATAAGAGATAAGCTAAACAGTCTGCAAGAACTTGATGAGCGGAAGATATCTGTAATAAAGTCAATTGACAGAAACGGTCATTTGACTTTATCTCTTGAAAAAAAAATCAATATTGCCTCAACTCTTGCTGAAGTTGAAGATATCTATCTGCCATATAAACCTAAAAAAAGAACTAAAGCCAATATAGCAAGGGAAAATGGTCTTGAACCTCTTGCAAATATTTTGTTTGAGCAAAATGGTATTGACGCTGAAAAAGAAGCTTTGCTTTATATTGATAAAAAAAAAGGGATTGATTCTGTTGAAAAGGCGTTAACCGGAGCAATACATATTATTGCTGAAAAAATAAACGAAGATAAACAGGCACGCTTTTTAATAAGAAAATTGTTTTTTACGCAAAGCATTTTAAAAAGCAAGGTTGTGCCCGGCATGGAAGAGAAAGGAATTAAGTTCAAAGATTACTTTGACTTTGAAGAACCTGCAGCAACTGCTTTATCCCACAGAATTCTTGCAATACGTCGTGGTGAAAATGAAGGCGTGTTAAATTTATCAATTTTACCGCCATCGGAACAGGGCATAGCAATACTTCAGGATATGTTTGTAAAAGGTGATGAATCTGACTCAAAGCAGGTAGAAATTGCAGCGCAGGACTGTTACAAAAGGCTTCTTTCAAAATCTATGGAAACTGAAACAAGGTCTGATTTGAAAGAAAGAGCTGATTTTGAAGCAATAAAAATTTTTTCTAAAAATCTTTTTCAACTTCTTGTCGCTCCTCCATTCGGGGCAAAAAGGGTTATGGGTTTGGATCCTGGATTTAAAACAGGATGTAAAATTGTTTGTCTTGATGAGCAGGGAAAACTTCTTT
>JGI24723J26617_10003657_pt1 | contig 11044 bp, 9 predicted proteins | sample Cruoilmetagenom6_FD_26617 | JGI IMG/M metagenome (IMG submission 26617) | reverse complement strand
CCTTCCACCCAGCGTGAAATCAGCGCCCGCGCGGCGGCTTCATCACTGGATGACAGCGCCTGGCGCAACCCGCGCAACACTGCGGCCACCTCGATTTCCGACAGGCCGTCCTCGTGGGCGCAGAATATCTTGGGATGACGGGTACCGATCAAACCGGCGCTCAGCGTCAGCTCTTCCTCGAGCTTTTCGCCGGGGCGCAGCCCGATGATCTCGATCTCGATATCGCCCTCGGGGTTGGCCTCGTCGCGCACCGCATAGCCGGCGCTTTCGATCACCTGGCGGGCCAGATCCACGATGGCAACCGGCTTGCCCATGTCCAGCACGAAGATCTCGCCGCCCTGGGCTTCCGACCCGGCCTGCAATACCAGCTGCACCGCCTCGCGAATAGTCATGAAATAGCGTTTGACGTGCAGGTCGGTGACGGTGACCGGGCCGCCCCGACCGATCTGGTCCTGGAACAGCGGCACCACCGAACCACTGGACCCCAGCACATTGCCAAAGCGCACCATGGTAAAGATCGTCCCGGTGTGGCGACTGGCCAGATCCTGAACCACCTGTTCGGCCAGCCGTTTGCTGGCTCCCATCACATTGGTCGGCCGCACCGCCTTGTCCGACGAGATCAGGATGAAGCGTTCCACTCCCGCCTCGGCCGCCTCGCGGGCCAGGGTCTGGGTGCCAAGAACATTGTTGCCCAGTCCGGCCAGCGGGTTGGCTTCGACCAGGGGGACATGTTTATAGGCCGCCGCATGCAGCACCACCTGCACGTTGAAATCGCTCAGCACCCGGCGCACCTGGTTCAGGTTGGTGACCGACCCCAGCACCGGCACGATTTCGATCCCTGTGCCGACGGTCAGCTGGCTCAGTTCCTGATGCACGGTATAAAGCGCCAGTTCGCTCTGTTCATACAAAAGCAGCCGTTCAGGGCTACAGGCCAACACCTGGCGGCACAGCTCGGATCCGATCGACCCGCCCGCCCCCGAGACCAGCACCGTGCGTTTGGCATAGCTGTCACAGGTGGCCCCCAGCGCCACATCATGCGCGGTCCGTCCCAGGAAATTCTGCGGGGCCACCGGGGTCAGCTTATCAACCAGCGTTTCTTCACCGATCAGCTGCGCAAAAGACGGCAGCGCCTGCACCTCAACCCCCATCTTCTGCAACCGGCGGGCAATCTGCGCCCGCTTGGGCTGGCTCATCGACGGCAGCGCCAGCAGCACCCGGTCGATGCAGCGGCTTTCCACCAGCTCGGCGATGTGCGCGGGCGGATAGACCGTCAGACCGGCCAGCGTCACCCCCTGCAGCGAATGATTGTCATCGACATAGGCCACCGGATCGATACTGTCGTGCGCCTTCAGCGCGGTGGCCAGTTGGGTGCCGGTCGAGCCGGCCCCGTAGATCAGCACCCGGCAGCGCGGCTCGCCCCGGCGATATATTGCCACCACCACATGGAACATCGCCGCCCGGCTGGCCACCAGAAACACGAAATAGCTGATGCCGAAAATAACATGGGTTCCCGACGGCAGCCCCAGCCCGGCCAGCATCGCCAGCGGCACCGACCCCATGGCAATCACCGAGGCATAAACCGCCGTCAGTCCGACCGCATGGGCCTCATAAGCATTGAGCTTGATTCGCGGTATGCCCATCCACATCGACAGCCCCGCCCCCCCCAACAGCAGATAAGGCAGGATCGGCAGGGTTTTCATCAAAGTGTCCGGTGCGGATGTGGGCAGGGACTGCACCAGAAAGGTAAACAACAGCGCCGCCGGAATCAGGACCAGATCAATTCCCAGAAGCACATAGACTCTTTGGGCGCGCGACACGGAATTCAGAATATTAAGCATTTTCGGCGCACCGATCTCCAGTCACATCAAGCCGCGCCAGCCTATTGGCCCGGCTTTAAAATCAGGTTCATGTTCCAAATATACGGCCCCTCACAGAATCCAGGGCAGCACCCGGGGGCCAGTTTCAATCAGATCAGTCTAACACTATTCACTTGGAGAATATACACTTAACGGAGTCTGCCCCCCGGAACGCCGCCGAAAAAGCGGTATATTGCCAATCGGCCCCCAGCCGCCCTTTCTCCAGCCCGCCCTTGCCGGTTTTCGCCGCACACCCGCAAACGGATCAACGCTTCACCCCCGAATCAGCGCCGCCGGAACAGGTTGCCGATGGTTTCAAAGACCAGCGCGAAATCATAACAGGTGTTCTGATGGCGCTGATAGATCAGGTCCAGCCGCGCCTTGGCCGGAATGCAGACCCGTGTATAGACAGCGTCGGTCTCCTGCGGCGTTGCACAGCGCCCCAGCAAAGCATCTTCATGCTTGTGATAAACGATGCTGGCCAGTCCGGTGACGCCGGGGCGCGATTGCAGCACCTGATCATAGACCCCGGGATAGCGTTCAACATATTCGCGCAGCGGCGGGCGGGGTCCGACAAAGCTGAGATCGCCGCGCAGGATGTTCCACAGCTGGGGAAACTCATCCAGCCGCCGGGCCCGCAGCCAGGCCCCCGTCGGCGTGATCCGCGCCGACTTGTCGCCGCCCGAAACCCCGGTGTCCGCCGCCTCCACGGTCATGGTGCGCAGCTTCCACAGGGCAAAGGGTTCCTTCACCCCCTTCATCCGCTCGGCCACGTAAAACAGCGGGCGGCCTTCCCTGACCAGCAGCCAGATCAGCAGCCCCAGCAGGACCGGACCCAGAATCACCACCAGAAGGGAAGCGAAGAACAGATCAAAAATGCGTTTGCGCCAGGTCATCACCCCTCCTCTGCGGATGTACGCGGCTCTATATTGATGATTTCGCGCCATTGCATCACCAATTCCTCCGCCCGCCCTTCCCGGTCGGCAAGCGGCACAATCCGCTGCAGCGCGCTCAGGTCCAGACGGACCTCGGCAATGGTGTCTGGTGGGGCGGGCCGGGGTGTCCAGCCCAGACCAGCCGCATCCAGCAATGCGCCCATCTCGACCTCTCCCGGGGCGGCTATGTTCAGGGCAGCGGGCAACTGCGGGGCCATCGTGACCCCGGCCAGCACCCGCGCCAGGCTCTGCATCCCGATATAGCTGCGCCGGGGCGTGCGCCCGTCGGGGAACTGATCCAGCCGGAAACCGGGCTGCCAATTGCCCAGGATCGCATCGAGCCCGGCAATATTGCCAATGCGCAGGCTACAGACCGCCACCCCCAGCGCGGCCCCCAGCGCGGCCCCATGTGCCTCCATCCCGGCCTTGGCCCGGCCATAGGGGCTGGTCGGGCGCAGCGGCGTGGTTTCGGCCAGCACCCCGGCCTGATTGCCATAAACCGCCACCGATGATGCCAGCAATACCCGCGCGCCAACCTCGGCCCCGGCCCGGATTGCCGCCTCGGCCAGCGCGATATTGTCCTCAAGCGCCCCTAAACGCGTGCCGGGACGCCCCGGAACCACCCCGGCCAGACACAGAATCGCCGCGCGGCCCCGCGCGGCCCGGATCAAAGCGCCGGGATCGTGCAGGGGATCCAGCTCAACCCAGTTCAGTGTCTGATCGGCCTGATTTTCCCGCGGTCCGCGACATTGCCACACAATGCAATCGTCACCCCCGGAGTCAACTTCGGCACCAAGCCCGGCACCAAACCCGGACCGGGGCCAGCATTGTTGCAGCACCCTGCCGATACGGCCGGTCGCCCCAAGCAATAAAACACCGGAAAACGGCATGGCGATCCTTGTTCAGGTTGACGGCTTGCCCCATGACAGTATTTTGCGGAGAGCAAAAAATCAAAGCGGTTTCCCATCAGGGCAATTTCCATGCGTTTCATGATTCATCTCCTTGCAATTGCAGGCCTGCTCCTGCTGCCGGCGGCCTGCGCCCGTGGCCGCCTGCCCGGCGGCGCACCGGTCAGCGAGGAAATCCTGAAACAGGCTGATGCCGAAACGCCCGATTTCGCGCTTTATGCGGTCTCGCGCGCGTTTTTGCCCACGGTGGCGCAATGGCCCGCCACCGGCAAACAAGAGAACCTGCGCTGGATCAGGGCCAGCCAGGGGGCCAGAACCCAGATCATTCAGCCCGGTGACAAGCTGACCCTGCGAATCTGGGACAGCAGCGACAATTCGCTGCTTACCCCGGCCACTGAAAAGGTGGTGCAGCTCCAGGATGTGACCGTAACCTCGAACGGCACGATCTTCATGCCCTATGTCGGCAATATCAGCGTCATCGGCCTGACTCCGGATCTGGCCCGCGAGGCGATGCAATCCGCGCTTGAGATAATCGTGCCCTCGGCCCAGCTACAGCTGGACATGACCGAGGGGCGCAACAATTCGGTTGATCTGGTCAGCGGCGTTGCCAGCCCCGGCACCTACCCGATGCCGGACCGCAATTATACGGTGATGGGGCTGATCTCGGCCGGGGGCGGCATCAGCTCCTCTCTCAACAACCCGCAGATCCGGCTGGTGCGTGGCGGTGCCATCTACGGCACCTCGGTGGACAATCTGCTCAACAATCCCCGGCTGGATACGCTGCTCAAGGGCGGAGACCGGATATTTGTCGAAGAGGACGAACGCTATTTTCTCTCTTTCGGCGCCACCGGCCAGGAAGATCTGCATATCTTCTCCAAGGACCGGATATCGGCAATGGATGCGGTGTCGATCATGGGCGGGCTACAAGACAACAAGGCCGATCCCAAGGGGCTGCTGATCCTGCGCGAATATTCCGGCTCGGCGGTGCAGGCCGGCAGCCGCGGCCCGCGTCAGACCCGCGTGGTGTTCTCGGTTGACCTGACCAACGCAGACGGGCTGTTCTCGGCCCGTAAATTCCAGATCAACCCCGACGATCTGATCATCGCCACCGAATCGCCAATCAACGATGTGCTGACGGTCTCAAATATCATCGGTAACTTCGTCGGCGTCTTCAACGCCACCAGCACGATCGGCAACTGATCCGGGCCGCGCGCATCAGCCCGGCACCTTGATCCGCCGATCCGCGGGTACCAGGCTGTTCATGCGCCGCAGATGCTCCGGCAGGCAGCGGGTGAGAAAATCGTATTTCTCCACCACATGCGCCCGTGCAGCCGGGCCGATATGCGCGTGGGCATCCGGATTGGCCAATACATCCACCACCTGATCCGCCAGCGCGTCATGGTCAAAGAAATCCACCAGCAGCCCGGTTTTGCCATGGCTGACCGCCTCGCGCACCGGGGCGACATCCGAACTTACCACCGTCGCCTGCATCGCCATGGTTTCCAGCAGCGACCAGGACATCACGAAAGGCATGGTCAGCGCGATGTGACAGCGGCTGAGCTGGACGATCTGGCAATATTTGTCATAGGGCACCCGGCCCACGAAATGCACCCGGTCCCAGTCGATCAGATGACCGACCTCGGCCTCCATTTCGCCGCGCAGCCCGGCAAGGTGGTCGCTTTTTCGCCCGTAAGAGGTGCTGTTGCCCCCCACCGCCAGCACCCGTGCGTTGGGCCGCTCGGCCAGAATTTTGGGCAAGGCGCGCATGAAGACATGAAAGCCCCGGGCGCGCTCCATGTTGCGGGCCATATAGGTGACGATTTCATCGTCGCGGGTCAGCGGTGCCTCAAGCCGGCCAAGGGTCAGGCTTACCTCCGGATCCGGCCCCAGCCGGTCGGTGCGGATGCCATCATGACAGGTATAAAACTTGTCATGGAAACTTTCGGGAAAGGTGTTCTTCTGCCACTCGGTCGGCACCAGCCCCAGATCGACGGTCTGGATATTGGCAAAGGGCACCGCNTTGCGCGCATGGTTGATGAACGGCGCGTGATCCGAGACCGGCTCGTCNGGGTCAAACCCGACGATACCACCTTGCATGCGGTAGAAATATTCAAAGAACCCCAGGATCGGCACGTCCGGCCAGACCTGCTTGAAAAAGGTCAGCTCGCCCCAGCCGGTATGACCCAGCACCAGATCTGGCCGGAACCCATCTTCACGCTCCAGCCGCTGCGCCGCCATCGCCGCGCCAAAGCCTGCGCCGGTGGCCTCTTCCCAGATCTTCGACAGCCCATAGGCATTCTTGGCCGGGCGGTGATGCGTCTCATAGACAACGGTCCTGACCCCGGCGATTTTTGGGGCGTTCTGGCGCTGGGTCAGAAACACCAATTCGTTACCGCCCTGCCCCGCCAGCCATTCCACCAGCTCGCGATACTGGCCCGGCATGTTCTGATGCACAAACAGGATTTTCATTTCAACAGCCCTCCAGATAAGCCCCATAGGCATTCTTGGCGAACATCTGCGCCCGCGCGCGCAGTTGGCCGGCGTCGATCCAGCCCTGCTCAAAGGCGATCTCTTCCAGACAGCCGGTCTGCAAGCCCTGACGCTCCTCCAGCGTGCGCACNAAATTGCCCGCATCCAACAGCGACCCATGGGTGCCGGTATCCAGCCAGGCATAGCCGCGCCCCATTGTCTCGACCCGCAGCTGGCCGTCATCCAGATACATCTGCAACAGATCGGTGATCTCCAACTCGCCGCGCGGCGAGGGCGTGACCTGGCGGGCCCGTTCGGGCGCGGTGCCATCCAGAAAATACAGCCCTGTGACCGCATAGTTCGAAGGCGGGAGGCTGGGTTTCTCGATGATCTGGCGCGCCTTGCCGCCCTCATCAAATGCCACCACGCCGTACCGTTCGGGGTCGCGCACGTGATAGCCAAAGACGGTGCCGCCCTCTGCCTGCGCATCCGCCGCCGCCATCAGCCTGGGCAAGCCGTGGCCGAAAAAGATATTATCCCCCAGCACCAGCGCACTTGGGCACCCGTCCAGGAATTCTTCCGCAAGGATAAACGCCTGCGCCAGCCCGTCGGGGCTGGGCTGCACCACATAACTCAGCGACACGCCCCACTGGCTGCCATCCCCCAGGGTCTGTTTGAACTGATCCTGATCCTGTGGCGTGGTGATCACGCAGATCTCGCGGATCCCGGCCAGCATCAGCACCGACAGCGGATAGTAGATCATCGGCTTGTCATAAAGCGGCAGCAACTGTTTGCTGACCGCCATGGTGATCGGATAAAGCCTTGTGCCCGATCCGCCCGCCAGAATGATGCCCCGCCGCGCTTTCGTCTGTGTGCTCATGATGTCGCTTTCAAATCCTTCAGAATATCGGCCAGGCCGTGGTGCCAGTTCGGACGGGTAACGCCGAATACGGCCTCTAGTGAGGTGCAATTGAGGCGAGAATTCAGCGGACGGGCCGCCGGGGTGGGATAGGCGCTGCCGGGAATGTCCACCACCGTGCAGGTCAGCCCGGCCTGATCAAAGATGGCGCGGGCAAAATCGGCCCAGCTCACATCCGGGGCGCCGGACAGATGATGGATCCCCGCCTTGCCGGGATCGCCGACCAGACCCTGCACCATCGCGATACAGGCCGCCGCGATGTCGCGCGCCGGAGTCGGTCCGCCGATCTGGTCGGCCACCACGTTCAGGCTGTCCCGTGTGGCCCCAAGCCGCAGCATGGTCCTGACGAAATTGCTGCCATGCGCCGATACCACCCAGGAAGTGCGCAAAATGCCCCAGGCACCGCCGGCGGCGGCAACCGCCTGTTCACCGGCCAGCTTGGAGCGCCCATAGGCCCCCAATGGCCCGGTTGCGCCCTCTGGCACATCCTCTGGCGACCAGGGCGCGCTGCCACCGCCGGAAAACACGTAATCGCTTGAAATAGAGACAAATGGAATGCCCATATCGGCGCAGGCCCGCGCCATGGCACCGGGTGCCGCACCGTTGATCACACGGGCCAGCGCCTCGTCGTCCTCGGCCTTGTCCACGGCGGTATAGGCGGCGGCATTGATCACCGCTTCGGGCCGGGCCGCACGGATCGCGGCGGCGCAGGCCGGCGGATCGCTCAGATCGGCCGCACTCCGGTCCAGGCAGGTCACACCGGGCAGCAGCGACAGTTCCCGCGCCACCTGCCCGGTCTTGCCAAACACCAGAATATTCATGCTTTGCCCTTGTTAGTGTCTGTTCCCAACCGCTGCCCGACCCCGTCGCGCCTTTGCAGGGCGCGCCACCAGACTTCATTGTCAAGATACCATCGCACGGTTTTCTCCAACCCTTCCTCAAGCGTAACCGACGGACGCCACCCCAGTTCCTCGCGGATGCGGGTCGGGTCGATGGCATAGCGCGCATCATGACCGGGGCGGTCGGTGACAAAGGTGATCAGATCGCCGTAGGGTGTCGGCCCCGGACGCAGCCGGTCCAGAATGGCGCACAGCATTCGCACCAGTTCCAGATTCGTGCATTCGTTCTCGCCGCCGATATTATAGGACCGCCCCGCTTTTGCGCGTGACAGGACGGTCAGCAGTGCATCAGCGTGATCCTCGACATAAAGCCAGTCCCGCACATTGGACCCGTCGCCGTAGATCGGCAGCGGCCTGCCCTCCAGCGCATTGAGGATGATCACCGGGATCAGCTTTTCAGGGAAATGGTAAGGCCCGTAATTGTTGGAACAATTGGTCAGCAAAACCGGCAACCCATAGGTCTCGGCCCAGGCCCGCACCAGATGATCGCTGGCCGCCTTGGACGCCGAATAGGGCGAGCGCGGATCATACGGCGTTTCCTCGGTGAACTGACCGGTGGGACCAAGCGAGCCATAGACCTCATCCGTCGANATATGGTGAAAGCGAAAGCCGTCCGGCCTGCCCTGNGCCNGCCAATAGGCGCGCGTGGCCTCCAAAAGCGTATAGGTGCCCGTCACATTGGTGTCGATAAAAGCGCCCGGCCCGTCGATCGACCGGTCCACATGGCTTTCGGCGGCCAGATGCATCACCGCATCCGGCTGATGGGTTTCAAACACCGCATCCAGGGCCGCGCGATCGCGAATATCAGCCTCTACAAAGGTGTAATTGGGGCTATCCGCCACGCTGGCAACATTCGCGAGGCACGCCGCATAGGTCAGCGCATCCAGATTCACCACCCGATATCCGGCCCGCACCGCCTGGCGCACCACCGCCGAACCGATAAAGCCGGCCCCTCCCGTCACGATCAGTTTCATCGCTATTNCCTTCCTGGCGCAGACCAGACAAACGGGCTGTCGAAATCCGCCAGCGCGGGNGCGGCGGCGTCCTTGTCCGACAACAGCACCTCTCCATCAAAGCCCCAGTCGATACCACAGCTGTCCCAGCGCACCGCGCCATCGCAGTCAGGCGCATAATAATCGGTGCATTTATACAGGATCTCGGTATCCGCCGCCCGGGTGATGAACCCATGCAGAAAGCCCGCCGGCACCAGAAGCTGCTTACCGTTCGCCGCACTCAGCTCAACGCCGACCCACTGGCCATAGGTTGGCGCGCCCTTGCGGATATCGACGGCAACATCGAACAATGCCCCCCGCCCGCANCGCACCAGCTTGTCCTGTGCATGGGGCGGNGCCTGAAAATGCAGCCCGCGCACGGTGCCCGCCCGGGCCGACAACGAATGATTGTCCTGCACGAAGTCCAGTGCAATGCCATGCCCGGCCAGCCGCGCCCTGTTCCAGCTTTCGCTGAAAAATCCCCGCGCATCGCCAAATCGCGCCGGGGTCAACACCAACACGCCCGGCAACCCGGTCTCTTCCACCTGCATTCTGAAACCGCCCCTCAAAGTCGCTTTAATAATATAGCAATCCCGGCTTGTTAAGTCACCTGAAACACCACCCCGGTCTCAATAATTTCTTGCGCGTGCCCAAGGGAATACAACAGCNAAAGCGGCGCGGTCCAAAGCCACAAGACGATTGATTCGCACCCATAAGGATGCCACTATCGTTAACAATAAAAACAATCTGGGACGAGCGCCTGGGGCAGTACTTCGCAATCACCGACTAAATTTTACCGCGCCCTGCCGTGGTAAAACGATTGCGGCCGGAACGGACCTTCCGCCCAAACCTCGATACATTTTGCAACCCGGGCAAAACCGCCCAACAAGACGATGGAGATTCGAGCATGACGATAATACCAGGCACTTCAGGAGACGATTTCTTAGACGGAGGGGTCGATTCGGATGAAATATCCGGCCTGGCCGGAAACGACACGATTTTAGGGAACGACGGCAACGATACGCTGAACGGGGGTAACGGCAACGACTTTCTTGCTGGTGGTGCCGGTGACGACACGATCAGGCCCGGAAGTGGCGATGACCATATCGAAGTTGGCATGGGCGATGACCTGATCCTGCTGGATGACAAAGTGAACGGTGAAGGGTTCCTCTCAATTCAGGCACACGGTGGCGCTCTGGGTATCTTTGCCATGATTGATGGAGATGCCAATTTCGGCGAGATTGTCATCAACAACGGTCCGCTTGATCCCGAAAGCCTTGCCAGCCTCGAGGGCCTGAACAACGCCCTGCAACTCGATTATTCCAAGCCCGAAGGTGGGATGGCGATAATCGGGACGGATTATGGCGATGAGTTCCTGATTGATGCCGGTGAAACCGGCTGGATCATGGTCAGACCAGGCGAGGGAGAGGACATCATCCATATCGAAGGACAGTCCGGCACCGTGCGTCTGGACTATTCCGATCAGGCTGACAGCATTTTCGCCAACTTGCGCTTTGGCATCGTTGTCGATGGCAGCGACGGTTTCGTCAGGGACCGCATTATTGGCAACGGCCACGTCCAGGAGTTGCGGGCGACTGACTTTGATGACGATATTTTTGGCAGCAATGAGGATGAGCGGTTCATCCTGCGGGCCGGCGACGATTTCCTGGATGCCCGCGGTGGCAACGACACCATTCGGTATGACAGGTCAGGCGTTACCGATGGCGTAACGGTTGATCTCAGTCAAAAGACGGCAACCGGGATGTGGGATGGTGACAGCTTCACACACACTCTCAAGCACGTCGAAAACGTCCGCGGATCACAGACTGGCGATGACGTGATCAAGGGCAGCGGCGCGGCAAACTGTACGGCGGCAAGGGCAACGACGCGCTGAACGGGGGGGGCGACGATGATCTCCTGTTCGGCGGGGGCGGGCTGGACAAGTTCATCTTCAAAGATGGGAGTGGGGTGGATGTCATCGGCGATTTCGGCGACGGAAACGACAAGGTTCACCTTAAGGGCGTCACTGACATTGTCGATTTCAGCGACCTGCAGACCAACCACCT
>JGI24723J26617_10003656_pt1 | contig 11045 bp, 8 predicted proteins | sample Cruoilmetagenom6_FD_26617 | JGI IMG/M metagenome (IMG submission 26617) | reverse complement strand
ATCATCATCCTGTTCCACCAGCTCGATTGGCCCATCGCCCTGATCAGCTCGCACCTCGAGATGCCCGAGGGCACAGTCAAAAGCCACCTGCACCGCGGGCGCAAGCGCCTGCGATTCATGTTCAAGGACAAGACACGCCTAGGCGAGCAGCTCGCCGGGGTGGCGTTATGAAAGGCTGGAAGCGTTCAAAGCCGATCGCCGACCCGGATAAGTCAGGCAAGTCAGATCAGCCAGATCAAACCACACCTGATCGCCCGACACACCCAGATATGCGCAACGACGCGCCCGGGCGGATCCCCGAGTCCCTCATCGACGCCGCCATCGACGGCGAGCTCTGCGAAGACATGCAGCGCGAGATCGCACACGCCCTCAACTACGATCCCATCCGCAAACAAGAACTCCTCGACACCTCCGACGCCATCAACGCGTTGCAGATGCCGATCTCCACACCCGACTTTTCCGATGCCATCCTGACCCGCGCCGATCGCCACCGCCGATTCATCCCCGCGGCCTGGCGCACGCATGTGCGCGTGGGGCGTCTGGGCATCGCGGCCGGTCTGCTGGTGACGCTCATGACCGTCGCCGGGCTCCAGAAGATGTACCCACGCCTGACCACGATCGCGGCCCACCAGACACCCGTGCTTGATGTAGAGCAGGCGATGGAGCACGACGCCAACACATTCGTTGATTGCGTCACCGAAGAAGTGGACGAGATCCGCCAGTCGGTGGCCTCGTTGCTGCCCATGCCGAACATGCCGAGCCTTCCAGGAAGATCAAATCAGAACTTCACCGTCCGGCTCGACGATTCCGTGCGCGGGAGCATGCACACCACCAGCACCACAACGACGCACACGACCACGCATACGACAACCACCACACAGATCGCCAACGCGGCCCGCGAGCAGGCGTACGATGTCCGCTTCGTCGGGTTCACACACGGTGTGGCGACGGTCTTCGTGGTTGAGCACGGGTACGATGCCTTCCACGCCGGGAGCCGATTCGATCCTGATCGGGCCCGATTCCCGCAGCGTCGATTCCTCGCGGCCGACACGCTGGGCAGCTGGGCGACGGCATCCAATGCCTTGCGTGAGCACGCTGATACGAACAATCAAGACTCGAACCGTTCTTCTGACGAGGTCGATGTCTCGGCCTTGCCCTGAGCACGCTCTGGATCGCCGCTGTGTTTTCCTTCTTTCAATCCCGCACTCCCAGCCGCAATGCACCCCAACGAAACCAGTCGGTGCGTCTGCTGTTCTCTGCTGCATTGCTGCTGGCGATGGGCGTGGTGCTCTCAGGTCAATCACACGCCAGATTCGTTGAGCCCCATGAACCCAATGCGAGCAAAGAACNCAACGCCCCGTTCGCGATGCTCGCATCCATCCCGGATCATGTCGATGCCGCNGTGGTCTTCAACAACCCCGCCGAGCAGTTTCTGCTCAACGACACCGGGCGATCGGTCCGCAAAGCAATGGGCGTCACCGGGCTCTTCGGGCAGACGATGGGNGCGTTCGATGCCCTCGCCGGCGCCTTCAACGCGGACGCNGAATCGACGATCAAGGGGCTCCTCTCCCAGCGGACGGTGATCATCTGGGACGAGATCGATCAGGGCGCCGATTCGCTCTTCAACTTCGCCAACACAATGGACACCAACTGGGTGGTGCTCAGCGAGATCGACAGCGCCTACCTCGCCAAGCTCCGCACCCAGCTCAAGCCAATCAAGCGTCGCCTGGCGCACGGACAGGTCGTGTACGCCATCGAGAAGGGGCGATACGAGCTAATCCTGCTCGAAGGGGCACCCCAGCGTGCCCCAATGATCCTGCTCGCCCCCAACAAAGGCTCGGCACTGCTCGACCAAACCCTCTCGCGCCAGCTCCACGCCGCTCAGAATCAAGCCAAGCAATCCTTCGTCGATCGACACCAACCCCTCATTGATACCCTCGGGCGCGAGCACCCCCAATGGCTCGCGGCTTGGCTGATCCACAACGACCGAGTGCTCGGGGGGATGAGCAAACAATCGCCTGCCCAAACGCAAACGCAGACCAAGCCAACCCTCCACCCCGAGCATTCATCGGCGACAGTGGGGGTGCTCACACTCGACGGCCCTCAAGCCGTGATCTCTCTGGCGTCTGACATACAGATCCCACACGCAATGGGCGATGCCCCCGTCGGCTTGCTCAGCGCCGCGGGCGACGATGCGATCCTGGCCGTCGCATTGGGGAAGACCCCGAGCCTGGTCATCGAGCGCGGTCTGATGAGCGCATTCTTCGAGTTTGGCGCCGACGATCAAAGCCAAGCCAACAGTCCAACAAGCGGAACCCAAGCCGGACTGGTCATGCTGACCGACAACCAAGACCATACTCAACACAGCGACGCGCACGGCTCCACGGCGCTCACCGTCCTCGTGGAGGTCGATCACACAGCCGAGCACCAAGAACAAGCCCAAGCCCAAACCAAAGCCCAGGCCCAAGACACCCTCCCCGCACGCGTCGATGACTTTGTCCATGGGCTCCTCATGCCCGATGACCCCGCCCAGAGCCCGGACTACCAAGGGCGCTTCCCCAGCGCGGTGCGGACGCATCACTTCGCATCTTCCGCACCAGAAGATGCAGACCCAGCCGGTACCAAATCAGGCGAATCGAGCCGATCAGCATGGCCGGGCGGGCATCCCAAGTTCTCATGGATCTCCGCGCGTCACCGGAGCAAGGACGCGATGATCGCCTCGATCGGCCCTTCGACCGTGGACACCGCCGAGCGCGTGAAGTGGATGAAGCGAGCAATCGAGAGCTTCGATGCCATCCCAGACCGGACCGAGCGGACCGGAGTCATCTCCAGCGGCTATTTCTACCCCAGCCGGGCGAGTGACCTGCTCAGCTCAGGCTCCGGGCTCGACCTCGCGATCTCCAAGCTCTTCAAGCGCGTCGAGTGGGACATCACACGGATGCAAGCCGGGGTGCGCGGCACGGTGCGGATCGAGTTCACCCGGTTCGAGCACCTGTCCAACCTCGGCACAACGCCCCGGGATCAATGAGCTTGACAGAGATTGACTGAAATTCACTGAGATCGATCAGCGTTTGCGTTTGGCACCGAGAACAAGCCCAGAGCAGAGCAGCAGCGCTGAGCCAGGAGTCGGCACGGCCGCGGGCGTAAGCGTGCTGATCTGCTCGACCATGATGTTATCAATCCCCCAGCTCTCGTCGTTGATGTCCTGGTTGGTGGTGCCGATGAAATCAAGGGCGAGGGCATCGGTCGCTTCTTCAAGCTCAACCATCAATGTGATGTCGCGGTAGATGTTGTCAACCCAGTTCGGGTTGAACGCATTGAGCTCCGGGATCTCGTCGGCGGCCCGGAAGTTGCGTTCGGTGAGGTGCGAGAAGAGAAGCTCATTGAAGAGCCGCTGGCCGTTGACTTCCACCGCGAACGAGTCCATCCCAAACTGCCCCCAGTCGCCGTCCCAAGAATCAAAGAGCATCAGATCAAAGTGCACCGCGTAAGTTCCAGCAGCGAAGCGTGGCGGGCCATCATTGCCCGGCTGCTTCGGGCTCGGATGATTGATCTCGCTCACATCGATCAGCAGCTTCGTCGGATCCTGTGGGTGCGATGTGCTGCCCTGCCCCTCCGGCGGAAGCATGGAGACCCCGGGGAACTGGGGCATGGTGCCGGGGATACTGGTAATCTCGATGCCCGGGTACACCGCGTCGCCAGAATCACCGGGCGACCCCCCGCCCGATTGGCCGTAGCCCGGGACATTGAGCTCCGTGGCCTGGATGTTCAGGCGAACGCTCTGGGCACCGAAGCGTCCGAGAACCGTGCTGTACGGCCCGCCGAGGTTGGCCTTCGTGTCGGTCGACCAGAGCCCGTCGTTGTTGTTCCACCCCTCGAAGTCCTGCTGGTAGATCACATCGGCATTGGCACTGCTTGCCCCGATGATGGCCCCGGTGAGCCCCAGAAGGGCGAGGTTTCTGAGAGATAGCTTGTTAGAGAGCTTGGTAGCAAGTCGTGGAGCCATGGTTCATCTCTTTCACTGTTCGGTTCTTTGGATGTTCTCACACACGAAGGCACAGCCATCGCGGCACGCCCTGCTGACAACATGCCGCGCCCGCGGGCACTGGCCATCCAAGCGAGCCCGCAGAGCCCCATGGGGTGAAAACCGTGGTGGGGCTCGGTGGATCAGTGAAAATAGCGAAGGGATCGGGCGATCAGCCCTGTTCCGATAAGAGGATGGATACACTTATACCCGCGCCGTGGCGCACCATACAACAGAACCAGATCGATACGCCCAGGTGTCCCTGCGCACCCCGGAGAGCCTCATGCCCCCCTCATCACCAGCCGCCAATGTTTCCTCCCTCCGCAATGTGGCGATCATCGCGCACGTCGACCACGGCAAGACCACGCTCGTCGACAACCTGCTCAAACAATCAGGCAACTTCCGCCAGGGCGAACTCGAAAAACTCGAAGGCGGGCAGCACAACCTGATCCTCGATTCAAACGACCTCGAGCGCGAACGCGGCATCACNATCCTCTCAAAGAACTGCGCCGTCAACTACCACGCCCAAGACGACACCGACTACCGNATCAACATCATCGACACCCCGGGTCACGCCGACTTCGGCGGCGAGGTCGAGCGCGTCCTCCAAATGGCCGACGGCTGTATCCTCGTCGTCGACGCCTACGAAGGCCCGATGCCCCAGACACGCTTCGTGATGAGCAAAGCACTCGAAGCCGGGCTCAAACCACTGATCGTGATCAACAAGTGCGACCGCCCCGACGGCGAGCCCGACCGCGTGATCGGCGAGGTCTTCGACCTACTCGTCTCCCTGGGCGCCGACGACGACTCACTCGACTTCCCGATCGTCTACGCATCAGCCCGCGACGGCTGGGCCATCGACGAATGGGACGGCCAGACCAAGGGCACCAACCTCCAGCCTGTGTTCGAAGCCATCATCGAGCATGTGCCCCATCCAGATGTCTACATCGAAAAACCACTGCGTATGCAGATTACAACTTTGGGCTTCTCCGAGTATGTCGGACGCATCGGCGTCGGACGCGTCTACCAGGGCACCATCAAGTCCGGGCAGCCCGTCGTCATCGTCAAGCATCTTGAAGGCGGCAAGACCCAAGAAGTCAAAGCCAAGGTCGTCACCCTCCAAGGCTTCGAGGGCCTCTCCAAAGTCGACCAAGAGGCGATCTCCGCGGGCAACCTCTGCGCGATCTCCGGGCTCGGCACCATCGATATCGGCGACACCATCTGCGACCCAGACCACCCCGAAGCCATGGACGAAGTCACCATCGACGAGCCCACCATCTCGATGTCCTTCCGTGTCAACGATTCACCGTTCGCGGGTCAAGAGGGCGAGTTCGTCACCTCCCGCCAGCTCAAGAACCGCCTCGAGCGAGAGCTCGAACACAATGTCGCCCTCCGCGTCGAGACCGGACGCACCATGGACGAGTTCATCGTCTCCGGGCGCGGGCTCCTGCACCTGGGCATCCTCCTCGAGACCATGCGCCGCGAAGGCTTCGAGCTCGCGGTCGGCCGCCCGATCGTGATCGAACGCGAGATCGACGGCGTCAAGTGCGAGCCCCTCGAAGAACTCGTGATCGATTGCCCAGACGATACCGTCGGCGCCGTCATGCAGATCGTGGGCGAACGCAAGGGCGAGCTCGTCTCGATGGACCCACGCGGCAACGGCACAACGCACTGCATCTTCAAGATCACCTCCCGTGCACTCATCGGCATGCGTGGACGCATCCTGACGGCCACGCAGGGCGAAGCCATCATGCACCACACCTTCCTCGAGTTCATCCCCGTCACCGGCGAACGCCCCGGACGCCACGCCGGCGTCATGGTCAACACCGCCGACGGGCAGATCACCGAGTACGCCGTGATCAACCTGCACGAACGCGGCGTCATGCTCGTCTCCCCCGGCACCAAGGTCTACGCCGGCCAAGTCGTCGGCGAGCACAACCGCGGCAACGACATCGAGGTCAACGCCGTCCGCGTCAAAAAGCTCGACAACATGCGGGCCGCCAACAAGGACGCGACCGTCTCGATCAAGCAACCCAAAGACCTCTCGCTCGAACAATCACTCGAATACATCGAAGACGACGAGCTCGTCGAGCTGACCCCCAAGTCGATCCGCATCCGCAAGATCGAACTCAACGAGTCCATGCGCCGCCGCAACCAACGCCAAGAGAAATCCAAAGCGCTCAGCGATAAGTAAGCTCGGGTTTTTACTGATCCTTGGGTTTTTCCTGATCACCGATCCGTTCAGTCGGGCTTTGCCGCGTTGCTCGCAGCGAGCCCGCTTTTCACATGCAGATCGCGTTGCGGGAACGGGATCTCAATCTCGTGCTCGCGGAAGACCTCGTCGATCTTGAAGCGAAGATCACTCTCGAAGGTCTTAGCCTCCTGCACATTCTTTGGATGGATGCGACAGTGGATCTCAAAGTCGAGTGATGAGTCGCCGAAGTTGACGAACATGACCGTGTTCTCGCTGGATGTAGAAACCAGCGGGTGATTGTTCATCACCTCTTCGAGCAACGAACGAACCTTGGCCGTGTCCGAGCCATACGCGGCCCCGACGCCGACAATGCTCTTGATCGACGAAGTCGGCATGTTCCAGTTGGTGACCGAGTTCTCCAAGATAATCGAGTTGGGCACCACGAAGGTCGAGCCCATGTAGGATTCGAGCTTGGTCGCCCGAGCCCCGATCGCAGCGATCACGCCCTGCTGATCGTTGATCGTCACCAGATCGCCGATCCGGATCGGGCGTTCGATCAGCAAGATCAATCCCGAGATAAAGTTGTTGATGACATTCTGCGACCCGAAACCAAACCCCAGCGCAATCGCCCCGCCGAAGAAAGCCAGCGCCGTCAGCGGGACCTCCGCGATCTGCAGCGAGACAAGGACCGTCAGCAGCAGGATCGTATAATAGAGAATCGTCTGGATCGCACTCGCCGCCCCCGCATTGACATTCATCCGCGGCAGCACCCGCTTGCCGATCCGCGCAGAGATCAACCGGGCCAAGAAGATCCCAATAATCAGCACTAAGAAGGCAATCACCAGCTGCGACACAGTGATCGGCTGGTCATTGAGCGAGAACAGCTGGGTATTCCAGACGGTGTTGACCATCTCCATGACCCCGTCCGCGCTCTTGAAGGCCGACCCATCGACCAGCCCGGGGGCCAGCTCAATAGTGGGGGCGTCTTGTGCCGCTTGCTGGGCGGCCTGCTGGGCTTCCTGCTGCACTTCTTGAATCATCATGCCTGATCTTACCGAAAAAAAGCCTATTCGTGGGCCGCAGCACACGATCCATGGCAAGAACAGTGATTTTGAGCGCCATCGACTCGGCCAAGTTGCCTGCCTATCATCCTCACCCCGATGTGAGACGGGCCAAAGCGGCATGTTCGATGGAGAACACCCGTATCCGGGCCGCCCCAACCTCACGCGGCAGCTGATCAGAGCACCAGGAGCACCAGCCATGGCAGACACGTACGCAATCATCGAAGAATCCGGCGGCCAGCGCAAAGTCGTTGAGAACGACCAGATCATGATCGACCTCTACAACGGCGGCGAAGCCAAAGCAGGCGACACCATCACCGTCGATAAGGTCCTCGTAGTCGGCTCCGTCGGCGGCGACGCAACACTCGGCGCTCCATTCGTCAAGGGCGCAACCGTCACCCTCGAAATCACCGAGCCAATGGTCAAGGGCGACAAGCTCTTCATCCACAAGTTCCGCACCAAGAGCACCTACCAACGCAAGACCGGCCACCGCCAGCGCTACACCGCAGCCAAGGTCACCGCGATCACCGCCTGATCGATTCAAGCATATCTAGACTTCAATGAGCCTCATCCACGCGATGGGGCTTTTTTCTGCGCACGCTCAAACTGGGGACGGATCAGGATCAGCATAAAAAATGAACAGGCACAAGAATCATCGCGATTGGTTCTCGCATCTTTTCGAGCTTTCGGATATCCTCTTCCGATATGATTCAATACCACGATATTCTAAGGCGTGTGCTCGCCGAGGGCACGCCCTGCGATGACCGGACCGGCGTCGGCACCATCGCGATCTTCGGGCACCAGTCCCGCTATTTCCTCTCCAACGACGCACCCGGCGCACGCGAAGCCTTCATCAAAGACGGCACCCGCGCCGGCTTCCCCTTGGTCACCACCAAGAAGCTCCACCTGCGCTCAATCATCCACGAGCTCCTCTGGTTCCTCAAGGGCGAGACCAACATCGCCTACCTCAAAGAGCACGGCGTCCGCATCTGGGACGAATGGGCCGACGAGCACGGCAACCTGGGCCCAGTCTACGGCTCACAGTGGAGATCATGGTCCGCCCCCGACGGCTCGGCGGTCGATCAGATCACCACCCTCGTCGACGGGCTCAAGAACGCCCCATGCTCGCGTCGCCATATCGTGACGGCCTGGAACCCCGCCGAAATCGACCAGATGGCCCTGCCCGCCTGCCACTGCCTCTTCCAGTTCAATGTCCAACGCGCCACCGACGGCGGCCCAGACTTCCTCAACTGCCAGCTCTACCAACGCTCCGCAGACCTCTTCCTCGGCGTCCCCTTCAACATCGCCTCCTACGCCATGCTCACCATGATGCTCGCCCAGGTCTGCGCCTACCGCCCAGGGGCATTCATCCACACCCTCGGCGATGCACACATCTATATCAACCACCTCCCCCAAGTCGACGAGCAACTCTCCCGCCAGTGCCGATCACTCCCAACCATGAAGCTCAACGCAAGCGTCAAAGACATCTTCGACTTCACCCACGAAGACTTCGAGCTGATGGATTATGAGCCCCACCCACATATCAAGGGCGAGGTCGCGGTCTGAGTCTACAGCCGACCAACAGAGTTCTCGGACGATCCGAAAACCCCTGAATTCTTCCCAAATTCCGGCCAATATCGAGAATCCTGCGGGTGTTCGCGCTCTACTTGCGTACGGACTGGGCGTCGTCGTGTTTTTCAGCCGACCAAACACCCATCGACCATCCGCCACGCCCGATTCCGGGCGTGTTTGATCTGTACATCACCCACGAATTACCAAGCCAAGAGAGAGTATCCATATGAAGCCCACCCGTTCAATCCAGTCATTGTCAGTACTCAAGAGTATCCTCGCGTTGGCAGCGATCGCCGGCACAGTCGGGGCAAGTGTCGCCAACGCACCGGACACCGAAGGCCCAGGCGTCACCGATCTCGACCCCCGAGGCGTGTACTTCAACCGCTTCACCGGCGGTTTCCCCGGCACCGAATGGTTCACCACCATGCCCATCACCGGCACCNACCGCTACCGCCTCGCCGACATCGTCGGCGGCGGGTGGAACGCCATCGTCACCCCCGAGGGCGCCGTCGATATCCTCAACGCCCCAGGCGACGGCCAGTACTCCGACGCCGACAACTACATCCTCAACCCGTCCTTCGCCGGCTCGACCTTCGTGTTCAATAACAACCGCGCACCATACACCGATGTGGACTTCCCCCTCCAGCTCGTCTCGGCGACCGCGGGCTCAGCATTGCTCTCGGGCGAGTACACCACGCTCACACAATCCGTGAACCCTGAGACCGCCGACATCCTCAGCTCCAAGACCGAGCAGACCACCGTGTCCGTCATCGGGCCGAGCTTCCGCGTCACCGACGCCGACGGCGAGTTCTACCGCGGCAGCTTCGAGACCCCGACACGCGTCGGCTTCCGCGTGGTGGTCCCAACTCCCTCCGACACACGCTTCCGCACCTTCCCAGGCTCATCGCTGAGCCAGAACCAGAACCTGATGGGCAGCGTCCGCATCACCTCCATCAACACCTTCGAAGCCACCTTCCTCTTCCAATCACGCACCGGGCTGGGCAACCAATCACAGGGCATCACCATCATGAGCGGCCAGCGCGTCGACCCGTACCCCGTCGGCGATCTCGATGGCGACCGCGTCGTCGATAGCGACGACCGGGCCATGCTCGTCAAGCAGATCGGGCTCGTCGAGGCAGACGATGCGTTCAACATCGCCGCCGATCTCAACGGCGATTACGAGATCACCGATGCAGACCTCGCCCTCTTCGACCAGGGCGAGTGCAGCGCAGACTTCGCCGAACCCTTCGGCGAGCTCGACTTCTTCGATGTCTCCGCCTTCCTCGATCTCTTCGCCAACCAAGACCCACGAGCCGACCTGTCAGGACCAGACGGAGCATTCGACTTCTTCGATGTGTCGGCCTTCCTCGATTCATTCGGCGCAGGCTGCCCGTAAGCAGAATCGAGTTTTAATCATTCGCTAACGAGCGAGCCGCGGCTTCGAGCGCATCCGCGGCTGCGCTCATGCGCACATAATCAAGCGTCTCAGCTGTATCCGTGCGCTGGTGATAGTGCGGATTGCGGTACTCGCTGGTGTCTGTGATCATCGCCGCCGGGTACCCACGCAGCCAGTAGTTGGCATGATCCGAGCGATAAATCGCCGTCACCAGTGGGGGGATCGCCGCCTGCGTCACCGGGATCGTGCCCGCGCCGCTCATCGCAGACGAAACCTGCTCAAGCAGCGGACGATCGACCAACCGCCCAACCACCCCAATGTAGTTGCCCACCGTCGGCAGATCCATGCCCAGCTGGTTGGCCATCTCCGCAGGGAACGGGTAGCGCTGCGAGCCCGGCTCGTCAGAGAAATACCCGAGCATCTCCAGCGAGAGCATCGCCACGATCTGTTCGTTCTTCGCTTTGCTATTGGTCGCGTTGGTGTAGCTGCCCATCGCACCCCCAGCCGAGTTCGACCCCTCCTCGTTGGTGTACGCGATCCAGCGGATCGTGCGTGCTTGGGGGTTTCTGGCGAATCGAGCCGCGAGCTCGAGCATGACCGCCACGCCCGAGGCGTTGTCATCGGCGCCAGGTGTATGGAGCTCCGTGTCATAGTGAGCGCCGATCACAACGATCTGCTCCGGGTGCAGCGTGCCCGCGACCTCGGCGATCACATTGAATCCCTTGGGCCCGACGGCCGTGGGGACGGGCTCGGTGTCCACCCCATAGCCCATCGACGCAAACCGCTGCCCGATCCAGA
>JGI24723J26617_10003649_pt1 | contig 11056 bp, 9 predicted proteins | sample Cruoilmetagenom6_FD_26617 | JGI IMG/M metagenome (IMG submission 26617) | reverse complement strand
ACTGGCTGCCGCGTATAGCCAGCGCAGAGCAATTGCCGACTGCCGTGTTTACCGAACCCGATACCGGTTCCGACCTCGGTTCGCTGCGTACGCGCGCCAGCCTTGTGGGTGATGATTATCTAATCAACGGCAACAAGACCTGGATCACCCACGCGGCGCGCGCTGACGTTATGACCATGCTGGTGCGCACTGATCCTGACACCACGAATTATTCCGGCCTGTCCATGCTGATCGCGCCCAAACAGCGGGGCACCGTGGCCAATCCTTTTCCCAGCCCCGGCATGAGCGGCGGCGAGATCGAGGTTATCGGCTATCGCGGGATGAAGGAATACGAGATCGGTTTCGAGGATTTTCGTGTCGCAAGGCACAACCTGCTGGGCAAGAAAGAGGGCCGCGGCTTCAAGCAGCTGATGGCAACCTTCGAGAGCGCCCGTATCCAGACAGCCGCGCGCGCGGTGGGCGTGGCCCAGGCCGCGCTGGATGCAGCACTTGCATATGCACAGAGCCGCAAACAGTTCGGACAAGCGTTGATCGGCTTCCCGCGTGTTGCCAACAAGCTGGCAATGATGGCGGCAGAAGTGATGGCTGCACGCCAGCTGACTTATCATGCGGCACGGCAAAAGGATGCTGGCAAACGCTGCGATCTGGAGGCAGGCATGGCCAAGCTGCTGGGTGCACGGATCGCCTGGGCCGCGGCGGATAATGCGCTCCAGATCCATGGCGGCAACGGCTTTGCTATGGAATATGAGGTTAGCCGGCTGCTGGCCGATGCGCGCATACTGAATATCTTTGAAGGAGCAGGCGAAATTCAGGCGCAGGTTATCGGAAGGCGCCTGCTGGACGGCGCAAACTAGCCCGGCCCAACCCAACCATGCTCAACAATGCCGATAACGGGCCCATGCCGGCTTCGCTTTGGCTCGCAACGGGGTATTTTACGGCACGCCAGCAGGACGCAGAGACTGAAGCACGACGCATGACTATCTGCTATTGGCAGCGCTCCAATCCTGTGAGAATACACCTTCAGGGAGAGCATGCGTGAACGACGACGATATCCAACTGCGGTTCGAAGTTGTGGATGAAGACATCGCCCTTCTTACGATGAACCGGCCACATGCGCGCAACACCGTTTCCTTTGAAATGTGGGAACAGTTTTCGTCTGCGCTCGACGCGATAGAAAATGGAACACCGCCACGCGCGGTAATACTGTGCGGGGCTGAAAACCATTTCTGCAATGGCGGCGATATCAAGCTCCCGCCTGCTCGCGGCGAAGGCGCCCTGGCGCGCGCCAATCGATTGGAAATAGGCCAGCGCATTATTACTCGGTTGCAGGCCCTGCCCTCCCCGACGATCGCCGCAATCGAAGGCGCGGCACATGGTATTGGCTGGAGCTTGGCGCTCGCTTGCGATGTGATCCTGTGCGCAGACGATGCGAAATTTTCTGCCCCTTTCATGGCCTTTGGCCTGGTTCCAGATGGCGGATCAGCCTGGTTTTTGGGGCGGCTGATGGGGCGTCACAAGGCAGCCGAACTGCTTCTGTCAGGCCGCATCATGGATGCAGGGGAAGCCGACGAATTGGGCCTTGTCAGCCGGTTGGTTGCNTCGGGCAGCGCGCTTGAAGAGGCGCTGGCACTGGCAAGATCGCTTGAAAACCGTCAGGCTGCGGAAATGACGAAACGGCTGCTACACATGGCCGATACATCCGATCTGGCCGCGTGCCATGCGCTTGAACTGGTCTATTGCCACGTTGCGCAAGGCGGTAACGAAGTGGTGCAGGCGCGCGAGGCTGTGATAGCGCGAGCAGCAGCCAAGAAAGCCGCCAAAGCCGCGCAGAACAAAGATTAGTATCAATGTTGCGTTGCCATCATGCCAGCACAATTTGGGCCAAGGCAGTTTTGCCAGCGCACCACACCAGCGTGAATATCGCGGCGACACCGCGCTTCATTGCAAGGTTCGCCAACCTTGCTGCACCAAAGCAAGGGAGATGAACCGATAATGTTGGACAAGGCATGGACAACGATCGAATGCAATTTGGCCGAAAATGTGTTGCAGATCACGCTCGATCGCCCCGATCTGCTCAATGCGATCAACGCCCAGATGCGCACAGAATTGTCCGAAGCCTTCAATCTGGCCGCAACCAATCAACAGGTTCGCGCCATCCTGCTGACGGGAAATGGCCGTGCCTTTTGTGCCGGCCAGGATCTGGGTGAACGTCCGCCGCTGCCAGATGGCCGCAAATACGATCTGGGTGAAGGCCTGGAGAATGAATATAATCCGCTGATGCGGCAGCTTGCCTCGCTTGAAAAACCGCTGATAGCTGCCGTCAATGGCGTGGCGGCCGGGGCAGGCGTCAGTCTGGGACTGGCAGCAGATGTCACCTTCGCCAGTGACAATGCGCGCTTCATCGCTTCCTTTTCCAATATCGGGCTGGGGCCGGATTGCGGCGCAAGCTGGATATTGCCGCACCTGATTGGCCCACAACGGGCCAAGGCCTTTTTGATGAGCGGCCAGCCCGTGACTGCCCAGACCGCCGCCGAATGGGGGATGATATGGCAGGCCCTTCCGGCAGAGGAATTGCTGCCAGCCGCCCGCGAATTCGCGTGTGCTCTTGCGGCCAAGGGACCACTTTCACTGGCCGCGATCAAACGCACAACAAACGCTGCCTGGGGCAACTCCTATGCAGATCAGCTTGATCTGGAACGAGACACGCAACGCCAGGTTGGGCNTTCGGATGANTATACAGAGGGCCTCGCGGCATTCCGCGAAAAGCGCAAGGCAGTTTTTACGGGCCGCTAGTCGCCACGCAGAGGCGGCCGACTCCCCTTAGCGAACCGTAGCTGCGCCCAAAAGCCCAAGAGTTTTGGCATTGCTCGCCTTACGGCGCTGAGCTGCTCGCCTGGGCTTGCGCGGGGGCGACTTGCGACTGGATTCGTCGTTCTCCGGGAAGGAAATAGCCGTCAGGCGGCGGAGAACCGTATTTCGCCTCGAAACCGGTCTGCCACAGCGCGAAATCCCGGCGGTACTGATCATAGCTATTGAAGAAGTTATGAAATGTCATCTCGATCTTGGCAAGTCCGGTTGGCGCATAAGTTTCCAGTTGGCCTGATGGGATCGAGCGCAGTTCCTGTCCCAGCGCGAGGGTCGCATCGCAAAACGAAGGCATGACCGGCGGCAGCGCGAAATAGTTGTAGACCTGCGTCTGGAAGGCCTCTCTTTTTCGGATGTAACCGCGGCCATGCTTGGCCTTGAATTCGCTATCTAGCGACCGATTGATAGAACTGAGCGAAACCTTGTGCAATTTCAGGAATTCACCGTAGTTCGCCAGGATCGACGCGTGTTCGGCCTTCTGGCAGTTCAGCGCCGCAACATTGTANGCCGAGCGCAGATTCCACGCTGCCTGCTTGGAGGAAATGCCGCTGTTTATGGTGAGCCTTGTGCCATCGGTTCCCACAGGCGGAATCGCCAGGTTCGGCGCAGCGCCCATCGGCGGATAGGGCCGGTAAGAGACCGGAGCCGGAGTCGGCTGGACCTCTACCGGCGCAGGTGCGCATGCGGCAAGGCCTGCGATTGACGTTAAGGTCAGCGTGCCTTGCAGCAGCCTGCGACTTGACGAACGTTTCACCCGATCACCTCCATGTATAGTCCGTATCCCTAGCGCTCTAGATTCCAAAAGAAAATGCCCGGCGCGACAAATGGCACGCCGGGCACGATATACGCCTGAATATGTATGCAGCCTTATTCGCGGCCGCCAAGGAAATAGAGCAGGAACTGGAACATGTTGATGAAGTCCAGATACAGGCTGAGTGCGCCAAGGATGATGGCTTTGCCCGCAAACTCTGTTCCGGCAAGCTGGTGGTACTGCATTTTGAGCCGCTGCGTATCATACGCAGTCAGTCCGGCAAAAATCAGTACGCCGAGGACTGAAACAGCCATTTGCAGGATAGTGGACTGCAGGAAGATATTGACCACCATCGCGATCAGGATACCGACAACACCCATGATCAGGAACGAGCCAAAGCCCGACAGGTCTTTCTTCGTGGTGTAACCAAACAGGCTGAGGCCCGCGAATGCGCCTGCCGTGGCGAAGAACGTGGTTGCGATCGACTGGCCGGTATAGACCAGGAAAATCGTCGATAGCGACGCGCCCATCAGCGCGGCAAATCCCCAGAACATCAACTGTAACGTTGCTGTGCTGAAACGGTTCTGGCCAAAGCTCATCGCAAAGACAATTGCCAGCGGGGACAGCATGACCAGCCATCTCAGCGGACTTCCCATCATTGCCTGGGTCATGCCTGAACTGGCCATCATCATCGCGACAATGCCGGTCAGCAAGACGCCTGATGCCATGTAGTTGTAAATCGAAAGCATGTGCTTGCGCAGGCCCATGTCAAAGCCGGCACGGCCAGCGACATCTGTGCCTTCAAGCCCGGGAGACGCGCCAAACCCCGTACGCCGGGACTGCGGGTCATTCCAATTCGCCATGTCTAACTCCTCTTGGAAAGCGCACTTGCGCTCCAGTGCGCCTAATATCGCGACTGAACCTTAATTTTTCAAGACCTAACATTGTGCCTGTGGATCATCGCCCGGAAGGACAGGAATCTCTTATTTGCGCGCTTCGCGGGCCATTTCCTCGCTGCGGTCACGCGCCGCGCGCAAGGTCGACTCGACAAGACTTGCCAGCGCGCCACTCTCATCAAGCACGTCCAGACCGGCCTTTGTCGTGCCTCCGGGGCTGGCAACACGCCGTGCCAGCTCGCCCGGCGCATCAGGCGATGCCGATGCAAGCAGCGCTGCGCCTTCGACCGTGGCAACTGCCAATCGCTGGGCCTGTGCGGGATCGAGCCCCAATCCGGCAGCGCCCTGGGAAAGCGCATCGATAAAGCGATAGACGAATGCCGGCCCCGATCCGGCCAGCGCCGTGACAAGATCAAACTGGCTTTCTTCGATCCATTCCGGCGTGCCGAGCGGTGCCATCATGGATATCACCGCGCTGCGCTGCGCCTCATCAAGACCGCGCGCCGCCAGCGCGACAGGCGACTTGCCGATCGCAGCGGACAGGTTCGGCATGATCCGCACCACTGCGCCAGCATCGGGAAAACGGTCGGCAAGGCTTGCCAGCTCAACACCGGCAAGGATCGAAAAGACTATCGTGTCTATTCCAGCCAACGGCGCGACCTTTGGCGCGATCTCGCCCAGCATTTGCGGCTTTACGCCAAGCATGACTGCATCGAATGCGGCATCAGGCATGTCGCGAAGCAGTGCAACGCGATCGGGCGCCTCGGCCAGCACAGGATCAACAATTGTGACCCGCGTTGGATCCATCCCGGCCGCCAGCCATCCGGACAGCATCGCTCCGCCCATGTTGCCGCAACCGACGATCAGCAGTGAACGAGGCCAGTCACCTGACATGGCCTCAGGCCTCACCTGCTGCATCGACGAGGGCTGCGGCCATTGCATCGGCCGGGCTCTTGTCTCCCCACAAGATGAACTGGAACACCGGATAGAATCTGTCGCATTCGTCAATCGCCGCCTCGACAATAGCCTGCGCCTGGCCGGGACTGAGCAGTCCATCGTCGCCAAGCATCACCCCATGCCGATAAAGCAGCACCCCGCCATTGGACCACACATCGAAGTGCCCCAACCACAGCTGTTCGTTGATCAGCGACAACGCTTCGTGAAGCGGCGCGCGCTTTGCCTCGGGAACCCGGATATCGGGCAGGCACAGGACTTGCAGCACATGATCCTCCACTCGCCAGATCGCCTGGATCTGATAAACAGTCCAGCTGCCCTTCACTTCAGCGGAAACCTCTTCCTCGCTAATGGATTCAAAGGACCAGCCGCGCGCTTCGAAAAGCGATGCGAGCATCTCGACGGGGGCCGCATCATCTCCGCGGCCAAGATCATTTTCAACTGTTCTCATAAACTCCGGCGCAAATCATCCTTCGATGCGGGGTGGATGCTCTTTGATTGGGGTAAAACACAATGCACAGACCCAGAACGCCTGCGCAAAACTCCACAACGCTGTTCACATGGTGTGGAAAAGGCACTCTGGAGATTCTATCGGGAGTCCCGCAGGAATCCTAGGCTTGTGTCGCGGGGTAAGCCAATCCGGGATATCGGGTCAGTCTCGGAACCATTGCCGAGACCAAAAATCAAAGCGCGTCGACGACTTGTCCCGCCGGGCTTGACCACAGATAGGGGCCCTCAACCCCGCCCTTGCGCAGATTCGTGATGAAGGCGTTTGCCGCCTTGCGCGTGCTGAACGGGCCGGTGAGCATCCGGTTGGTACGGTTCATCTTGCTGACATAGGCTTTGCGCCCCTTGAGCAGCTCCGGCGACTTGCGTGACAGGCGCTTCCAGTCGCCAGCCAGCGCCTTGGTGTTCTGGCCTATGCCCAGCTGAACCCAGATCCGGCTCGGATGGCTTGGCGGAGCAGCCTTCTTCGGTGCGGGCCGGGGCTTGGCCGGTTTGATTGTGCGAATGTCGACCGCACCCTGGGCCGGGGCGGCCTCTTCCGCAGGTCGGCCGATATCCTGGAACATGTTGGAAAACGACGGTTCAGGGACTTTGGCAGTCGCCGCAGCGGGAGAGGGAGACTTCGCTGCGGACGACTGAGGCAGTTGTGCAAGGTCAAAACCGGGGCCAGCTGNGGNCGNCACTGGCCTTGTCGGCTTNGCCACAGCCAGCTGCGGCGCTTTGCTTGCCGCTACCGGTTTGGTTTCCGGGTTGGCCGCGTTGCCAGCGAGAACTTGCGAGGGCCTGGGCGCAGGCTTTCTGGATGCTGCAGTGGGAACCGGTTTCGCGGTTCTTCTTGTCTGTGACGAGCTGCGAGCCTTGCCCGGCTTAACCGTTGGCTCTGCCCTGGCGAGGATCTCGGCCGGAGACTGCGCTCTCGTATCGCTTGTNAGCATCGGTTCGCTGACCGAACCAGGTCGGCGCGAAGGCTTCGGTTCTGGCGGAGCGACGCGGCGATTTTTCCTTTTTCTTTTCTTCTTCGCAACGCTTCTTGGCTTGGTTGTCGGCTTGCGAGGCTCGGTCCGCTTGACTGCGGGCTTTGCCGCCGCGGAAGACAGGCTGGATGACGTGCCCAAAGGCTTGCCGACAGGCACGAGGCCCTTGTCGAGCAAAGCAACCCTNGTGGGCGGCGCCCGCCGCAATGTCAGGCCGGCCAAACGCGGATCGTCCCTGCCAATCTCAGACGCGCGTGGAAATTTGCCAAGATTGGCGGCAGCGGCTTGCTGCGCGGCGGTAAGTCGCGGCATGTACTCAAGATAGGGCGTGATCCCCTTGGCCAGGCTCGTCGGAAGCAGTGTATTGGTTATCTTAATGGAATTCTTGGTTTTTCCAAGAATGGCGAGCGAAAATGCGCGCGCCCGCCACGCTGCCTTGTCCTGCTCGCGCAGCAAAGGCAGCAGGGTTTTTTCAACTTCGCGAGCCTCCCCCGATATCGCCAGGCTAATCGCCAGTCGGCGGATGACTTCATCGTTCTTTTCAGCCGCAAGCGCCACCCGGTAGTATTGCTGTGCCGTTACAGGGTCTCCGACCAGATCATAGGCAAGCCCCCTATCTGCCGCGATTTTTTCTGGAGTTGCGCCAGCGCGCTCCGCCTGCTCGAACAGAGGAATCGCGGAGTATGGATCGCCATCGTGCACCATCGCACAGGCAAGTCCGGCGAGCGCGCGCGGATTGTCCTTCGATATCTGCTGCGCGCGTTTGTAAAATCCCGTCGCCGCCTCAAAATCGCCAAGTGTGCTTGCCGCATCGCCGGCATCAAGCAAGGCCGAGATATCGCGCGGATTTCGACCAAGCCTCGACAATGCGGCATTGAGCTGGAGAGCTTCCCGGCTTGGCAATGCCTGGACCACAGGCCGGGAAACACCGGGAGCAGTATTGCCCGACTGGGCAAACGTATCCACCGAAGCGAGCATTACAGTCAGCAGGGATGCAACAAAGCATACTACGCGAACGAACGCGCTGCATCGGGGCAAGCCATAGGTCGAATTCGGCATGTTCGGTTTCATCGACATCTTGAACGGTCCAAGGTCCCGGCCCTCGGCATACTGCAGACGAGCCCTACCTCTGCAATTGCATCAATCAAGCTGAACCGCAGACGAACGGCATTTTTCCGCGCTACTGGTTATTCTGTCGGCCTAGAAAGCGCGGTATGCTGATCGAGGAGTTCTCGTCATCGTCATCGCTTCCATCATTGTCTTCGTCTGCCGCTCCTGTCTTGTCGTCGGCTTTGCTGCCACGCGACAAGTTCGCCATTCGCTCAAACAGCGTGCTACCGCCAGCTTGGGCAGCTGCATCTCCGTCGGACGATGCCGGAGCCAGCGCAGCAGCGCCGCCATCTTCGCCAGCCGCACTTTCGCCTGAGACGAGACCGCGCCTGCGCCCCGGCATCGGCGCAACCGGCTGGTCCTCCTCAGCTAACTTGTCTGCATCGAGCAGCAATTCGTCAGGCGTTTCATCATTGCCGGACCCAGATTCTTCAAGCTGTTCAAGCCCAAGATCGAGCGGCTCGCTGCGCTCTGCCTTGGCCCCGGTCAGGCTTGCATAGCTCGACAGGCCAGACTCTCCTGTCGCCGCACTGTCACCGGCGNCTGTCCCATCGCCAGAGGCACCTTCGCCGGAACCTTCTGCAACTGGCTCCTGAGTTGACGATGCGGCAATGTCATCCGTGCCTGAGGAACCTGTGTCATCGCTATCGCCAAACGGCCTTGGTATCGGCGCAGGTTCAGCGGGTTGTTCCGGTGTTGGTTCGGGGTCTGCGGCCACCTCCGGTGCAGGCTCAGGTTCTGGCTCGGGAGCGTCCATCTGCCGCGGTTCGAATAGCGGCTGGACCTTGTCTTCATCCTGGTCGCTGGCGTCTTCGTCCGGTGTGGCTGCGGTCGGCAGGACCGGCCCACGCGACTTACCAAGATTCAGCGGGCGTGACGCAACTTCATGTTGTGAAGCAGTCTGTTCGATCCCGGTCGCAACGACCGAAACCCGAATCTTGCCGTCCAGTTCAGGATTGAAGGCCGAGCCCCAGATGATGTTGGCGTCGGAATCGACAAGTTCACGAATATGGTTTGCCGCTTCGTCGACTTCGAGCAGCTTCATGTCTTCGCCGCCAATGATCGAAACAATCACACCGCGCGCACCTTGCATCGAAACACCATCAAGCAGCGGATTGGCGATTGCGCGTTCTGCCGCCTCGAGCGCGCGGTTCTCGCCCTCGCCCTCGCCGGTGCCCATCATTGCTTTGCCCATCTCGCCCATTACCGAGCGAACGTCAGCAAAGTCGAGGTTGATGAGGCCCGGCATGACCATCAGGTCAGTAATAGAGCGAACGCCCTGTTGCAGCACTTCGTCTGCAAGCAGGAACGCTTCCTTGAATGTCGTTTCCGCCTTGGCGATCAGGAACAGGTTCTGGTTGGGAATGACGATCAGCGTGTCGACGTGTTCCTGAAGTTCCTCGATACCTGCATCGGCGGCGCGCATCCGCCGCGTGCCTTCGAACAGGAACGGCTTGGTCACTACACCGACCGTCAGCACACCTTTGTCCCGCGCGGCTTTGGCGATAATCGGCGCCGCGCCGGTGCCGGTGCCCCCGCCCATGCCTGCAGCGATGAAGCACATGTGCACGCCATCAAGTGCGCGTTCGATTTCAGCGAGCGTCTCCTCGGCGGCTGCGCGGCCGACTTCCGGGCGCGAACCGGCACCAAGCCCTTCGGTGATATCTGGCCCCAACTGGATACGCTGTTCGGCAATCGAATTGTTCAGCGCCTGCGCATCGGTATTGGCGACGACAAAATCGACACCTTCGATCTGCGCATCGATCATGTTCCCGATGGCATTTCCTCCCGCTCCGCCGACACCGATGACGGTTATGCGGGGGCGCAGTTCCTCAATGGAAGGCGGGCCGATATTGATACTCATTTCTTGCTCCTGGCAGGCATGGCCGAGAATGGGATCCTGATCGTCAATGATTGCACGCTTCGCACGCGCGAAGCAAAGCAAGCCGGTTCTTTGTCCACAGTCGGTCTTGCGAGGTGTTTCGGGGTTCAGGCGTTAGTTTACGAAGCTTTGACCTGGCGGTTGGGCAGTTCATCAGAAATACTCTCGCAGCGCATGATAGACACGGCCGACCGGCCCCAGTCCGCCATAGCGGGACTCGTCCTGGTACTCGTTGCCAAGCGAGCGAATGTCGACCGGGTCAGCATCGGCATAAAGGACAAGGCCGGCCATCGTGGCAAAGCCGGGCTTGATGTGCGCATCGGCAAGGCCCGTCAGGTGAGGGACATTCCCGACCCTGACCGGCTTGCCGAGCGCCGACTGGGCATAATCCGCCAGTCCAACCAGCTCTGCTCCGCCGCCGGTGAACACGACCTGCTGGCCGCGCCTTTCATTAAAACGCAGCTCTTTCAATACCTTGTTTATCTCTTCCATCAGCGAGCCGAGCTGTGCGGTTATCACGGCAATAAGCTCTGCACGCGGGATACGATTCCTGTCATCAGCATGGCGCGCGACAGGCCCGGCGGCTTCCTCTCCCGGCGCGTTAATCGGGATCATCTCGCGGTGATCGGCGGGGCTGGCAATCGCAGAGCCATTTACGCACTTTAGCCGCTCCGCCTGGAAACGGCGAATGCCGAATGCGGAGGCTATGGCATCGGTGACATCATTCGAACCGATCGGGATCGAGGCAAGCCCGACGATCATTCCCATCGAATAGACCGCGACATTGGTAACATCCGCGCCAAATTCTACCAGCGCGACGCCCAGGTCGCGCTCTTCAGGCGAAAGGCAGGCGTGGCCAGCAGCCACCGGCGATCCGACAACGCCTTCGACTTCGAGGTGGGCGTTCTGGACGGCCTCCGTGATATTGCGGATCGGAGCGCCGTCGGCGAGCATAACGTGGATATCGACGCCAAGACTTTCGGCATGAAGACCCTTGGGATTGGCAACGCCATGAGCCCCGTCAAGCGTGTAATGCGCAGGCTGGGCATGAAGCACCATGCGCCCGTCCGGCCTGATCACATCGCGCGCCGAAATCAGCAAGTGGTCTATATCTTCC
>JGI24723J26617_10003644_pt1 | contig 11068 bp, 10 predicted proteins | sample Cruoilmetagenom6_FD_26617 | JGI IMG/M metagenome (IMG submission 26617) | reverse complement strand
GCTGCCAAGGCCGCCGCCGAAGCGCCTGCCGAAGAAGCGCCTGTGGAGGAAGCCGCTGCGGTGGAAGCACCTGCCGAGGAAGCTGCTAGCGAAGAGGCGCCAGTTGAAGAGGCTCCGGCCGAAGAAGCCGCAGCTGAGGAAGCTCCGGCTGAAAAAGCCGCTGCAGATGAAGCACCCGCTGAAGATGCGGGTGAGGAAAAGGCCGAGGGCTAGCTCTTGGCTGCGGATAAGCCCCTCACGCTTGCCGTCGTCACCGGCGCGCATGGTGTGACGGGCGAAGTCCGCCTGAAACTGTTCGGAGAAGGCGTGGCAGCGCTCAAACGCTTCCGCGCCTTCAACGCGTCTGCCCTCACGCTCAAGAAAGTGCGTGATGATAACAAGGGCGGTGCCATTGCGCGTTTCGCCGAAATCACGGACCGCAACGGTGCCGAAGCGTTGCGTGGCACCGAACTGACTGTTTCACGCGAAGATCTGCCGCCATTGGGCGAGGGCGAATACTATCACACCGATCTGCTCGGCCTTGCCGCCGTGTCCGATGCGGGCGAGGCGTTGGGAACTGTGGTCAGCGTCGAAAACTTCGGTGCAGGCGACATCCTTGAAATCCAGCGGCCATCGGCTGGTGGCAAGCCCGGCAAGAAATTCATGGTCCCGATGAGCGAGTCTGCCGTGCCCGAGTGGAACGCCGAGCGCTTGATCGTCAGTGCGGCTTTTGCTGTGTAACGCCTGAGCCATGACATTCGCTGCCACCATCCTCACGCTTTACCCTGAAATGTTTCCAGGGCCGCTGCGGCTGTCTTTGGCGGGCCGCGCCCTGGAACAGGGCAAGTGGTCGCTCGATACTGTCCAGATCCGCGATTTCGCCACTGACAAGCACCGCACGGTTGACGATACGCCTGCAGGAGGCGGGGCCGGGATGGTGCTCAAGGCCGATGTGCTAGCTGGCGCAATAGACCATGCGCGTGATCGCCAGCCAGACTGTCCGATGCTGGCCATGACTCCGCGCGGAAAGCCGCTTTCCCAGGCCCGCGTGCGCGAACTNTCAAGCGGNCCGGGAGCCACGATCCTGTGCGGACGATTCGAGGGATTCGACGAGCGAGTCTTCGAAGGTCGCGATGTGGAAGAAGTTTCAGTTGGCGATATCGTGCTTTCTGGCGGAGAACCTGCCGCAATCATGCTATTGGACGCTTGCATTCGGCTGCTTCCCGGCGTAATGGGCGCGGCTTCAAGTGGTACTGAGGAATCGTTCGAGGACGGCCTTCTTGAGTATCCGCACTATACCCGACCTGTTGAATGGGAAGGGCGCACGATCCCTGAAGTGCTGCGATCGGGGGATCATGCGAAAGTCGACGCCTGGCGCAAGCAAAGGGCACAAGACGATACACGGTCACGCAGGCCAGACCTTTGGGAGCGTTATAACAACGCTCGGGACTGATCTGCCTCTGATGCGCGGCGTGAAACACAAGGGACCAGGGCATGAACCTGATTCAGCAGATTGAGGCCGAAGAAATTGACAAGGCCTCAAAGGATATTCCGGAATTCCGTCCGGGTGACACGCTTCGTGTCGGCGTGCGCGTCGTCGAAGGTGAGCGCACCCGTGTGCAGAACTTTGAAGGCGTNTGCATCGCCCGCACCAGCCGCGGCATGGGTTCGAACTTCACCGTGCGCAAGATGAGCTTTGGCGAAGGCGTGGAACGNGTATTCCCGCTTTATTCGCCAAACATCGACAGCGTTACTGTTGTGCGCAAAGGCATGGTGCGCCGTGCGAAGCTGTATTACCTGCGTGGCCGCACCGGTAAGCGGGCTCGTATTGCTGAGCGTCGGGACATCAGGCCCGGTGCCGAAGCCGCCGCCAAGGGACAAGCGCAGGACTGATCGACGAGTTCAGTCAGCCAGGATTACCGAAGCGGCCGGCTCCACTGGAGACCGGCCGCTTCCTGTTGAAGGGTTCAATAGACCATGGGTTATCGTGTTGCAGTTGTCGGTGCGACCGGGAATGTCGGCCGCGAAATGCTCAATATCCTTGCCGAACGTGAGTTTCCGATCGACGAGATCGCTGCGGTGGCCTCATCGCGTTCAGTCGGCTCGGAAATTGAATTTGGCGACACAGACAAGATGCTCAAGTGCAAGAACCTTGAGCACTTCGATTTCACCGGATGGGACATTGCGNTGTTCGCTGCNGGTTCCGGCCCGACCAAGATCTATGCGCCCAAGGCGGCCGAGCAAGGCTGTGTGGTTATCGACAACAGCTCGCTCTACCGGATGGACCCGGACGTGCCGTTGATCGTGCCCGAAGTGAACCCGGAAGCGATCGATGGCTATGCAAAGAAGAATATCATNGCCAACCCGAATTGCTCGACCGCGCAAATGGTCGTGGCGCTCAAGCCGCTCCACGATGTTGCACGGATCAAGCGGGTTGTAGTTTCGACCTACCAGTCGACATCCGGCGCGGGCAAGGCAGGCATGGACGAATTGTTCGAGCAAAGCCGGGCGATCTTTGTCGGTGATCCGGTCGAGCCTAGGACGTTCACCAAGCAGATTGCGTTCAACGTGATCCCGCATATCGACGATTTTCTTGATGATGGTTCCACCAAGGAAGAGTGGAAGATGGTTGTCGAAACCAAGAAGATCATGGACCCCAAGATCAAGGTTTCGGCAACGTGCGTGCGCGTTCCGGTGTTCGTCGGCCATGCAGAATCGATCAATCTTGAGTTTGAGAAAGAACTCTCGGCCGGGCAGGCGCAAGATATCCTGCGTGAGGCGCCGGGCTGCATGCTCGTCGACAAGCGTGAGGACGGCGGATACGTCACGCCTGCAGAATGTGCCGGTGACAGTGCGACTTATATCAGCCGCGTGCGCGAAGATTCGACTGTCGATAATGGCCTGGCGCTATGGTGCGTGTCAGACAACTTGCGCAAGGGTGCAGCGCTCAATGCCGTCCAGATNGCGGAGCTGCTGGGGCGCGAGCACTTGAAGAAGGGGTGATCGCATTCGCCATCCGCCCGGCCGTGATCAGTCCGGCGGTTTCTGCGTCTTGATCAGAAAAATCATCGGGAGCGACAGCAGGCACATGATGCCGATCATGTAGAAGTTGTTGGTGTAGGCGATCATCGCTGCTTGCCGTGAGACTTCTGCATCCACGATCCTCAGAGCTGCCTCACCATAGTCGCCCATGCGCTGCGCNGTTGCCGGATTGATCGGGCCAAACTTGTCGGCAGACAACCGTTCGGCCAGCTCGGCATGGTTGATCTGAATGTAACGGCTCATGATTAGAGTCGAGAACGCGATGCCCAGCGAACCGCCGAGTGACCGGGTCAGGTTGAGCATGCTCGATGCGTCGGTGCGCAGCTCTGGCTTCAGTGTGGTGAATGCCAGGATGTTGAGCGGAATTAAGATCATTCCCAGCCCGAGACCCTGGATCACGCCGATGAGCATGAACTCATAGCGGTCGACCTCAAGCGACCAACCCGACATGCGCAAGAGCGAGTACGCAGCGAGCAGTAAGCCGGAGGCCACGATGATGCGGATCGAAACGCCAATGCGAACGAAGTACTGACTGACCTGCATGGCGATGATGGTGCCGACACCGCGACTTGCTATGGCTACACCCGCACTATAAGCGCCGTATCCGAACAGGTTTTGCATCATCGGTGCGAGTAGGGCCATGACCGAGTACATGGTCACCGACATCACCACGATCAAGAAGTTGGCGACCAGCAAGTTGCGGTCCGCAAACAGGGCTCGCGGAATGAGCGGNTTGCGGGACACGGCCATGTGGTAGATGGCCGCCCAGCCAAGTGAGGCTGTCAGTGTTGCGTAGATCCAGACTTCTTTCGATTCGAACCAGTCAACATGTTGGCCGCGATCAAGCAGGAGTTGCAGGCTGCCGATAGCGATGCCGATGAGCAAGAATCCAGTGAGGTCAAACTTGGATTTGCGGCGCGGCAACTTTGGAAGGTTGGTCACAATCAGGAAAAGAGAAAGCGCGCCGATCGGGGCGTTGATAAAAAAGCACCACCGCCAGTCGGCGTTTGCTGTGAGCCAGCCGCCCAATACGGGCCCCAGGATCGGACCGATCGTGAACGCGGCGCCCCACAGGGCCAACATTTTTGCATGGCGCGACGGGGGTGTCGCATCCAGCATGACGGCCTGCCCGACCGGTACCATGAACGCGCCGAATATCCCTTGCGCGATGCGGAANAACACCATCTCCGGAAGATTAGCTGCAAGCCCGCAGGCCATCGACGCGACGATGAAACCGCCGACGCTGATTACAAGCAATTCCCTGCGTCCTATCCGCTCGGCCAGCCAACCGGTTAACGGCAAGGCAATCGCNGAGGCGACGATGTAGCTGGTCAGCACCCAGGTTACCGTGTCCAGCGCAGCACCAAGAGATGCCTGCATATGCGGCAGCGCGACATTGGCGATGGTGGTGTCCAGTACCTGCATCGTCGAGGCTAACATCACGCCGGTTACCAGCAACAGCGGGCTGGGCACCTTGATTTGCGGTTGATCGTCGCCCTGTGCCTGTTCGGAGGCTGCGCGCCCGGCAGCTTTGTCGTTCGGCTGTGCGGAAGAGGCCATCGAAGCGGGAGCTATTCGTCGCGGTTCGTGTAAACGGTGATTGTGGTCGTGAGCCCGGAGATCAGCTTTCGTGGGCTTTTTTCGTCGATGGCGATCCGCACCGGAACCCGTTGAGTTACCTTGACCCAGTTTCCGGTTGCGTTCTGTGCAGGCAAAACCGAGTATTCTGAACCTGTCCCGGCGCCAATTGTTTCGACATGGCCTTCAAGTTCGACGTCGGGATATGCATCGAACTCGATCACGGCAGGCTGGCCGACTTGCATATCGGCAAGCTCGGTTTCCTTGAAGTTGGCTTCTATATATGTGCGACTCTGGCTGACAATATCGGTCAGCGGCACCCCGGTCAGCGCCACTTCACCAACTTGCATCCGCGTCGTCTTGGCTAGCTCGCCGGAGATTGGCGCGCGCACCAGCGTGCGCTTAAGGTCAAGCTGTGCCTTCGCCATCTGCGCCTGCGCGGCGGCAACCTGTGGGTTGATGCCAGGCATTGCTGCGCCATCGGCCAGCATTGCCCTCGCTTCGCGTTGCTTGGCCTCGGCAGACCGGAGCGATTCGCGCGCTTGTTCTACTGAGTGCCGGGCGGCGTCGTAGTCAGCTTTTGTGGCGAATCCCCTGTTCCACAAGGCCTGCTGGCGTTCGAGCCGACTTTGCGCGAATGCGATGTCCTCGCGCGCGGCGGCAATATCGGCACCGCTGAGGTCTGAGCTGTTGCGCAATGCGGTCACGCGGGCCTGGGCCGTGGCGATCTCGGCTACGGCTTCTCTGACTGCAAGTTCGTAAGGCTCGGGATCGATGCGGAACAGCGGGTCGCCGGCCTTCACGATGTCACCTTCGCCAACGAAAACTTCTTTGATCGGTCCAGCCACTTCGGCCACGACACCGACGGTATCCTGTTTGACATAGGCATTGTCTGTCGAAATCTGCCCTTGCAGGCTGATCCAGTATGCGATGACGCCGATGACGATAAGCAACGGCACGCCCANCATCATCAGCGGGCGGCGCCATCGCTGCGAGCTGCGGACGGGGACAGTCTCCCCCTGTACGGTGTGCGAATCTGGTGGTTCAGACGTAGCGGTCTCGTTGCTGCCGGAGGGTGGAACGTGATCTGCTTCAGTCATTGGCGTTTTGCCTTGTATTCATTTGCGCAAGTCGATTGGAGACTCTTGAAAGGAGCTGTTGAAGCACCTCGCAGTCCGCTTCTTGCAGCCCCTCTGCTGCGGCCATCAACAATGCGCCCACTTCGTCACTGACGCGGGAGCTGATTTCGCGGGCGTGCTCGGTCCGATAGATTCGGCGAACGCGGCGGTCTTCGGGATCCGGCCTGCGTTCGATCAGTCCGGCTTCTTCCATTCGATCGACCATCCGGCACAGCGTGATCGGTTCCACGTCCAGCTGGTTGGCGTAAAAGACCTGTTGTTCGCCTTCAGCCCTGCCAAGAATAAGCAGCAGCCGAGCTTGCGGCCCGGTCATTCCCAAAGATCGCATGCGTTCGTCGAACAAGCGGCGCAATTGCCGCGAGCTGTCGTTCAGAAGGTATCCCCAGTTCTCCATAATAAGCGCCACTATAATAAGCTTGCTTATGATCTGCAATAGACGCGGGTGGCTCTTTTCATGACCTGCCATTATCGCGGGTTTCATGAGCAACATTTCCACAGCCATGATCGAGGCGCCCAATGGTGCCGGGCTTGCAGTGCATCGCACGGTGCCGGCAGCAGGCGAGGCGCGTCCTGTCCTGCTCCTTCACGGCCTGTTTTCCAGTGCCGAGATGAACTGGATCAAGTTCGGCCATGCGCAGAAACTGGCCGATGCCGGCTTCGAGGTGATCATGCCGGACTTGCGCGCGCACGGACAAAGCGATGCGCCGTATGACCCGGCTGCCTATCCCGAAGACGTGCTGGTGCAGGACGTGGTGGCGATGGTCGAAGCGCTGGGCCTTACAGACTATGATCTTGGTGGCTTTTCGCTCGGTGCGCGCACGGCAGTTCGCGCGGTGTTGGCAGGCTTGACGCCGCGCCGTTTGGTGCTGGGCGGGATGGGGCTGGAAGGACTGTCCGGATGGGCAAAGCGCAGTGCGTTCTTCATCGATGCCATTGATCGCTTCGATGAAATCGAGCGCGGCGATCTGGCGTTCGTGGCCAAAAGCTTCATGAAGTCGATGAAAGTTGACCGAGTGGCCGCGCGCCTGCTGCTTGGCTCGGTCGACGATACGCCGCCAGACGCGCTTTGCGCCGTCACCATGCCCACTCTGGTCGTGTGCGGCGCGGACGATCATGACAACGGCTCGGGATCGGCGCTGGCACAATCATTGCCGGACGGGACTTTCGCCGAAATTCCGGGCACTCATATGTCATCGGTTACCGAGCCGGCATTGGGCGAAGCAATAGCGAATTTTCTCAAGGCTTGACCGCAGCCGGGCTGCTGGCCAGCATGGGGCGATAGTGTTGCTGCCAGAATGAGGCGTTTAGAAATGAAATCCATGAGTTCGTTCATTGCGCTTGCCGCGGTGCTTGTCTCCTCGCCGGTACTGGCAAAACACCACGAACAGCCCGATGAGGCCGCGCCGACAGCCGAAGCCGCCGCCGAGTTTGTGGCGCTGGCCGAAGCGCGCCTGCTTGAAGAAGCGAACAAGGCCGCGCGCGCTGAATGGGTCTATGCCAACTTCATCACCCAGGACACCGCCGCGATTTCGGCCGCCGCTAACGCGCAACTGACCGAAGTGGTGGTCGACAGCGGCGTGAAGGCCGCGCGCTTTGCCGATCTCGCCGATCTTGATTACGATACATTCCGCAAACTCTCGATGCTACGGACTGGTATCGTCACGCCTGCGCCCACCACGGCTGGAGCCGCCGAAGAGGTGGCCGAACTCAAGACCGCGATGGAAGGCACATACGGCAAGGGCAGGGGAACGCTGGACGGTGAGCCGATTGCCGGCAACGATCTTGAAGCCAAAATGGGCCGGGTTCGCGATCCGGACCAACTCAAGGAGATGTGGGCCAGCTGGCATGACAGCGTCGGCACGCCGATGAAAGACGATTACGTGCAGTTTGTCGAACTGATGAACGAAGGAGCGCGAGAGCTTGGCTTTGCCGATGCCGGGGCGATGTGGCGTTCCAACTACGATATGACCCCGTCACAGTTTGCAGAAATGGTCGAGCGGCTGTGGCAGGAAGTCAGGCCGCTCTACGAGCAGCTGCACTGCTATACGCGCGGCAAGCTTAACGAGGAATATGGCGACAAGGTGCAGGCTGACAGCGGCCCGATCCGCGCCGACCTGCTTGGCAACATGTGGGCACAGCAATGGGCCAACATCTATGACATCGTCGCTCCAGAAGGTGCGGGTGATATCGGATATGACCTGACGCAGCTGCTGGTTGAAAGCGACTACGACGCGATCAGGATGGTCAAGACCGGGGAGAACTTCTTTTCTTCACTCGGTTTCGAACCTTTGCCTAAAACGTTCTGGGAACGTTCGCTTTTTGTAAAACCGGCGGATCGCGAAGTCGTCTGCCATGCTTCGGCCTGGAACCTCGATAATATCGAGGATCTGCGAATCAAGATGTGCACAAAGGTCAATGCCGATGACTTCCAGACTGTCCATCACGAACTCGGTCACAACTATTACCAGCGCGCCTATAACAAGCTTTCGCCGGTTTACCTGACCGGCGCGCACGATGGTTTTCATGAGGCTATCGGAGACATGATCGGCCTCTCTATCACGCCAGAATATCTCGTGCAGATTGGCTTGCTGGCCAAGGACAAAGTGCCAAGCGCGGACAAGGATATTGGCTTGCTGCTCAACCAGGCGCTCGACAAAGTGGCGTTCCTGCCGTTCGGGTTGCTGATCGATCGCTGGCGCTGGGGCGTATTCGATGGATCGATCAAGCCGGATGATTACACCAGTGCCTGGGTAGACATGAAGCGCAGCTATCAGGGCGTTGTCCCGCCGGTGGAGCGCACGCCTGAGAATTTCGATCCGGGCGCGAAGTATCACATCCCGGCAAACGTGCCGTACACGCGCTATTTCCTGTCTTTCATCCTGCAGTTCCAGCTGTTTGAAGCGGCGTGCGAAACCGCCGGTTGGAAAGGCCCGCTGCACCGCTGCAGTTTCTATGGCAACAAGGATGTCGGCGAGAAGCTCAATGCGATGCTGGAACAGGGTGCATCATTGCCTTGGCCAGAGGCGCTTGAAACCTTTACGGGAACCCGCAAGATGAGCGGCAAGTCACTGCTGCGCTACTTTGCGCCGCTCTCGCAATGGCTGGAGCAGCAAAATGCGGGCAAACCCTGCGGGTGGTGAGAAAACGCATGCATGGCCAAGAATTTGCTGTCGAAGCCTGCTGAAGGGATGACGGAATGGCACTGACCGCGCCTTGCAGCAAAGTTTCGCAGACGGTGATGTGTGGTTCACGCCGCCATGGCTAACTTTACGCTTCAACAGGCTGTAGAACTTGCAGCGAGTCTCGAAATCACCGGCGATTTTGCGAAGGCTCGCCAGATATACGAAATGTTATTGCAGAAGGTTCCCGATCATGGAACGGCGCGATCAGCGCTTGGTGCGCTGGAGAGCAAGCAAGCCCGGTTCCAGGGCCTGACCGATGCGCCAAATGATACGATCACGGAACTGGCCAATCTTCTTGCGAAAAGGGAATTGCCCCGCGTCAGGGCCGATGCCCGGGTGCTCGTGCAACAGTTTCCTGGCAGCTACCACTTGTGGATGCTTCTCGGCTCAGCAGAACGGTTTCTGCGTGCGTCCAGTGCGGCCGTAGAGGCATATCGTGAGGCTGCGAAGCTGCGACCGCGCAGCCCGGCACCGCACGAGTATCTCGGGGATCTTCAGGCCGAACAACAGCGCGTCGAGGAGGCGATCGATTGCTATGACCGGGCGCTGGAGTGCGATCCGGACCGCGCAAGGGTCCGCGCACTGGCGCTTTATTGGCGTGTGCACCTTTGCGATTGGTCGGTAGTTGGCAAGTTGGACGCCTTGTGCAATTCATCCGCCGCAGCCGACAAGGCGATCGAGCCGTTCAAGATGCTCGCGCTGGAAGACGATCCCTATGCCTTTGCCGAACGTGCGCGGCGCTATGTGAAGGATGCGATTGCAAGGCCGAGCGAAGCCCCTGCGTCCTGGTCAAGAAGCGGTACAGATCGGATCAAGGTCGGCTATTTTTCCGCCGACTTTCATGATCACCCTGTGATGAACCTGATTTCGGGCGTGTTTCGTGAACACGACAAGGCCGGGTTTGAAATCTTCGCGTTCAGCCACGGTCCCGACAGCGATTGCGAATTGCGTCGCCGGCTTGTTGAAGATGTCGAGCATTTCGTCGATATCCGGAACCTCTCAACTGCAGAAACCGTCGCGAAAGTGCGGAGCGAAAAGATTGATATTGCAATCAACCTGACCGGTTACACGATGAATGCGCGGTCAGACGCATTTGCAGCCCGCATGGCTCCGATCCAGATCAGCTTTCTGGGCTATCCAGCGACGATGGGCGGCGAGTTCATGGACTACATAGTTGCCGACCGGGTCGCTATTCCCGAAGCTGAGGAGGCCGCCTACGTCGAGCAGGTCATCCACATGCCGAACAGCTATATGCCCAGCGACAACCAGCGCGAAATCGCGCAGGTGCCAAGCAGCCGCGCAGACCACGACTTGCCGGAAGGCGCTTTCGTGTTCTGCTGTTTCAACCAGCCCTACAAGATCCAGCCACGCGTGTTCGATATCTGGATGCGGATCATGCGCAAAGTGGAGGGGAGTGTGCTGTGGATGAAACAGCCACCCGAGGTGACAGCCGCAAACTTGCGGCGTGAGGCCGAATTGCGCGATGTCGATCCAGCTCGCCTGATTTTTTGCGGCCGCCTGCCTCTTGCAGACCATATCGAGAGACACAGGCATGCCGACTTGTTTCTCGATACCTTCAACTTCAACGCGCACACGACTGCGAACGATGCCCTGTGGGCAGGGCTCCCTGTGGTTACCCGGGCCGGACGTCAGTTTGCTGCGCGAGTGGCTGCAAGCCTTGTGACTGCAACCGGACTGCCGGAACTGATTGCCGAGACCGACGAGGATTATGAGGCGCTGATCTTCGACCTTGCGACCCATCCTGACAAGCTGACGGCAATCCGCGCAAGACTTGGCGAAAATCGTTCTACCTGCGCGTTGTTCGATACCGCCAGATACACGCGCGACCTCGAAACGGCGTTGCAGTCAGTTTTTCAGCAGCAGTCCTGATGANATTCNGGTCGGCGGGTCGATGCAAAAAAAGGGGCGCCACGCGGACGCCCCTTTGCTTGACTTTGCCGGGTTGGAAAGAGCTCAGGCCCCTTCGTCGCCCTTATCTTCGTCGCCCTTATCTGTTTCGGCGGTCGGCTCTGCCTCTGATCCAGCGTCCTGAGGTCCGGCGTCTTCGGAAGATTCGCCTTCGTCAGCGGCGGTGGCTTCCTCGGCCGATCCTTCCGCAGGCTCATCGCTTTCCTCTGCCGGGATCTC
>JGI24723J26617_10003643_pt1 | contig 11069 bp, 15 predicted proteins | sample Cruoilmetagenom6_FD_26617 | JGI IMG/M metagenome (IMG submission 26617) | reverse complement strand
GGGGGTTGGCAGGTTGCCCATGTTGCCGATGCGATGGGTGTGTTACGGGCAACCGCGTATGAATGCTTACGACGCCGGGGTGTGGAGGGAACTGCGGGTCTTGAGGACCGTATTTCGGGACCGTAGCATTGTCCGGATCGGACTGGGCCTTGCAAGGTCAATCATGTTCTGCGATTGCGACAGCAAAGGTGGGGGCCGCATCGGGTTGGTGCTGTTTTGGGGATGGTCCGTTTGATCGTGTACGCGATTCTTTTGCGGGAAGGTCAGAGCCGGTTGCGTGATTTTGATTGGATGTCAAAACGTCGTGTCCGTCGTTGTGTCCGTTGTTGTGAACGGGCCTGGCCAGGTGAACTTTTGCATGTTGGGGTGGAGAAGCAGGGCAAGATTCTTTCTGGTGGGGGTTGGCGNACGCGTGGAGGTGTCGGTACTTCCCGGTAGTGTGGCAGAGTGGGTTGTGAGTCTCTTCATGTCGCGGTTGGTGATCATTCTCGCTTGGCGTATGTTGAACTGCATGAGAACGAGAAAGCAGATGCTTGCGTGTTGTTTCTTGGAATGCGGCCGTGTTTTTTGCTGTGCATGGCATTCTCAAGATTGAGGAAGTCCTGATCGACCGAGCCTTGGTTTATATCTGCTCGGCCGCGTTCGCTGAGGCCCTCCCTGCAGGGGACAACTTCGATTGTACGGGTTCCTCATTTTGGTATCGAACTCGGCACAGGCACGATTCAGAAAGAACACGATACGAACACAGACTCAGAAGAAATATTCTTATTTGTGGTCGGATCACTTGTGAGTGTGACCACGCTTGATACTGAAATACTTGGGACGGCCGGGCATGCTCTTCGTGTGGTGTTGCGTTTTCTTGGTCCGGTTTTTCTTGGTCTCACGGTGTTGGCAGTGCGGGGGCGAGTGAAACACGACTCTATTTGTGAGGCGAAGGTGTCTTGGTACCGGAAATGTGGTTCGCTTTCAGGAGTTGTTGGGGGTGAGTATTTTTTGTTTGTGCTTGGCTGTGGCCAGGCCGCGGTGAGGCCGCTGGAGGTTTCTTTTGTGGCTGTTGTGTTAGGGGGCGCGTCGTGCTTCGGCTTCGATCTCGACCTTCCATTGGGGGTCGAGTAGTCCTTGGACGATGACCATTGTGGCTGCAGGTGGGAATGCGCCGAAGACGTGGCGGTGGGCACGTCCGACTGCGGAGGCGTCCTCTCGGCAAGTAAGAAACATTCGGGTACGCACGACTTGTGAGAGGTTGCTTCCTGCTTCCATGAGTGTATTGCCAATGATTTCCAGGCAGCGTGCTGCTTGTGTTTCGGGATCGGGGTGGCAGGTGCCATCGGGCCGGATGGGGGCTGTGCCCGAGACGAGGATACGGTTCTCGAAGGCTACTGCACGAGAGAAGCCGATTTCTTTTTCAAAAGGGGAGGCGGAGGAGACGCGCAGCAGGTCGTGATCTGGGGGAGTGGGCACTGTGTGGCTTTCTTTGCGTGCGAATTTCTTTGAAGTTTATGTTTTTTGTGTTGGGGTGAGTCCTGCCTGATCTGCGATCCTTTGGGTTTTTTCCTAGGATCAATATCCTATGAGGCAATTTTTTCCTGCTTCCGCTTTGTCTTCTGCGGAACTTGCGCCGGCATCTCGGCTTTCTTCTCTTCGCTCTGGCTTGCTTGCTTGGTCGGCGCTGCACAGGCGCGACTTTCCGTGGCGGCAGACGCGAAATCCTTGGGCGGTGCTGGTGAGTGAGATCATGCTGCAGCAGACCCAGACTGCACGTGTGATCCCTCGGTATTTTGCTTTTCTTGCGGCTTTTCCGAACCCGCGAGCTTGCGCGGCTGCTTCTGTGGGGGATGTGTTGCGAGAGTGGGCAGGGCTGGGGTACAACCGGCGTGCAGCAAACCTTCATGCCGCGGCTGTTGTGCTCCGAGACGATTATGACGGGTCGGTCCCGATGAGGCTGGAGGATCTTTTGNCTTTGCCGGGAGTGGGGCCTTACACGGCACGGGCGGTGCTGGTCTTTGCTTTCGAGCAGCANCATGGAGTCGTGGATGTGAATGCCGGGCGGGTTTTCGCCAGGGCTGTGGCCGGGCGTTCTTTGCGCAACAAAGAGGCACAAGAACTCGCAGATCAGATGGTGCCTGTGGGGGCTGCTTGGGAATGGAACCAGGCGATACTTGATCTTGGGGCGACGATCTGCGTGAAACACAATCCGGCTTGTGGGGAATGTCCGGTACGTAAAGCGTGTGCCTGGCGTGTCTGCTCCTCGCAAAATATGCCACAAGCCACAGAAACGGAAGCAGCGGATGCAGCAGATGCGACGGATGATCCTGCTGCGGCCAGCGCTGCAGCGGGCAAGTTACAGTCGCGTTTTGCCGGGTCTGACCGCCAGATTCGTGGGAGGATTGTGGATCGGCTGCGTCAGGGGCCTGTACCGCTGCCCCTCCTGGCCGAAAGCCTGGCCGAGAACCTGGCCGGCAGCAAAGGCGTGGCTGCAGATCCGCTTCGTGTGCGGCGTTTACTTGATGGGCTGTTCCGTGACGGGCTTGTCGTTTGTGAGAATGATATCGTTCGGCTTCCGTGAGTTTTTCGGGTCCTGCGCGCTGCCCTTGACCGGTGCGTGCGTGGCGAGCTGTGTGCCGCCTGCGGTATTCCTCGTCTGGCCAGGTTTTTNNCCCAGTCTGAAGTGAACTGTTCAAGAATCTTTGGGGTGGCAGCCGATCCTGATGATGGCACTGATTTCATCGGGGGTCGCATGACGGCATCGAATGCAGGTCTGTATCAGGACGGCAGGAATAGTGCGGAAGATGCTGGTCCCTCAGGGAAGGGTGCTCCTGATCCCAGCGAGGCCGCAACTCCAGTTCGCGCGAGCAATGTAGCAGCTGATGGGGACTGCTCTTTTGCGGATAAAGCCGTCGCGCCCCCGGACGTGACGGGGATTCAGGCGAAAACATGCACAGATGCTCCAGCGAAAGCCCCTGCTCCGGTTGCCCCGGAGACGTTTGAGGGGCGGAAACATTTTGAGCTGGAAGAGCACCATGCTTCTCCCCGGCATTCCGAGCCGGCTCGGCTTGTGGATCTATCCCGTTTGCGTGAACATACCGGTGAGGTTGGTGCGAAGCAGGACGATCGGAAATATCCTCATGTTTCTGATCCTTTCCCGGGGACTTCTCGGCCCACTACCCGCCTTTCGATTGGTTTACGTCCTTCAGGGTATCTGGAAAATAATACTGGGGATGATGGTGGATTCAGGGGGGCTGGGGGAAAGTCGGCGTTACAGGACTGGTCGATTGTTCTCAAGGCAGACCGTGACGAATTTGCCCATTCAGTACAGCAGGGAAAAGAGGCGCGGAAACAGCAGCGACGTTCCGGCGAAGACTACACATTTGTGCGGAGACTGTCTCGCTGGCTCATCGCTGTGGCAGTGGCTTTTGCGGTGTACACCCTCGTCATGTTTGTTGTCGGGAATGAGGAAACAAACGATGCGCCAGAAGTTTTCGTGCAGACAGCGAGAGACTTTGAGCGGGAAGTCAATCTGGTCATTGGACTTGAGCCGGGCAGCGATGCCCTGTCTNCCCCTGTGCAGGATGCGGTAAAACGTCTTACGCCCATTGCAGCATTGCTTGAGGAGCGTGCTGCAGCAGCAGAGATAGCCGAGAGCAGCCTGTATATGCAGACGGTAGAGCATATTATGGTGCTTCTGGAGAACGCGCGTCAGGCTGGGACGAGGGGAGATGACGCGGCTGTGCGGGTGACTNTGGCCCAGGTAGAAGCTCTCCATACGCGGCTGGTTGTACAGCTCGCACAGTTGTGACGGGACGTTTTCGGCTCTGCGCAGAGGCTGGGTATCGCTGATTCCACAGGTGGGCCGGCCGTTTGGCGTCTTGTTGCACAAGATGTCTGTCTTGGTAGATATGTCGCGCACAACAAGAGTGGGTTTTCGCGAAGCCGAGTGTCAGAGCGCGTCTTCTGATCGCGATGTCTCGCGTTTTTCAGACCTGCTGGAACTTTTTTTGCAGCTGCTTCCAGGCGACCCTTCGAGAGGGGCATCTTCGAGGGAGATTTATCCAGGGGGGAACCCTTTCATGGGCCAGGCCCTGCTGGATTAGTGGGATGGGGGTTCGCGCAGCGTGTCGGGAGTGAGGTCGCGGATTTTTAGCGGATCAGCGGGGTCGGCATCGAGCAGCATTTGGGCGCACCGTTCGGCTTCTCTTATGTCGCCGAAGACGGCAGAGGCTCGCATGAGTCCCTCGACTGCGTGAAAGAACGGCTGGTTGGGTTCGTGGTCGTAGGACACAAGCCCAGCACCACGCCAGTTGCTTCCGCGAAGCTTGTCGAGACTACGGTGATACCCTACGCGGTAGTATGCGTACGCTTCGACGTACTCTTTTTGGTCGAAGGCAATCTTCCCGAGCGCAGCCCATCCGGCAATGAAGTCCGGGGCTTGTTGCATGATGTCATTTAGCGCGGATTTAGGGTTCTGTGCAGTTTTTGCCTTTGCCAGGGCTTCTGTGCGTTCTGGCAGGTCGGGCGGCAACTTGATGCCGCTGGGATCAGTGAGGCCGAGAGCGGCGTAGTCGACCACGGGACTCCTTTGTATGGTGGTGCGGGAGAGACGTCTTCGTCTTTGCTTTTCGTTTCCCAGATTTCACAAAGACAAGACGAGCGGCANGCTAGCGGAAAAACATGTCTTTTGTGCCACTGAAGCAGGCGAATGCTACTGCACTTACAGTGGCTTTCTCTCTTGTGTCGCAGAACAGCCGAATGAGCGTTGACTGTTTCTGAAACTTCTTGACTGCGAGATGCCGCTGCGATGCAGGAAGCAAAAACCTACAAGACAGGCCCAAAGTAGACAGATGCGAAAGAGCAGCCTGAAAGAACAGGTTTTTGGGCTCCCCCGCGCAGAGCGGGGCAAACCCAATGACCATGGGCGCTGTTCAGTTGTTGAAGCGGCGTGTTTCGCGAATGATGTAGGGAAGCAAAGCCATTTCGCGCGCGTTGCGAATCGCGATCGCGACTTCTGACTGCTTCTGTTTTGACAAGCCAGTGACGCGNCGCGCGCGGATCTTGCCTCGCTCAGAGATGAAATTTTTGAGGAGTGCTACATCTTTGTAGTCAATATATTCGAAATCCTCGATACCGGGAACGCGAGGCCGCTTGCGTTGTTTGCGTTCCGGCTTCCCATCTTCCTTGCGCTTTTTCTTGGTTTTAGACTTGACTTTTCCCATTAGCAGACCTTATTGCGCACGTATTGCAGTATCATTTTTGTGCTCGCATTCTTCCCGGCATTCTCTGGAGAACGGCCCGCGTANCGTTTGAGGGGACGCCTCAAAATGAGGCAGTTCCTCTGATCCTCCACCTTCTGATGTGTGTCAGNCGGTAGCAGAGGACAGGAGCGGGAGTATTGCAGGGACCTGGCATGTGGTACTGGTGCACACGCCTTTGGTATTGCGTTGTTCGCCTTGTCCCCCAGGCGCTCGCAAATAGCGAAGAAGTGCCGAACGAGCACAGCATAGCTGATACGCGAGGCACTCGCCTGTTCAGAATTTTTTCGCGAACCTTTTACTGTCCGACCTCTCGCCTGAGATTATCTCCCACTTGCGCAAAAGATCGAGCTTCCTGGGTATCGAGGGCAACACCTCCGGGGTTGTGGGGTTGCACGCCTCGGCAATTCAGGTGTCCTCCGATTTTTGCACCTGACAGGTTTATCCAGCCTTCAGTTTTGAAACTGTGAGTCCTGGGGTTGTGGGAGGAGCGAGAGGGGCGAAGGGTGTGCGGGGCGCTGTCGCTGGTCCTGGATGAGAGGCAAACGATGGTGTCTGGGGGGAAAATGGGTGCGGTTGTTCCTTGGAGGTTGAGATCAACGCGGATTGTGGCGTTGGCAAGGTTGAGTTCTCCGACGATTTCTGTGTTGAGGAGGTCGAGGGTGCTGTCAACGCGAAGGCGAGCGGCGCGCAGGTCGTTTTGCAGCCGGCAGCTGGATAGGGCAAGGGCGGGCAACGCGCGCGTCTGCAAAGGTGGCTTGCTCGGGGAAGAGGCAGCCTTTGCGGTGGAGAGGAGCAGTGAGGAGGGCATGGGGAAAGTCGAGAGGACCTTTGATATGGGCGTGCTGGAGGTGAAGGCCCTTTGGGGCGAGGGACTGTGCGGGATTGAGACTGTGCGGGGTTGAGAAGAAGGGCCGTGAGGATATTGGGGTGGATAGTGGCCCAAGTGTCAGGGTTTGCAGGATTTGTGGGTGGAGGGTGGGTGGAGGAAAGACAGTTGGGTGTCCTGTCTGGGCATCTCGTCCGACGCGTGCTGCTGCTGCCGTCAGGTTATCTGGGAGCCCTCCCGGAAGTGCTGCCATTGTGCTTTTTTTCTCCCCGAGGGGGTGTGTGCGTTGCTGTGATGTATGCGCGGCCCCGCGACATCCCCCGCCATTTCGGGGGAAACATGAGAGAACATTATTGTATACTTTTGTAGGGTGCCAGGAATTCGGCAGGCCGGAAGGGAGGCCTATCCAGGAACCACACCGAGGCGGGTTCGCGAGACGGTTCCTATGCGTCGCTCTCATTGCCGGCGAGGTTTCCCTCGTTTTCGCCGATTGAGGGGCGGAGGAGGGGGTCTCCCAAATGGGAAGTATCGTTGACGCTTCGCAAAATTGGCCGGTCGCCTACAAAGACCAGGTGTGTAATGGAAGTCTGGTCAACAGTTGACACGAAAGTTCGGGCAGAGTCGTGCAGGGAAGTTAGGACAGCGGCGATAATGCCTGCGTGCGTTACGACCATCACCCGCTGATTCGCATGCTTCTGTGCGATTTCCCGCAACGTATCCATTGTTCGTTTTCGTATTGTTTGGTCGGTTTCTGCACCAGGAATGGCATCCCATGTGCCTTTCAGTACATGCTCAATGAAAGCCGGATGCCCCTCATGTGCCATTTTGCGGTAGAGACCACCTTCCCAGTCCCCAAGAAAGACTTCCCGCAGTTCCCGCACGAGAGACGGTGTGTAGCCGAGTTTGCCGGCAAGCGGTGCCGCAGTCTGACGTGTGCGGTCGAGGTCCGAAGTGTAAATAGCGTCAATGCGGGCATGCAGAAGACGTTCAGCCAGCGATTCCGCCTGCTGCTTCCCATTCGGGGAAAGCGTGGGATTTCCCCATCCTTCCAGGTCGGGAAAGGGCTCTCCTTCAACATAGGCATCTGATTCGCCATGCCGAACCAACAAAATGTCGGTTGACCCCGGCGGAAATACCGGGAACCCGTGATTTTTGTATGTCTTCATTTTCTGNACTCTCTTTTGCCTGTATACAGCCTTGTGTCTGGCATNACGTGCAACCCCGTGTGTGGTCTTGTGCGCAACANGGTCTTCCNCTGAGCCGATCTATTCTTCTGGTGTTCGGCATGGCACCCGACATGGTGCCCGACGTTTTTTGCTCCCCACTCCCTGCAGNTTTGTCGAAAAGCAGCAAGGACCAGCAGCCGCCGGGAGCAGACCCCCCCTACCCCGGCGAATCTCTCTGGCAAAATGTTCGTAGGAAATGCCCGTATAGCTTGGCCGACCGTGTCGAAACCTGCGCGGGCACTTCTCGGCGACACGGCACTGGGTGGCACAAAGAACAAAACGCACCGAGGGAGTCCTCGCTTGTTTTCCGGTTCCCATTTATGGGCAACAATTTCGCCACTTTTCCTGAGGTCCCCAGAGTTTTTTTCTTTTGTGCAAAACCCCGCCCCAATTTTTGCAGCATAACCCTCAGGCTAACCCCCAAATACGAATCCTCGCGAAAGCAGCAGATAAACAGGGAAATATCTCTGCATATACTTTTCCCTTCAAGGCAAAAATACGGCAGACAACACNAAAACCTGCAACAAAGAAAAAGCCCTAAAAATCCGACACCATCCCTTCCGCCAAGAAAACAATCGGGCAATATGCGAAGTGACCTGCTACTCTCCTTCCCCGTCTGAGCTGGTGAAGGCAACACCTCAAAACCAGCCCCTGGCGGCGTAGCCGAGTGGCCCAGGCAGAGGTCTGCAAAACCTTTTACGACGGTTCGATTCCGTCCGCCGCCTCCATTTTTTCGACCTGAAAGCCCAGGTCAACCCCTNGATGGTATCNATGGATACCGCACTTCGATGGCGAAAAGCCGATCTTGTGGACAAAAATTTGTCCGGTCTTTTCTTTTTGCATCCAGAACGCAGGAAAAGGGTACGTGCGGGGGTGTGGTTATTGCTTTTTCCGTGTGAAAAGATTCGGCGCGGTGTCGCGCTGGGTCGGGTCGGGGACCCTTTGGAAGCTCACTGTGCGTGGAAAACGGGGGAAAGGCGCGGGGTGGTGAGGGTTGGCTGTTGTTGTTTTGGTCGGGTTGGGTGTGTGGTGGTGTGCGGGTATTGTGTTTTTGTGATGAAAAGTCGGAATTGTGGATAGGGTTTTGTCCGGTCCTGGACTGTCGCACGCAAGAGGCAAGGAAGGCGTGCGATGGGCAAGGGTTCACTGGAAAAACGCGGGAAGGATGCCTGGCTTTTGACGGTGTGGGGGCCGGACGGGAACGGCGGCCGGAAACGGTATCGGCGTACTGTGCATGTGCGGAGCAGGCGGGAAGCGGAACGGGCGTTACGGTCGTTCGCGGGCGAGGGCTTCCGTGTCGGTGTGGGTTGTGGAGCGGCGGAACATCGGGTTGTGTATCTCTAGGGGTTTTCTTTTTTGGTGGTGGGGAGGGCTGGTGAGGGTTTGCGGGCGTGGATGTGGGCGAGGGCGTGTTTCCAGTGGCCGGGCTGGGCCATTTGGGGTGCGAGGAGAGAGGTGAAGCGGTCTTGTTCTTGGGGGGTGAGGGCTTTTTGCATTGCTTCGTGGAGAGTCGGGACGTTGGGGTTGGGCGCGCGGTGGAGGGCGGTTTTCCAGGGTTCGGGGGGGCGGGGTTCGATGTGTGCCGTGTAGGTGAGGTGGATTTCGGTGAAGCCTGCGGTGCCGGCCATGTGGAGGAGGTCCCGTTCGTCGAAGTTGTGCATGGGGTCTTGTGCGGGGAATTGTTCGTTTTGGTAGACCGCGCGGATTTTTCGGACGAGGTCGGGTGCTGCGGACATGTCGCGTCCGAGGTAGATGGTGTCGGGGTGTGCGGGACGGCTGAAGCTGTTGATGGGTTCGGAGAGGATGAGCCGGCCGTTAGGGCGGAGCACGCGGAAGAACTCGTGGAAGGCGGTTTGTTTGTCGGGTTCGTAAATGAGGACGGAACGGAGCGCGACGCTGTCTATTTGTGTGTTTTGTATGTTGGAGAGATCGGACGCGCGAGCGTGGAGGAACTGGCAGCGGTTGAGGTATCCGAGGTCGGTGGCGATGTCGCGACAGATTTCGAGGAGGTCGTGGGAGATGTCCGCGAAGATGACCTGGCCGTGTGGGGCGGTGCGTTCGAGGATCGCGAAGCCGAGGAGACCGTCACCGCAGCCGATATCGAGTACGGTGTCGCCGGGCTGGAAGGTGGCCTGATCGAGGAGTGTGTCGCGTGCTTTCGCGAGCCTGGCGAGGGTTTTCGTCCGGGCGTCGGGAGTGTTGCCGTGGCGGCGGTGGAGGACCCATTCTGTCCAGTGGTCTTTTTGGGTGGGGGTATGTGCCATGCTGTTGAGGGTTTTCTTTCTGTGGGGCGGGGATGGTGCGGGTGTGTGGTGAGGAATCCCCGCCGGGTGAGGGCCGTGAGAAAATGTTGCAAGTTCTTGCGTGTGCTAGGTGTGGGCGTTTGGCGGGGTGCGAGCCGAACGAGGATCCCGTCCTGTGAGAGCGGCCCGTCCGCGAGGATGCAGGCGATGTCCCTTGCGGTTTGGTTCTTCATGAACGCGCAGCGTTCTTTCCCGATTCCCGCGTACAGGAAGCGCCGTGCCCGGCGCGTACAAAAAAGCAAAATGCGCCCGCCGCGTGCGTGATTTCCGTCGTTTGCGTGTGCCCGGCAGAGGCGGCCCATGCACAGCCCGCAACCGCTTCTTCGCCTGGCGCGCACGGCGATAGAGAAAATGCGGCTGCGTGCCCCGCTCCGCCCATAACGCCTTATAACGCACACGAAACACGATCAGAGTTTCCCCCCCGACCGTGACCGGCCCCTCAAACCCCACTCCCCGCCCATACGCAGCCAGAGCAACCCTAACGACCTCGACCGCCCATGTTCGCAACGCGGGCGCAACCACCTCAGGCGCAGACGGAATACGAGCAAGCCGGCGAGGCGGCGGCGACTCTCGCACAATCATTTCCACTACGCCCCCCCTCTCCACTCGGGAAGAAAACTCGCGAAAGGGATGTGTCCGATGGTGTATGCAAGCGCGTGATTTGCGAAGATTGCGTACATGAAAAGTGTAATGTTTCGAGTAAAGTAAATTGCTAAAATCTATTTTCCCTTATTTTAATTCTAGGTAAACAAGTTTTTTGATACCTCTAGTTTGACTTAATGTATGGATTAGATCTCTAAAGGAGATTATTAGCAAAAGCTAGACGTTTTATTGTTAAGGCAACCTAGTTTCCATTTTGAAGCTAAATGAGATCGATCATATATTCTGCTGTGAAAAATGCATAGGTTCTGAAAATATCTCCGTTTCTTTAGGAACTACCTTTGCTACAGTTCTTTTATCTGTCTTTGTACTAGATTGCTATACGGCCTGGGGATTCAGGAAGTAAAGCAGGGGGAGAGGCCAATGCAACGTTTTGTGAGAGACGAAAAGCTGGCTCGCCGAGAGCTTGGCAGGTTTTGCATGTTGCTGCTGTGAGGGCACAGAAGGGGAGAATGACGTATATGCCGGGCTGTTTTGTCGACACTGTATGGCAAGATTTCTGAAGGACCGGGCGTCATACGGGGAATTTGTAAGGGAGTGGACTGGGTGCGATTTTGTCGACCATTTGCCTGTGCGGAATGCAACGCCTCTTCCTGTGGAGTGGTTGGCGTTGTACGAAGCGACATACGGACAGCTTTCGGCAGTGTGGTTCACTGACCCTGAGGGCTGTTTTCAACAGGGTCAGTTTGCGGAGTACTGCCAAAGCGGGGAGTGGCGTGCTTCTTGGGATTGCGGGCCGGAATTCGATGAGGAAGCGTTACCATCACCGGCTGAGGAGTCTCTAGTGATGGGTGGCGCCCAGTGC
>JGI24723J26617_10003642_pt1 | contig 11073 bp, 7 predicted proteins | sample Cruoilmetagenom6_FD_26617 | JGI IMG/M metagenome (IMG submission 26617) | reverse complement strand
ATTTAGAACCCCGCATGAGGTATTCTTCGGGGTGGAATTACGCTACACCAAGCAACCTCCGGCTGTTGCACTTCGAACTTGAATCCGCGACTCATTTACAGTCGTGTAAGGTTATATTATAAAAATCAACATTCATATCGCTACCCAAACACTTGAATTACTAGACGATGCAGGTGTGCTGTTGCATCGGTATCCGATTTCTACAGCTGCAAATGGAGTGGGTGAGAAATTTGGCAGTTATTGCACACCGCGTGGAAAGCACAAAATTCGTGCCAAAATCGGTGCAAACCAGCCGCTCAACACTGTGTTTGTTGGACGTCGTCCCACCGGTGAAACTTATACGCCGGTACTGGAGGTGCAGTATCCGGGCCGTGACTGGATACTGACGCGGATACTGTGGTTGACTGGAAGTGAGATCGGTTTCAACCGCTTAGGCACATGCGACACCATGCGTCGCTATATATATATTCACGGTGCGCCGGACAGTACGAAATTCAGCCTACCTGGCTCAAAGGGCTGTGTACGCATGCGCAACGCCGACCTTGTTGAGCTGTTTGACCTTGTTCCAGTGGATACCGAGGTTTACATTGGCTAGTAACCTGCAATGTCTATCTCGTTGTTTGAGGATGAGGGGCTGTTATAAATAATTTGTTTACCGTACAGCTGCTTTCTTGGAATAACGGCCAACCTTTATTACGCATGGTGCGCGAAGCGGTATTCATGGTTGAACAGGGCGTTTCTGCCGAGATGGAATGGGACGGGCTGGATGGAGTCTGTCATCATGCACTGGCATTAAGTGCGACGGGTAATGCGATTGGTTGCGGGCGCATTTCCCCTGAGGGGCATGTTGGACGCATAGCCGTGTTGCCAGAATGGCGAGGCAAACGGGTCGGCAGTTCATTACTGGAGTCGTTGCTTGGTTATGCGCGCAGTCAACATTATGCTCAGGTGGATCTAAGCGCTCAGATACAGGCCGTGCCTTTCTATTGGCATTTTAATTTTATTGAGGTTGGTGAGATTTTCATGGATGCCAATATGCCGCACATCAAGATGCAGCTAAGCTTAAAATACTGCTAAATCTGCCTGCAGTTCCACGAAACCACACGCGTGCTTTATTGGAATTTTGTGGCTAAGGGCTGACAGTCCTTTCAGAACACCACTAAGAACCTGTTTTGCGGTCAGCCGCTTTGCGGCTTGCCTGCCTGCTCCATTTCGACAGAATATGGCGTTGCTAATAAATTAGCGCTTACCTATCATTAATGTATCCTGCGCTAAATTTTTTGACTCGAGCCTTACATAGCAGCCTGAAATTTTAGAGGAGCCCGTCATATTTTTTGATTCAAAAATTAGTGTTGTCCAATTCTATCGTCAAATAGATGACAGGCTTCTAGAAGCCTGTCGGACTTAAGGAATAGTAGCGAAAATTGAGCCGAGCGAGGGGTGATTGTTCGAACTTTCACCTTGCGGCGAAATGCCTGCTTACACCACTTGATAATTTTGCAGGGTAATAGTTGTTCTATTGCCCAAAAAAGCGGCGAAATAGCCACCGTCCAGCTCAATTTGCAGCCGATTTCCTTTAAGTCTGACAGGCTGCTAGTAGATTGGATAAGGCAACCTCATGAATCGTAGCGCCGCTCCTTGCAGAGATTTCCAGTGCACGGTTTGGTCTTTGTGGCTGCTAATTTGCACCACCGCAAGCATGTCGTAACCGCCGTCCGGAGCAGGTGAGACATTGACTATCATGCCACTGGCCTGTCCTTCCATGTCCGCGCTGAAGAGTTCGTCACCAGGTTGTGGTGGGGTATCGTTTTCGATATGCGCCAGATACATGCGTCGTTTGAGCTTACCGAGATATTGCATGCGCGCCACAATTTCCTGGCCGGGATAGCAGCCCTTTTTGAAGTTCACCCCACCGATCAATTCCATGTTGGTCATTTGTGGAACGAATTGCTCTTGGGTAGCCGGCAGGATTATTGGAATACCATCATGGATCGTGAGAAAGTCCCAGCATGGTGATCCAACCGGACGCCCAGTGACGATGAGTTGTTTCCATAGCTCGGGTGCGTGTTCGAGAGTTGTGTTGATTTGAAAGCGTTGTTCACCGAGACGAATGACGCCAGTATCATTGTGTTCCGATACGCGATTGCCTACTTCTTCTGCTCCCCAAGGCTCTACCGGAACCGATCCTAAGTATTCCCGCAGTTGTTCCTCCGAACCCTCTCCGGCCCAACCAAAGCTTAGCTGTTGATCGCTCACATCCTCAATTTTCACTTTGGCGCGCAGGATGTATTTAGATAGTCGTTGCTGAATGTCGGCACACAAACTGAGCGGTATTTGCAGGAAGAAAGCTTTGTCTGCGTCTTCAAGCACGCCTTTGCGCCAGATAAGGATACTTGCCAACATTCTTCCTTTGGGGGTGTTCAGACTGCTAAATTGGGCATGCCACGGAGTGACCTCACGAACATCGCTGCTAAGTAGGTTTTGTAAAAATGTTTCAGCATCCTCACCAGTAACCTTGAGTACGCCAAGTTGGCTTAAATAACACACTACCAAGCCATTTTGTGCGGCAGCGAGTTCGCCTTGACCGGTACCAAAATGTTGCACTATGCCTTCTTTTATTTCAGCTCCTTGCTCCTGTAGAAAATCTTGCCAAGTCGAATTCATCTTGCTGCCCATTCTTAAGTATAAAAAGTGGTAGCAACTTTACCACGAATAGTGGTATTTCGGATAAACTCTCGCGCCATGAAATACGTACATTACTTACCGCTGCTCCTAATACTTACGGCTTGTGACGGCGGTTTGTGGAACAATCCGTACCCGGTAAGTGATACAGGTAAGTCGATTTATTATTCTGCTTTTACCGAACGGCCTAAGCATCTCGATCCGGCATCTGCATATAGCGAGAATGAATATGTATTCCTTGCGCAGATATATCAGCCGCCGCTGCAATATCACTTCCTGAAGCGTCCATATACACTAGTGCCGCAGGCAGCCAGTGAAATGCCGGCAGTGAGTTATTTAGATAAAAATAACAATCTATTACCAGATGATGCGCCTGCCGATAAAGTAGCATTCAGCGTTTATGAAATTCATTTGCGTACCGGTTTGAATTACCAACCACATCCGGCTTTTGCACGCGATGCTAAAGGTGAATTGGAATATCATGCGCTTGCAAGCGATGATTTACGCAATATTCATGCTCTGAGTGATTTCCCGCACAGTGGCACGCGGGAAGTGAAAGCGATGGATTATGTTTATCAGATCAAGCGGCTAGCTCACCCGAGCATTCATTCGCCAATTTTAGGGCTTATGGTGGATTACATTGTCGGTCTTAAAGAGTACGTCGCAACTTTGCAACTTGCTAAAGAAAAGAGCCCTAATACTTTCCTTGATCTCCACGACTATCCGCTGAAAGGCGTACAGACAGTGGACGACCGCACTTACCGTATCAAGATTTACGGTAAATATCCACAGTTTGCTTATTGGTTGGCGATGACGTTTTTTTCACCCATGCCGGTGGAGGCTGAGCGCTTTTATGCGCAGGAAGGAATGTCCGAGCGCAACCTGGTTCTGGATTGGTGGCCTGTGGGTAGTGGGCCGTATTATCTGTCGGAAAATAATCCCAATCAGCGTATGGTGCTGACGCGCAATCCACATTTCTTCGGCGAATTTTATCCGACGGAAGGTGAAGCTGGGGATGAAGAAGCTGGTTTGCTGGCTGACGCGGGCAAACCTCTGCCGTTAATCAATAAAGTAGTGTTTAGTCTGGAGAAGGAGACCATTCCCTACTGGAATAAATTTCTGCAAGGGTATTATGATGCTGCGGGCATCAGTTCTGATAGTTTTGATCAAGCAGTACAGGTGGATGTTGGCGGCGAGACTAACGTAACAGATGAGATGAAAGCACAAGGCATTAAGCTTTCTACATCGGTAGCCACCTCAACTATGTATATGGGTTTCAACTGGCTTGATCCAGTTGTGGGAGGGGCGAGTGAACGTGCGACCAAGTTGCGTCGTGCTATTTCCATTGCAGTGGATTTCGAGGAATTTATTTCCATTTTTGCTAACGGCCGCGGTATTAGCGCGCAGTCACCTATTCCACCTGGTATTTTCGGCTACCGCGAAGGCGAAGCAGGCATCAATCATTACGTGTATGACTGGGTCAACGGTGCTCCTCAACGTAAATCAATTAATGAGGCAAAGAAACTGTTGGCCGAAGCCGGCTATCCCGATGGTTTGGATGAAGAAACAAAACAGCCGCTGATAATTTATATTGATACTACCGCTACTGGCGTGGGCAGTAAATCGCGTTTGGATTGGCTACGCAAGCAATTCGATAAACTCAATCTGCAACTTGTGGCGCGTAGCACTGACTACAATCGCTTCCAGGATAAGTTACGCAAAGGTTATGCGCAGATGTTTTATTTCGGGTGGAACGCTGATTATCCTGACCCGGAGAATTTTTTATTTTTGCTGCACGGAGCGCAGGGCAAGGTCTTAAAGGGTGGCGAGAACGCGTCGAATTACAATAGCCCAGAATATGACCGTCTGTTTGAGCAGATGAAGAACATGGAAAACGGCCCATTGCGCCAGGAAATAATTGATAAAATGCTGGAAACTTTGCGCCGCGATGCGCCATGGATATGGGGGCAACATCCTAAAGATTATGTGCTGCATAATGCTTGGTTGAACAATAGCAAGCCCAATAAAATGGCCAATAACAATATTAAATATTTGCGCATAGATGCAGCACTACGTGATGAACTGCGTAGCCGCTGGAATCAGCCGAAGCTATGGCCATTGTGGTTGATTGGTATCGCGCTTGCCTTGCTGGGCTGGTGGCTGCGGCGAGCATTGTTGCAGCGAGAAGAAGCGCGATGATTTTTTCGAGTAACTCCCCATTACTTGTTGCGACGGCTGGCGGTAGACCGCGGCTTGAATAGTGGTGTTAATATCCTGTAGCTTGCTATGGGGTGCTTTAATCTTAAATTAAGTGTTAAAGTACAAGGTAGTTTTATAAGCGTGCTTGATAAAATTTTAAGTTTTTAGATATAACAGGCGGGTGTGCGGCAACACTTTTTTTGCCGCAATTTTTAAAGAAAGGGAAGTTTTGAATACTTTTAAAAAAACAGCATCTGGGGCCGCGTTGATAGCAATTTTGGCTGCCGTGCCAGTGATTAGCCACGCTTATCCTGCCAATCCAGAGGAATGCAAGGCAGCAGAAGGCAGATGGATAGATTTTGAAACTACACCTGCTGATGGCTGGTGCCGCGACGCTAAATCAACTCCTCTAGGCCCAGTATTAGTCTGTGCAATGGTTAAGGGGATTGAACGAAAAATAGATTCGGAAATGGTATGCTTCCCGCGTGAAGCAGCAAGGCTAAAACTGTTGTTGGAGCATGACGTTTCAGCCAGAACAAACTGAAAATATAGAGAAAAAATAGACGCTAAGTTGGAACGTAATGGCTAAACTTTACACAGCTATTACCAAACATCTAAGTGAATCCTTGGTATTAATCGTGCTCATCTAATAAACAGTAAATCATCGGCCACTGGTAATTTTGCTGGCTCATTTGTGAGTTTAACAGGTGCTCAGAATGAGCCAGCATAGGCTTTTACTCAATGATCAGTGATGAATATTTTGTATTGTCCTTAGGACTGAATGAGCAGAAATTTTTAATTATCATTGAAAACTGTCGAGTACAGATTTTATGAAAAATATAGCCACGTGAACTGAAGTAAACCCCCCAGGAGCAGATGTTTCAGTAAATATTGAATAAGATGCTGAATCGGCACCGCACACTACAGCAATCAGCAAGCCAGGTTGATCAGAACGGAAGCAGTTGAATAATGCGGTGCCCTGTCTTGGATGAAGATCGATCAATCCTCTCGGTTCGATTGGTGATGGTGGGAGTGAATAATACCTTGCTGCGCTGAGACATCCGCAACCTGCGTAAGATTCTGCACTAAAGGTTGCTTTTGTGTGCCCGAATTGAGCAATCTCCGCCAAGTTTGGTGCACCAGCAAAATTCAAATTACTATCAATAGTTGATGGCTAAACCGTGAAATAGATTTTTCAGGGATGACTATGTAAATTTATAATTTGTAGCTTATTTTTTCGGACAAGCATAGGTACATCATGTATCGCCTCTTCCCTTCTAATCCATTTTGGTATGCAAGCGTTTCCTACAGTTACCCCTAAATGATCGCTTACCTTATCCGCCGTCTTCTGTATGCTATCCCGATATTGATCGGCGTGAATTTACTCACCTTTTCACTTTTTTTCGTGGTGAATACGGCAGACGATATGGCGCGGATGCAATTGGGCATGAAGCGCGTTACGCCTGAAGCAATCGAAAAGTGGAAGCAACAGTATGGTTATGATAAACCGCTGTTATTTAATGCTTCTGCAGAGGGCGGGAGCAAAATTATCGATACGATTTTTTTTCAAAAATCGGCCAAGATGTTTGTATTTGATTTCGGTTCGTCCAACGACGGCCGTAATATTGCGCGTGAAATTCAAACTCGTATGATGCCAAGTCTCGCCATCGCGCTGCCGACTTTTTTTATTGGCCTGCTCATCTATATTACTTTCGCGCTGCTGATGACATTTTTCAGAGCGACTGCGCTGGATATGCTGGGCGTATCGTTTTGTGTAGTACTGATGTCCATCTCTGGTCTGTTTTATATCATTGGCGGGCAGTTCGTGGCGAGTAAATTGTGGCACTGGGTGCCGATCTCTGGTTATGCGGGCGGTATTGACAGTATCAAGTTTGTTCTGTTGCCTGTGTTGATTGGCGTAATGGGTAGTGTCGGTGCCAGTAGCCGTTGGTATAGAACAATTTTTTTGGAAGAGATCGGTAAGGACTATGTGCGAACTGCTCGCGCTAAAGGCTTGTCGGAATTGCGCGTGTTATTCCGTCATGTGCTGAAGAATGCAATGATCCCGATTTTAACTGGTGTGGTGGTCGTCATTCCGCTGCTGTTCATGGGCAGCTTGCTGACCGAATCATTCTTTAGTATCCCCGGCCTGGGCAGTTACACTATAGACGCAATCAAAGCGCAGGACTTTGGTGTGGTGCGTGCCATGGTATTTCTTGGTTCGATGTTGTATATCGCCGGTTTAGTGTTGACAGATATCTCATATACCATCGTTGACCCACGAGTGAGGTTGCAATGAGTGCCTATAGAAGCCTATTGCCTGTTTGCAATGAGTCGTTTATTAAGCTTAGATCGAGCTTAATGTGTGAAGCAAGCTGTCCATATTTCAAGTTCATTCTGTGCTCAAAACGAGCGATTTTCAGTACTCGATGTCAGTGTGAATAATATGCCCGTTATTCTGTGGACAGATGCGATGATCTTCCTGCTGCTCGCAACGCTTCTCGCTGCAGCATTGTGGATACGGAAGCGGCCTCATCTTGTTCTACCATGGCAACGGGTGGCAAAGGGCAGTATGGGCATGGTTTCACTGCTGATATTGTCGTTATTTGTGTTGGTGGGGTTGCTCGATACCATGCACTACCGCGAGGCGCTGCCAGAAAAGAGCAATGGTCAGACAGTGTATTCGGCCGAGGTGCTGAGTGTCTTCGATGCGCTTGCCTCAGGCATAAAAAACCGTAACGAGAAAACATATTCTGCGCCACTGGCGGCGTATTTGTATGCCAAAGAAAGTATTGAAACGCCGGATGGCAAGATACTTCGAGATTATCCGCGCTTGCGTTACGGTGGTGCCCATCTTGCTGATCCACAGCGCGAACTTCTGGGCGATGTGCTTAAACGCACAATGATTGGTGCTTTAGAGGGGCTGATAATTGCTATATTATTGATTGTGGTTGGTAATAGGTTAATCCATTTTTTCGTCAAACTCAGGACTGCCCGGTCATCGACGGGACAGGAAATCAGGAAAGATAACAACTTGATTTTCACCTTTGCGAGAGTGATGAAAAACAAGCCGTCCAGAGCTTTGCTGATAACGGCTTTGTTAATGGCAATGTTATTTGGCATAACTGTCAATCTGGCCGCAGTTTACCACGTGCTGGGTACCGATAAAGTGGGGCAGGACGTGCTGTATCTCGCACTGAAAAGTATTCGCACTGGGCTTGTGATTGGCACTGTTACCACGCTGGTGATGTTGCCCTTTGCGTTACTGCTGGGTATTGCGGCAGGATACATGCGTGGCTGGGTGGATGATGTAATCCAGTATACCTATACCGTACTAAGTTCTATTCCCAGTGTGTTGTTGATTGCGGCTGCAGTGTTAATGATGCAGGTTTATATTGAGATGCATCCCGAGTGGTTTGAGACCGCTGCTGCGCGTGCAGATTTACGCTTATTGTTTTTGTGCCTGATTCTTGGTGTGACTAGTTGGACCGGGCTATGCCGTCTACTTCGTGGCGAGACACTTAAGCTGCGAGAAATGGAATACATCCAGGCGGCGCAGGCATTTGGTGTTTCATCTTCACGCATTCTTACTCGCCACATCGTGCCGAATGTGATGCACATCGTACTGATTGCGGTGGTGATGGATTTCAGCAGTCTGGTGCTGGCCGAAGCGGTGCTATCTTATGTCGGTGTGGGTGTTGACCCTAGTACGATGAGCTTTGGCACGCTTATCAACTCCGCTCGCCTGGAGATGGGCCGCGAGCCCATGGTGTGGTGGACGCTAGCGGCTGCATTCGGATTTATGCTGGTACTGGTGTTGGCCGCTAATCTTTTTGCTGATGCTGTACGTGATGCGTTTGATCCACGCTTGAATCGGACGGAAGCGGTCACATGAAATCTAAGTCTTCTCTTAACCAGTTTGTCCCCCTTCCCAACGCTCGTCCAGAAACTGGACGAGCGGAAGTTATACTGAACGTAGATGGTTTAGTGACACGGCTGAACAATGATGTGCGTATTGTGGACGACATTTCGTTTAGCATTAAACAGGGTGAGACCTTCGCGCTGCTCGGCGAATCCGGCTGTGGAAAATCCATGACAGCATTATCACTAATGCGGTTACTGCCAGATGGAATACGTATCGCAAGCGGTGATATTAAGCTTGAAGAAGAGGATATTTTGGCGCAGCCAGAATATGCCATGCGCAAGGTGCGTGGTGGTCAGATGGCAATGATTTTTCAGGAGCCTGGGTTGAGTTTGAACCCAGTGATGACGGTGGGCGACCAGATTGCAGAAACATTGAAATTGCATCAGGAATTAAGTGGCGATGAAATTCGCTCGCAATGTGTTGAATTGCTGGAGCAAGTGGGTATTTCCGACGCGCCTCGCCGTGCGTATGAATATCCATTCCAGCTTTCCGGTGGCATGAAACAACGCGTGATGATTGCAATGGCACTGGCGGGACAACCTAAGTTGTTGATCGCAGATGAGCCAACTACCGCTCTGGACGTCACCATACAAGCGCAGGTGCTTAAATTGCTGCGTGATACGCAGCAGAAATCCCGTATGGCAATGTTGCTGATAACGCATGATTTGGGCGTAGTAGCTCAAATGGCACATCAGGTTGGAGTGATGTATGCCGGACAAATTATTGAACAGGCACCGCGTGAACAATTGTTCGCGCGTCCCGCTCATCCCTATACGCAAAAACTCTTTGCCGCATTACCAGATGCTGGACGTAGTGGGCAACCATTAGCAGCCATTCCGGGCAATGTTCCCCTGTTGGGTACGCCATTTACAGCTTGCAGATTTGCTCCGCGCTGCGATAAAGCGTGGGCGCTGTGCCACGACAAGGTGCCGGAGTGGACGAAGCTGGAAAACGGACAGGGCGTTAGATGCCATCTGTACACATCACCAATGGGAAATGAGAAGTTAAGCTTAAAAGTTCCTCTCTCCCCAGATTCCTCTACTGCAGGTGAGGAATCTGGGGAAGAGGAGATGGATTATCCACTTTTACAAGTTGAAAGCCTGCAAGTCCATTTTCCTATCCGCCAAGGTATATGGCAGCGCACGGTAGGTCACGTTAAAGCGGTAGATGGCGTGTCAATGAAAATTCAAGCTGGGCGTACGCTGGCACTGGTGGGTGAATCCGGTTGCGGTAAAACAACGGTAGGCAAGGCGCTGCTGCAACTCATTACACCTACAGCAGGCAGTGTGCGTTTTGCGGGTCATGAGCTCATTGGCATCAGTGCGCGACAATTACGCAAGCAGCGCGCTGGGATGCAAATGATATTTCAGGATCCCTATGCATCATTGAACCCCAAGATGCGCGTTGCGGAAGTTTTACAAGAAGGTATGGATGCGCTGTCTATCGCTAAAAATAGCGACGAGCGTCAATGCCGCATAGATGAATTGCTGGAACAGGTTGGGCTAGAGAAAGCTTCTAAGTGGAGATATCCGCACGAGTTCTCTGGCGGGCAGCGGCAGCGCATCGCTATAGCCAGGGTGCTGGCAGTTAATCCGAGTCTGCTTATTTGCGATGAACCGACCAGCGCGCTGGATGTTTCGGTGCAGGCGCAAATTTTAAATTTGCTGAAATCATTGCAGCGACAATTAAAATTAAGCTACCTGTTTGTTTCGCATAATCTGGCGGTGGTGGAATATCTCGCGCACGATGTATACGTGATGTATTTGGGGCGTATCGTCGAGCGCGGCACAGTGGAGGAGGTGTTGCGTGCCCCTAAGCATCCATATACTCAGGTACTGCTATCCGCAGTACCGAGAATAGATGGGCAGGGCATGAAAACTGTTCCTCTAGCTGGAGAAGCGCCTTCTCCCTCCAATCCTCCGCAAGGCTGCCACTTTCACGCACGTTGCGCACATGCCATGGCGGAATGTCGCGAAGTTTATCCAGGTGAGACCATTCTTAGCACCACACATCGCGTGCACTGTCATCTTGCAGGGAAGTAAAAGTTACTAAAGTGGAGAGCGGACGATACAGTCGATCGCGGAAGAGCTGAATGTGAACTTTCATACGGTAAAACATTGGATGAACCCGGATAGTCCATTAGGCAATTTAACCAGCCTCCCCCTTTAAAAAAGGGGGATTAAGGGGGATTTTTGTGTCCCTGCAATGCTCAAATCCCCCCTAGCCCCCCTTTTTCAAAGGGGGGAAATGCGAAGTCATCACGAATC
>JGI24723J26617_10003632_pt1 | contig 11094 bp, 7 predicted proteins | sample Cruoilmetagenom6_FD_26617 | JGI IMG/M metagenome (IMG submission 26617) | reverse complement strand
GCAGTGAATACTGGCCTTCCAGTACCAGCATCTTGAACATCTGCACCGGATAGTAAGGCGGTCTGCCGGCGTTCCTGCGCCGGCCACGCCGCAGCGCCGCGATCAACGGCCTATACAAAACCGTGGCTGCCCGCGTAGGCAACCGCTCCAGTGGGTCGCCCGCTGCGCTCAACGCCGCGTACCGGCCCGAAAGGCTGAAAACCGGCCTGCTTGACATTCGTGCCTCCCGATCAGACTCTTACCCACATCGCACACAGCAGCCTTTTCTGGACCTTGGAACTGACCAGAAACGGACAAAGCTGCGCAAAGAAACTGATGCTAATTTTACTCTGTAGGATTTCTTGATCGTGCGGTGCGTCTGAAGATGAACTGGTGGCACGCGCAGAAGAGCCCTGCTGTTGCCGCAGGAGACCCGGCGTTTTCAATAGAAGGGGAAAGCGCCTCGGAATGATTTCCGGAACAGCCATGAGACAAAATTTATGCCGGTGGGAGAAGGAGCCTGAGACAAGCGTTCATTGCCCAACTGTCTGATGCCATTCTGGGGGAAACAGCTCTAATATGTATACTTCAAACGTGGCAGGTGCGGCGGGAAGTACTTCAGGACAAAAGGCGGTTTGCGCTTGGGGCAAAATTGTGCCGATCTTGACGATATTTTCTAGGTGTAGTTCCAGTTTCATTGCGAAACGCCTCTCCGAAACTGCTGGGAGAAGCAAAATCAAGGCGGAAGGCGATTTCCTTGAGAGGCAATGTGGTGCTGGCGAGCAGGAAACATGCATTCCTGAGGCGCGATTGCCGGATCTCGTCGATGAGGGGCTGGCCCGTGGCCGCCTTGAACTGGCGCAGCAGNTTCCGCGGGCTCATCCCGCAGAGTTGTGCAAGCGCGGTGACGTTTGGCATTGGCGANGTGCAGTCTTCAAGCCTTTCGCGGACAAGAGCGACGTGTTTGTTTTCGACAGGCTGATGGTCATCGCAATCGACAGCCATTTCGAACATGCGCGCGACTTCAACGATAGCCAATATGCCGAGAGCTTCGAGCTTGGCGGAAGAACCCAGACTGGGCCGCCGGATCTCTCTGGCAGCGCTGGTTAGAATCTGCGCAACCGGTGTTCTGGGGCCGCCAAGCCTTAACCCCAGTTGCAGATCGGCAGGCGATCCCAGTCGCTCGCGATTCAGAATGCGGGCCATGGTNTTCTTGGAAAAACTCAAATGCACACGATCAAGCGGNCCACCTGTCGTGCGGACCATCGTGCGGATCCCGCCAGGCCGCAGTATTACTGAAGTCGTGGTCTGNGGAAGCGANCCGCTAAAATGCGGATACCACATTTCAAGGCGCTGTCTGGCCCGGCCACCGGATGGCCCGCGTGCCTGCCATTGCAACATCGCCAAGGCGACACGGTCACCTTCAATATCGTCAGCCCAGCCGTCCGTGGCTGGCCAGACCTCATGAAAAATCTTGGCCTGAATATCGTTAGCAGTGAGCTCGGCTTCCATCATATCCGAACATTCGATTGAGCGCACTAAGCGCCACCAATCTAACTCTCCCGGCGAACACCACCCTCAGGCTCGCAAAATGCATGGTTTTGCCGCAAAACACAACATCAGTCAGAGCTGGCTTCGCCAACCACGCCCGATAAGATTAGGCTTTCAATGGCTTCTTCGTCAAGCCCAAGTTCTTGCAGGATCACCCTGCTATGGGAGCCTACTACAACGGGCGGTAGGCCGAGCACTCCGGGGGTGGCCGACAGATCGACAGCCAAGCCCGGTTGTTCCAGCCGGCCTGCAATGGGGTGATCGAAGCGGGCTATCCAACCGCGATCGAGGAACAGCGCGTCATCGACCATGGTATGAGGGAACTCTGTGCTTGAAATTTCGGCTGGCACACCCTTTGAATCAAGAATCCCTGACCACTCGTTTGCGGTGCGCGTGCGGAATTGTTCCTCCAGGAAACCCGACAGCGCGCTGTCATGCTCGGCGCGCTTGGCTGCGCTCGAAAAGCGTGGGTCGGTGGCAAGCTGTTCAAACTCGGCAATGCCGCACAGTGCCTGCCAGTGGCTGTCCTTCATCACTGCCAGTGACAGCCATCCCTGTGCCGTCTCGTACAGGCGGTACAGTGCGCCAAGACCAAGCATATCGGCATCGAGCTTTTGCCGATCGGGTCCGCTGCCATCAGGAAATGCGTAAGTATACGATGTGGCCAGCAGGCAGGCATTCATAATCGATGTATCGACAAACTGCCCTTTGCCTGTCTGGTCACGATGAGAGAGTGCCTGAACGATGCCGATTGCCGACAGGAAGCCATTGCCGGTATCGCCAAATGAGGCAAGGTTCCAGATGGGCTTCCCTCCTGCGGATACGGCGCCGTTTTCATGCTGAACTCCGGCGAGAGCGCAGCCTGTCTGGTCGTTACCGGGCAGCCCTTCGCGCGGCCCTTTTTCAAACCCGCGAGTATGGCAGTAGATAAGGCCGGGGTGGTCGATCTTCAGCGTCTCATAATCAATGCCAAGCTTGCGAGCTGCGGAGTATCTCATGTTATGCTGGATGACGTCGGCGCTTGCGATCAGCCGCTGCAGGACAGGCTGGGCGTCCGGGTGTTTCAGGTTTATCGAGATGCTGCGCTTGCCCCGGTTACAGGACATTGCGGTGCTCGCCCGGTGCCAATAATCGTCGTGCTGCTGGTTGATCTTGATGACATCCGCTCCAAGGTCCGCCAACTGCTGGGTGCCATAAGGGCCGGCAACCGCCAGCCCGAAATCGAGNACCCGGATCCCCTCCAGCGGGCGGGCCAGATTCACAGGATTGGCTGGCTCCTCATTCGCCTGGCTGGATGCCTGCGATGGCGAAGGTGTTCCTGGGATTTCCGAGGGGCAGTCTGAAAGGCTGTAGCAATGGCCCACCTGCCGGACCGGACCGAGATCCGGATCGTCGCGTTCGATCACGCAGCCGTCGGCAAGAAACAGGGGGTCGTTGAGCGCCTCTTCCACGGGCCGGCAAACTTGCAACGGAACACCGGCATCGGCNCCTGCTGCCATCCACCAGTCCGCGTCATGATGGGATANCGCCTCAGCCAGTTGATCCTGGTAATGCATCATCACAATCAGTTCTTCAGGCCCAAGGCCAAACCGATCGGAATCGGATTGCAAGTCCAGGCATGACTGATCCGAGTTATCCGCCCCCAGGATAAAGCGAGGATTGGGAACCCACTGGTGAATCCATTTTCCNTCCACGCATTGGAAATGCCCCTTGGGTGACCGGCTTCCGAAGATCCAGGTGGCAAAACCCGGCTCGTCCCAGTTTTCCGCGCGTTGCCACACGCCCCAGGCCGCAGCCATTGCCCCTCGCATCAGGGAAGTTTCGACAAGTTGTCCTTTGCCGGTAATGCCGCGAACGCGCAGTGCGGCACTGATGCCGAGCAGCAAGGCAAAGAACGCNCCCAAACTNGGCTGAAAGGACGCATTGAACACAGGGCCTTCGCGTGCCGGACCCTGAACATATTTATAGGGAACCGTGAAATCNGGAGCGAAACCGGGTTGCCGGGCCATGTGCGCTTCGGCGCCTTCCGGCCAGCCACGTTGTTCCCACTGGAGACCGGTTCGGGCAGCAACCAGCGAATCGTAACCGGGGCGATCCGCATGGGGATTATCGCGTCCATAGGCGGTTACAGAGGCATGGATGAGACGGGGATTCAAGGCGGCCAAGGCCGAATATTCAAGACCGAGATCACGAGCGGTTTTTGGCGCGAAGCTTTCGATAAGGACGTCCGCATCCCGAATCCGGTCCAGCAATGCCGCGTGGTCAGCGGGATCCTTGAGATCGAGAACTGTCTCCTTTTTGCCGCGGCGCCACACCCTGCTTCCCGGAAAGTCGCTGTAAGGATCCCCGCCGGGCCTCACGATCCGTTCGACGCTGGCCCCGTGATCGGCCAGCATCATGCCGGTCATCGGGCCGGCCACGCCGGATGAAAGATCGAGGACGGAAACCCCCTTCATTACGCTCATTGCAGGCCTTTCTTTGTGATTGTCAGGCGACACCAAGGATGAGGCCGCTGGTCGGTACGCCGGTGCCGGCTGTCACCAGCACGTGATCGATATCGGCGACCTGGTTCACGGCGTTGCCGCGGATCTGGCGGACCGCCTCCAGTATGCCGTTAACCCCATGAATGTAGGCCTCGCCCAGCAGGCCGCCGTGCGGATTCAAGGGCCACTTGCCGTCCAGGGCCAATGCGCCGGACCGAACCAGCTCTTTCGCCTCGCCCTCGCTGCAAAAGCCCAAGGCTTCAAGTTGCGACAGGACGAAGGGCGTGAAATGGTCGTAAAGTATCAGTGCCTGAATATCGGAGGGTGCCAACCCGGACTGTTCCCACAACTGGCGGCCGACAAGCCCCATCTCAGGCAAGCCCGAAATGGCGCTGCGGTAGAAGCTGGACATCACTTGCTGGCCCGATGACATGCCCTGGGCCGCGGCCCGGACCATCACAGGCTTGTGTTGCAAGTCGCGCGCACGTTCCAGGCTGGTGACGACCAGAGCAACCCCTCCGTCGCTCTCCTGGCAGCAGTCCAGAAGGCGCAACGGTTCTGCGATCCAGCGTGAGGCTTGGTGCTCTTCAAGCGTGATGGGCTGTTGGTAGAACCAGGCCGCTGGATTTGTGGCGGCGTTGGCTCGCTCGATCACTGCGATCCGGCCAAAATCCTCGCTCGTAGCGCCATATTCATGCATGTATCGCCGCGCCGACATGGCAACCAGACCAGCAGGCGTGATCAGGCCGTGTGCACCATGCCAACTCCACCGCACTTCGGCTGCACTTGGATGTGCAGGCGGTGCCACGTATTGACCGAAACGATTGCCTGATCTTTCGTTGAACGCCCGGTAACACACGATCGTATCGGCCAAGCCGGCATGCACTGCCATAGCCGCTTGCTGCACGATCATGCATGCGCCCCCCCCGCCGAAAGGCGAAGTGCTGAAGAAGGTGATGTCACCCAATCCAAGGGCGCTGCACACCTGCGTCTGATCGTTGTTGTCCATGTCAAAGGTGACGAGACCATCGATGGAATCGACCGGCAGCCCCGCATCCGACATCGCGCCGGTGATCGCTTCCACCGCAAGGTGTAATTCAGACCTTCCCGAATCCTTGCTGAAGGTTGTCGCGCCAATCCCGGCAATGGCCGTGCCGTCTGTATATCCGCTCATGATTCTGAATCCATCAGCCGCCAGTTGGCCAGCACCATATCGCCGCCCTCATCCGATACGAGCGCGGAACTGACCTCCCGTCCGATAAGCCAATCGCCCTTACCATCCGCGATCAGGTCAATGTCAGCATCGACCAGGTTTCCGATCATGCGGATGCCTTCGACCAGATCGACCAGCACCACCACATAGGGCAGGGTGAAACCTGGAATTGGGGGATGGTGATGCACTATGTAGCTATAGATTGAGCCGCTTCCGGAGAGCGGCACAGCTTCCCATGCGAACGACCGGCACACTGAGCAAATAGGTGCAGGAGGATAACGCAGGCTGCCGCAATCAACACACTGTTGTCCAAGGAGCTTGCCTGCCCCTAATCCCTCATGAAAGAATGCCGTATCTCGATCGACCAGCCGGGGCGGGTGCTTTCCTTGCGCCATGCGATCAGGCAGCAGGCAGATCAATGTGGTAGAGGGCCGATGCGTTGCCACCCATGACCTTGCGGCACACATCTGCGGGTAAATCCGCCATCTCTTTCGCCAGAAAATCCAGTGGGTTTGGATAAAGGCAGGTGGGATGCGGAAAATCGGTTTCGAACATGATGTTGTCCGGGCCAAGCAGATCGAGGGCTTGCGCCAAACCGTGCTTTTCGAACCAGAAGCAGGCGTAGAACTGGCGGCGGAAATATTCGGAGGGCGTCATGCTGAGATGTGACCATGCGCTGGCCGGTGTGCATGTGACTTGATAGTCGAGCGCTTCGAGCATGAACGGAAGCCATCCGACACCGCTTTCGACTGAAACGAATTTCAGCTGAGGATGTCTTTCCAGCACACCTGAATAGATCAGGTTTCCGACGATCTTGGCATTCGTCAGATACATCATCGCGGAACCAAGGGCCAGCTTGTGGTCGGGATTTAGCGAGGGCCAGGGGCTGGTGCCGAACCAGTCCATAGTCGCATCGCTGGCGCCAATATGGAAATTGACCGGTATATCAAGGCTGACACATAGATCCCATAAAGGAGTCCAGTGCTCCGTGCCGAGGTCGGGAAGTCCGCTGTCCTGCGGATCTGGATTGGTATTGATCCCCCGCAGTCCCATTCCATGGCATCGCTCAACTTCCTTGAGCGCAGCGTTCATGTCCCACCAGGGAACAAGCGCCATCGGGAACAGGCGGTTGCCGGATTGCTCCTGAAGCTCGGCCATCGCATCGTTGAAGATTTCAATCGAAAGGAGCCGAAGATCTTCCGGGAACATTTTCGCGCGGTGGCCGCCGAACCCAAGCAGGTTCGGGTACAGGACCTGAGCGAAAACTCCCGTTTCATCCATCACGGCAAGGCGCTCATTCACGGAATAGCTGGCGGGGTGAACGTCCTCCATGTCCATCCCGAAGAACTCGGTACCCAGGACGACCTCACCGTTCTTGCGGATGATGCTGGCAGGACTTGCGGGCATCATCACCTTATCGCCATCGATAACCCAAACCTTCTGGCCATCGACAACTTTTGTCTGGGGGACACGATCACGAAGTTTTGCCGGCGCGCGCGAAGTCCAAAGATCGTGTGGCTCCGAATAATGCGTATCTACATCGATCACGGCAATATCGTTCAGCCTGGACATCAATTCATCTCCTCACGGGAACTTAGTTAACCATCGCCTTGAGTCTGCGATGCGCGGAATGGCCCTGCCAGGGCCATTCCTTTCAATACATGTGTTACTTCGGTCAGTCGGGGCTATCGCCGAAATGATATGTCAGCGACATCCCGAACATCCGGGGCTCGCCGTATACTATCGAGTCAAAGCCGAGCTGAGAGATGGGATAACCACCCATCACATATGATTTCTGAAGAATATTTGTTCCAAAGACCGAAACATCCAGTCCGCTGCTGAACGCATCATTCCAATCAATGCGAGCATTGAGCAGGCCGTAGCTCGGATTAACCGAACGAAGGCTGGGCTGGGATGAGGAAAAAGCCGAGGACTGCCAGCTCCACGCGGCCGACGCAGCGATCGTTCCGCCGCCGTTGGGGGCCGGCAGGGTCAGGACACCATTGATCCCGTATTTCCATTTCGGTTGGTTCCCGGCCTGACGTCCGGCTGTTACCGCCCCTGGGATCGAGGTCGTCGGCACTGAATCGGTATAGGAAAAGAAGCCTCCAAGCGCGAATTCGTTGATCGGCTTGATCTGTGCCTCAACCTCGACGCCCTTGTTGACGCCCTTTACGCCGTTTCGGACAATGTTGGCTGGCGCGCTGGGATTTCCGGACGCGTCCACCGTTGGAACGGCCTGGATGACTTGTAAATTGCTGTATTCGTCTCGGAACAACGCAATGTTTGTGCGCAACGGCACGCCGAAATTCCAGTCTGCCTTGAGACCGATTTCGAAGCTGTCGACCTTTTCGGGACCGAATTGCTGATAGGCGTCCGGACTGAGCGGCGCCGGCGCGATCGGCGCGGGAAGATTGATGCCGCCGGATTTGTACCCATGCCGGAAACTTCCGTAGATGAGCACGTTATCAGTCGGTGTCAGATTTACCGTGACATCGTACGTTGGCGCATCGAATTTAGCATCGCCGAGCAGCGGGCAGGTAATCTCTCCTGTCACGGGATCGGCCTGGTTGCACGCGCCATCGGCGGTGAACACGCCGTATGAGACGAACCGCTTGTCCCATGTGTAACGGAAGCCCCCGCTAAGGCCAAACCAGTTGTTCGGATTCCATTCGGCATGCGCGAACAAGGCGTCGCTCTTATCGTCTAGCTGTGAGACGCGCGCGCCATATGAGCCGAGAGCGATAATCTGTATCTTCTGCGGAAAGCCGGTCTTGACCTGTTCGTGATAGCCACCAAGGATGTAGGAAATGTTGGCCTGAGGCAGCGATCCTTGCAGTTGGATTTCGTTTGTAAACTGCTCAAGGCCGATCCCCCACTGGTCGTGGTTATATTCCTGACTGATGATGGGGAATGGTGTGCCGTCATAATCATAGCCTTCATTCTTCAGGCTTTTGCGAAAGGCGATTATGTTTTTCAGAGTGAGGTTGTCTGTCACATCGATAGACGTCCGGTTGGTGATACCCCAATCCAGCGACTTGCTCCGGTGAACTGTGTCGACGATGCTGAGCCGTGTGCCAAGCGCCTGTTGCTGGGCCAGCGCCGCGGCCAGACCCGCATTGGCGGTGGTGCCGAACAAGGCAAAGCCGCTGTTGGATGAGCTGGCCGTGTCGCCGCCGTTATAGCCGGCCTGAAACGCAGCGATGGCATTGCCGAATGGCCCCGTAGGACAGCCCGGTATAGCGACTCTCAGGCACGCAATGCTAACCGCTCCGCCGAAACGCGCCGGGATGGTCACGCCGGCAGGTATGCCGGCCGCCGCGTTCAATCCGGGAGGCAGCGCCGGGATGGGCACTGCAGCGAGAACCGACTCTAGGCCGATGGCGGAAATTATCGCCGATCCGGTGTTGCCATGCTTGCGCCGGTAATCAAAGATCGTCGTGGTTTCAAAGGTGTCTGTGGGATTCAAGCGTATAGATGCCCGGAAGGCCTCGTAATTGCGCTGATCCATTTCCTGATCAGTGACGATGCTTTTGGTGTATCCGTCTCGCCGGGAAACCTGACCGGCAAGGCGCACCGCGACCCGATCGGGAACGGGCTCGACATTGACCACGCCCTCGAACTCTTTGTAGTCATGGTTGCCCACCTTGAGCCGCACATATCCGCGGTTCTCATATTGTGGCGCTTTCGGTTCGAACAATACAGCGCCGCCCGTGGTGTTGCGGCCGAACAGCGTTCCCTGTGGCCCCTTGAGCACCTGGACGCTCGATATGTCGTAAAAGACCCCAGGACCGGCCACAGTGGTCGGAACCTCGGCGAAATAAGTGGCGACACTGGTGAAGTTGCGCTGCCCGGTGGTAAGCGGGCCTGGCCCCTGGCCCCTGATACTAAACTGGGCGTCATCGCGCCGTTGGCCGCTAATGTTGACACCCGGCACAGCCAGTCGGAGGTCTTCGGTGGAAGTCAGCCCTTTGCGCATTATATCGTCAGACGATATCGCGGTAATGGTTACAGGAACGGACTGCTGGCTTTCTTCGCGGCGACGGGCTGTCACCACGATCTCTGCAATGTTGTCGCTGGAGGCCGCTCTGACCTCATCCTGCGCGAACACCTGCGGCGCGGCGAAGACGCTTAACGAAGCGCTGGCGGCCATAAGCACCCGGCTTGGACGACGGAACGCACCCCCGCGATCATTTGCATTGTAAAGCAATTTAGCTTCCACGATTCCCACCCCTCTGTTTGGCTCGATCGGCCAATATGTTTAAAAGCAATCGCGGGGCGGAATTCTGCGGCGCCCCTGTATTCACTGAACCGGTTTGTTCCGATTTTTTTCGTTGTGTGGCGGAATTATGAAAGCGGAAAAAGCCTGCGGCAATTCTGCCTGATGTCGAATGCAGGACAATTTATCGAATTGGCGACACAAGACTGCTGCGGTAAAATCAGGAATTTCCATTGTTATAATCTTGGTGCTCGATTCAGTTGCCCCTTTGGGCTGAAAGGTGAGCGATTCTGCAGGAAAGCTTGCTGTTGGAGGCGATGCGCAGGGGCCGGGCCAGAATGATCAGAGCAATATGATCAGACCAATATAATCAGGCCAATAATGCCCCGGCGTTCAGTGCTTTGGGCGCCAGACCAAGCCGGTCAAGCATGACCCTGGCGGTGCAGACGGCCGTGGATGTGACCGGAATTCCCAAGGCATCCTGAACCTGCTGGATCGCCGGCAGCGAGGGCATCTGGACGCAGGCCGAAAGAACGACTGCATCGACCGAACCGATATCCAGCTTCTTGACGTCCTCGACCAGTTGCATGGGATCACGACGCCCGACTTCGAGGTTGTCAGGGATTTCAAAGCAGTCCCACGAAGCCACCTGGATGCCTTCGTGCTCGATATAGTCCACCACCTGACAGGCGAGCGGCCGCATGTAAGGTGCAAGTAGGGCGATCCGCTTGGCCTTGAGGATCTGCAAGCCTTCCACCAGCGCCCCGGCCGAGGTCAGCACCGGACAGGAACCACCGGCCGCTTCGGTCAGTTCCTGCTCGGTAACCTTGTGGTGCCCCGGCCCCATCGCCATGATTGCCACAAGACACGCCGTGCTCATCACATCGACCTGCGCATCGGCAAGTTCGGCAGCACACCGCTCGCCCTGTGCGTTCATCTTGACCAGCTCTTCCAGCGTCACCTTGTGCATGCGCATGCGGCTGGAATGAAAAGTGAAGGTTTCATCCGGGAACAAGGCCTGCCGGCTATTGAGGATGGCCGGTATCTCTGTTTCCATCGTGGTGTTGGAACTGGGAACGATTTGGCCGATGCGGTAGTTGCGCGCCATTATTGGGGCTCCGTCTGGGGGAGGGGGGCTATGCCCCCTGGCTGGTTGAATGGGGAGAGCGGGGCTCGGCGCCGGCCTCCTCGGAAATCTTGTCTGCGATGAGCTTGCGCAGAGCGCCCCGGTCAAGCTTGCCGACCCGCGTCACGGGAAACTCATCAATCGTTTCTATCCGTTCGGGGCATTTGAATTTTGCCAGCCCCTGCCCGACGAGAAATTCGACGGTCTCACCCACGGAAGGAGCTTTCGCGTCGGCTGCGGGGATAACAAACAGGCAGCCTTTTTCGCCATAGATGGGATCCGGCATGGCAACGAGCTTGGCATCCGCCACGGCAGGGTGCTTGACCAGCAAGGCTTCCACCTCTTCGCAACCGATCTTTTCCCCGCCGCGATTGATGTTGTCGCGAGTACGCCCCTGGAACAGAAAGGCCGTACCACCATCAACGGTGACCGGAAGCATGATGTCGCCGGAGTAGAAGAATCCCTCGTCGTCAAGCACCTTGGCGGTTTCTTCGGGCGCCGCGTAATAGGCGCGCAGGCTGGA